>Ga0082335_1003657_pt1 | contig 24827 bp, 34 predicted proteins | sample Subgrocontami58m_FD_72375 | JGI IMG/M metagenome (GOLD analysis project Ga0082335, IMG submission 72375) | Subsurface groundwater microbial communities from S. Glens Falls, New York, USA - GMW37 contaminated, 5.8 m (SPADES assembly) (version 2) ...
CCCGGCGGGGGGCCGTCTACCGCCGGCCTGCGGGGGCCCCCCAAACGGCGGACACTACACGCTCGTGAAAACGGCTCTAGGCGGCGCGGCGTCCTGTCGGAGAAATACACGCGCGAAAACGCAAAAACCGTCAAGGTCGATCGCGGGGAGCGGGTCACGCAGTTCCTGGACGAGCGGGCGCACGCGGTCCTCTTATTTTGGCTGCTTCTGGTACAGGCCGACAGTTTCCGTCGTCGCGAGGACGTGTCCGGCCATCGCCTTCTCGACATCCGCGCGGCTCGCGCCCTGCGCGACGCCGATCGTGTCCACGTCGAGCGCCGACAGCTTGAAGTGATAGTGATGGACACCGGTCGGCGGGCACGGGCCGCCGTAGCCCGGACGCCGGAAGCCGCTGTTCGCGGACACGCCGATCGAGCCGACCTGGAAGCCTTCCGGCAGTCCCTTCGTGCTTCCCGGAATATCGGCGAGCACCCAGTGCGTGAAGCCGCCCGGCATCGGCGCATCGGGGTCGTCCATGATCAGCACGAACGATTTCGTGCCCGCCGGCGCGTCCTTCCAGGCCAGCGCGGGCGACGGGCTCGTCTGGCCCGCATCGCACGTGAACTTCGGCGGGATGTGGCCCCCGTCGGCGAACGCGGGACTCGAGATCGAGAACGCCGCGAGAAACACTCCAAGCATGTTGCGATCCTCTCATTCCGACTGCAACGCGCGCGTCGGATCGACTGCCGCCGCACGACGCGCCGGCACGGCGCTCGCCACGAGCGCCACGCCGATGAGTGTGGCAACGACGGCCGCGATCGTCAAGGGGTCGGTGCGGCTCACGCCGAAGAGCTGACTGGATAGCACCCGGCCGGCGGCCAGCGCCGCCGCGACCCCGACGACGGCGCCGAGCGCGACCGGCCGCAGCGCCTGACCGAGGATCAGCCGCACGACGCTGCCGCGGCTCGCGCCGAGCGCGATCCGCACGCCGATCTCCTGCGTCCGCTGGCTCACGAAGTACGCGATCACGCCGTAAATCCCCGTCGCCGCGAGCACCAGGCCGATCCCGCCGAGCAGCGAGAGCAGCAGCGTGTTGAAGCGCGACTCCGCCAGCGTCAGCCCGATCCGCTGGTCCATCGTCCTGACGTCGAAGAGCGGCAGGTCGGGATCGACCGTCGTCACCGCGGCGCGCAGCGAATCGGCGAGCCACGCCGGATCGCGATCCGTTCTCACGACGACGTAGAAGATTCGGTACCAGCGCCAGGCGTCTTTCGGCGCCTGCGCCATCGGCAGATAGAACTCCGGCCTCGGCGCGACGGCCGGCCCCCGCGATCGGATGTCGCCGGCGACGCCGATGACGACCTTCCAGTCCTGCCCGCCGTTCAGTCCTGGCTCGCAGCAGGCGATCCGTTTGCCGATCGGATCCTGTCCCGGAAACGCGCGCGCGGCGAGCGCAGCGCTGACGATCATCACCTTCTGCCCGCTGGCGCGGTCCTCGTCGGTGAAGTTGCGCCCTTTCAGCATGGGCGTCCGCATCGCGCCGAGGAACCCGGGCGTAGTCAGCCGCAGCGTGCTCGGAATCAGGTGTTGCTCGATGGGCATCTCTCCGCCCTCGGGGAAGAGGCCGTTCATGCCGCCGCCTCCACCCATCGCGGCGAACGATGTGACGGCCGACGCGGAGACGCCGGGCAACGCTGCAGCCGCATCGTTGATCCGCCGCAGGGTCTCGCTCTCACGCACCGGATCGGTGTAGACCGCTTCCGGCAGCGAGAAGCGCGCGGTGAGCACGCCGGTCGGATCGAACCCAGGCGAGACGTGCTGCAGTGCGATCGCGCTGCGGATCAGCAGGCCCGCGCCAAACAGCAACAGCAGCGACAGCGCCACTTCCGCGACGATGAGCCCCGCGCGCAGTCGATCGCGGAAGCCGCCGCCCGTCGAACCGCGGCCGCCGTCACGCAGGCCGCTCTGGACATCGCTGCGCGCGAGCTGTAGCGCCGGCGCCAGCCCGCAGAGCACGCTGCTCGCCAGCGCGAGCGCGACGGCAAACCCGAGCGCCGCCGGATCGATCCGCGCCTGCTCCACGCGCGGCACGCCTTGCGGGCTCCACGCAATCAGCGCCCTCGTCGCCCACATCGCAAACACCACGCCTGCGCCCGCCGCGCCGAGCGCGAGGACAACGCTCTCGGTCAGCAGCTGACGGACGATGCGGCCGCGACCGGCGCCGAGGGCGCGGCGGACGGCGATCTCACGTCCGCGCGCGGCGCCGCGCGCGAGCAGCAGGTTGCCCACGTTGCCGCAGGCGATGAGCAGCACGACGGCCACCGCGCCGAGCAGCACAAGCAGGCGCGTGCGATAGTCGCCCACGAAGTCATCGGTGAACGGATGGACGGAGAACGTCAGGTGGCTGCAGTCTTTCGGAAAGTCTCGGCGGAGGCGAACCGCCACGGCTTCGAGCTCGGCGTGCAGGCGCTCGCGCGACGCGCCCGGCCTCAGCCGTCCGTACACCTGCAGGTAGTGTTCGTCGTGAAGCACTCGCTGCTCGGGGGTGAACGCGATTGGTGTCCAGAGCTCTTCGCTGTCGGTCGTGAGGTCGAACGACGCCGGCATGACGCCGGACACGACGTAGCTGACGCCGTTCATGCGGATCGAGCGTCCGACGAGGGCGGCGCTCCCGCCGAAGCGCCGCATCCACAGCCGGTGACCGAGCACGACGACACGATTGTTGCCAGGCCGATCCTCTTCCGGCGTGAACGTCCGCCCGATCTCCGGCCGCGCGCCCATCACGTCGAAGAAATTGGCGGTTACCTGGCCGGCGACGATGCGCTCCGGCGTCACGCCATCGGACAGGTTGAAGCTCGATATGTTCATGGCGGCGAGCCCATCGAGCGATGATGCGCCTGCTGCCGCATCGACGTAGTTGCCAACCGACATGTCGGATAAATTGCCCTGAAACGTCTCGCCGGCGACGAGCAGGCGATCGGGCTCGCGCAGCGGCAGCGGGTGGAGCACCACCGCATTCAGCAGGCTGAAAATCGCCGTTGTTCCGCCGATGCCGAGCGCGAGCGTCAGCACGGCGACGGCTGTGAAGCCGGGATTCTTGCGAAGCTGGCGCCACGTGAACGCGATGTCCTGCGCGAGCTCGCCGAAATACTGGGTGCGCTGCATATGCCGGTTTCTCTCCGTGCCGAGCGCGTGAAGCGTAGTGCGCATGCGTCCGAGATCGCCGAGCCGCCGTTCCGCTTCGCGCCGCGCCGCGGCCGGGTCCATACCCCGGGCGACGAGCTCCTGCGTCCGCATCTCGATGTGAAACGCGAGCTCCTCGTCGACTTCGTCGGCGACGCGCGGTCTCCAGAACACCCGATTGAAAAAGCTCATGTGGTCAAGAGCACGCGTGAGATTGCGCCGGCGAATCGCGCCCATTCGGTGGCTTGCGCCGTCAGCTGACGGCGTCCTTTGGGCGTCAGCCGGTAGAACTTGGCTCGGCGGCCCAGTTCCGAGAGGCCCCATTCAGCCTCGACCCAGCCCTTCCGCTCCATGCGGTACAGCGCCGGGTAGAGCGAGCCTTCTTCGATTTCCACCACCCCTTCGGTGGCGCCTTCAATGGCGCGGGCGATGGCATAGCCGTGCCGGCGGCCGCCGGACAGGGTTTTCAGGATCAAGGTGTCCAGCGTGCCGTGGAGCAGTTCGGGAGCAGGGTTGGTCGTCATACCTAGACAGTCAGGGTATGCGGTTAGACGGCCGGCGCCCCTCTTTGGTTGCGTCGATGGCTTTGCGGATGAAACGGATGTTTTTGGGTTGAAACCGGCAGGCGATCAGCGTAGCCTGTGCGCTGTTCGGACTGGAGGACACATGGAGATCGATCGACGAGCCTTCATCGCGGGTCTCGGGGGCGTTGCCGCCGTCAGCCTCATGGACCACGAGGCCAAAGCCGAGGCGCTGGAACACTACATGGAAGACAAGCTGGACGAGATGGTCACCGCCCAGCAGCCCGAGAAATTCCCGACGGCCGCCGAGATCGAGGCGCAGATCGAGACGCGGCTCTACAGACGCGGCACCGGCGACGTGTTCACCGGCCGGGGCAAGAACGTCAAGCTCCTCGAGAAGATGCCCGACAAGCCGACCCTGCACGACTTCTTCAGGCTTCGCTTCGCGCCGGCGAACCACGTCCTCCAGAGCGCGACGCGCGCGATGAAGACCGGCATGTCCGAGGAGGTCATCCTCGCGTGCCTGCTCCACGACTGCGTGCTGTCGCTCATCAAGCCGGATCACGGATGGTGGGGCGCGCAGCTGTTCGAGCCCTACATTCCCGAGAAGAGCGCGTTCGCGATCCGGTATCACCAGACGCTGCGCTTCTATCCGGATCAGGATGCCGGCTACGAATACCCCGACCAGTACTACCGCATCTTCGGCCACGACTACACGCCGCCGGCCTACATCGAGGCGACCTACAAGATGGTCCGGAACCACAAGTGGTACATGGAGCCGCGGCTGGTCACGGTGAACGACCTCTACGCGTTCGACCCGAACGCCAAGGTCTCCATTGATCCCTTCGTGGACATCATCGGCCGTCACTTCAAGCAGCCCAAGGAAGGGCTGGGCTTCGACAACAGTCCGAGCGCGCACATGTGGCGGACGCTCGCGCGCCCCGACTCACCGCTCTAATGACCAGGCATCTCTTCGCGGGTGTCCTTTCGAGTGGGTTGCTGGCGGTGGTGGTCGCGGGCCAGACCGCCAGCAAGCCGCAGACCCTCCAGGGGCTCGAGATGACCGTCACCAAGGTCGAACGCGCGGGCAGCGCGTCGTTGCGAGACTGTCCGCCCGGGACCAACACGGTCAACGCCGTCACGCGTCCCGGCGAGCAGTTCGCGCTGGTGACGATCGCGTTCACGGTCGGCCCGGGCTTCAAGGCGTCGCCGATGAAACGGCCTTCCGTCACCGACGTGGCCGACAAGAGCTACCTTACGGCCTCGACCTTCGTCGATGTGGGCTCGGTGCCCGAATATTCATGCACCTTCCCATTTCGCGTACCCGAAGGGACGAAGCTGAAGGCGCTGCATATCGAGAGCGCCACGTTCGATCTCTCCGCCTTCGACTCCAAGTAGCGCGAACAGGCCCCTACGTACGCCGGCCACCGCCGCCGATATGACTGACGACTGAAGACTGGCCGACTGAGGACTGGTGTGCTGCGCGCGTACGGAGTGACCGACAAGGGCCGCATCAGGCCCACCAACGAGGACTGCTTCGCGATTCGGGAAGAGCTCGGGCTCTGCGTGATTGCCGACGGCATGGGCGGACACAACGCCGGCGAAATCGCGGCGCGGCTGGCCGTGGAAACCGTCGTCGAGTTCCTCCGGGAGCGTGGCGCGCCGCCCCGTTCAGACGAGCCCTCGAGCGAAGCGCCCTGGCCGTTCGGGTACGACCCTGCCCTGTCGGCGGACGGCAACCTGCTGCGGACGGCCATCCATCTCGCCAACGTTCAGATTCTCGAGACGGCGCTGTCCGACGATCATTACGCCGGCATGGGGACCACCATCGTCGCCGCGCGGGTCGCGGAGGGCCGTCTCTCGGTCGCGCATGTGGGGGACAGCCGACTGTATGTGTTCGCCGAAGGGCGGCTCCAGCCGATGACGCTCGACGATTCGTGGATGGCGACCGTGCTGGTGCACGACCCGAAGGCCGATCCGCTCCTGCTCCAGCACCACCCCATGCGCAATGCGCTCACCAACGTCGTCGGCGCGCGTCCGCGCACGGACGTGCACGTCGTCGAGTCTCCGCTCGCCGGCGGTGAGCTGCTGCTCCTCACGACCGACGGGGTCCACGGCGTGCTCGACGATCACCGGATTGTGGAGCTGCTGCAGGATGGCGATGAGCCCCGCGACATCGCGCGGAACATGATTGCCTCTGCCCTGGTCCGCGGCAGCCGCGACAACTGCACCGCCGTTGTCGCGCGATACCTGCCGCAGGCCTGAAGGCCGCGCCTCACCCGACGAACTTGTAGCCGGCCCCGTGCACCGTCAGGATGTGCTCCGGCTCATGGGGTGCGCGCTCGATCTTCTGCCGTAGCTTCGCCACGAAGTTGTCGATGGTCCGCGTGGTCGGCGACTCTTCGTAGCCCCACACCTGATTGAGGATCTGCTCGCGCGTGACCACCTGCCCGGTGTGCGCGACGAAATATCTGAGCAGGTCGAACTCGCGCGCCGTGAAATCGATGCGCTGGCCGGCCCGATGGGCCTGATGCGTCCGGAAGTCGATCTCGATGTCGCCGATGCGGCAGGTTTCGAGGCCCGACGGCCGTCCGCCGGCGCGGCGCAGGACGGCGCGGACGCGCGCGAGCAGCTCGGTGATGCTGAACGGCTTGGTGACGTAGTCGTCGGCGCCGAGCTCGAGGCCCAGCACCTTCTCGGTTTCCTGCGACCGCGCGGTGAGCATCACGACCGGCGTCGGGTTGGCGCGCGCGCGCAGCTCGCGGCAGACCTCGAAGCCGTTCTTGCGCGGCAGCGTGACGTCGAGAATCACCAGATCGGGCGCGGTCGAGATCGCCTTGGCCAGGCCGTCCTCGCCATCCGACGCCGTGACCACTTCGTAGCCTTCGAGCTCGAGGTTGTCACGCAGACCGAGCAACATCTGCGGCTCGTCCTCGATCACCAGAATGCGTTTCGTCACCGTGGCTCTCTCCTGCGACAACCGGGAAGTGTAACGTGAACGTGCTGCCGCGCCCCGGCTCGCTGTCGACGCGCACGAACCCGCCGTGACCGCGCATCACGTGGTCGACGATGGCGAGCCCGAGACCGGTCCCCTGCGGGCCGGAGCCCGCGTCGGTCTGAATCCGAAAGAACTTGCGGAAGATCTTGCGCTGCAGCCGCGCTGGAATGCCGATGCCGTGGTCGGTGACGCGCACGACCCCGAAAGTGCCGGCGCGATCGACCTCCACCGAGATCGCGCGGTTCTCCGGCGAGTATTTCATCGCGTTCGAGATGAGGTTCTCGAGCGCCTGGACGGCCGCTTCCCCGTCGATGAGCACCAGCACGTCCTCCGCGAGACGCGACGTCACCGTGAACTGGTTGTGACGGAACTGACTCTCGAGCGATTCCAGCACGCCGCGCGTGAGATCGGTCAGGTTCACCGGCTCGCGGTTGTAGCGCCGCAGTCCGGCCTCGATCTTCGAGAAGTCGAGCAGGTTGTCGATGAGCCGCGTCAGCTTGCGCGCCTCGCTGTTGATGATGCGGTAGTACTCGTGCGCGCGGTCGGTCGTCTTCAGCCGCCCGAGCTCCAGCGTCTCCGCGAAGAGCTGGATGAGCGCCAGCGGCGTCTTCAGGTCGTGCGAGACGCTCGACACGAAGTTCGATCGCAGCTCGGCGAGCCGGACCTCGCGTGCCGCGGCGTGAGCCACGAAAAACACGCCGAGCGCCATGATCCCGGCGAGCATCGCCATCATGGCGCGCTGCGGCCGCGCCCGCGCGGCGATGATGGCGGGAATCGTCTGGTCGCCGTAGCCGATGCGCACGCGCCAGACCTCGGGCTTCCGCCCGGCGGGTGCCGCGAACGTCACCAGCTCCGGGTCGAAGAAGACGAGCCTGAAGGTGCGTTCGTCGACGCACTCCTTCGGCGGCGCGCCATTGGGCGGGAAGACCACGCGGTTCGCTTCGTCGAGCACGGTGACCACGAGCGGCGGGAAGCCCGTGACGCCTTTGGCCGCCGCCGCCTTGGCGGCCACGAGCGACGGGAAGAAATCGGTCCGGAGCCGTTCAGCATCGACGCGAAACGCGACGAAGCTGGTCAACCGATCGCGCGCCGGAACCGTGAATCGCAGCTGCGCCTGAAAGTACGTCCGGTGTCCGTCGATCGTCGTCTCGAATACGGAGATGACGCGCTTCTCGGTCGCCAGCTCGCGGAACCGGCGGACGAGCATCGCGGCCTCGGGGACGTCGGTGCGGAAAGCGTTGCGCTCGCGGTCGTACGCGAGCACCTCGCCATGATGCTCCGTCGTCTCGTCCGACCAGACGTAAAAGCGGGTGATGAACCGGTCGGCGATCAGGCCCTCCGCGAACGCATTCTCGATGAACCCGAGATCGAGCGGCTCCATCTGCCGCTGCCCGACGCGCAATCCGACGTTGATGTAGGGGGCCTTGAGCGCGTCCTCGATGTCCCTGGTCAGGCCATCGGCCGTTTCCTGACTCAGCTGGTGCAGCACGACGGTGGAGGAGCGCCCGAGGTCGGCGATCGATCGGAACTGGAAGTAGAACAGCACCGCCACCGGGATCGCGACGGCGATGGCGAGCCCGGCCGCCAGCCGCAGGCTGCGATCGCGCAGCAGCTGGCCGACGACCGACGGCCCGACGCCTCGGCCGGGTGGCACGGCGGAGCCGCGAGTCTCCATTTACATCAGCTTACTCGGATTTTGTGATTTCGGCGCCCGGACGATCCAGGGGATTCGGGATTCGGGATTCGGGATTCGGGATTCGGGATTCGGGATTCGGGATTTGGGATTTGGGATTTGGGATTCGGATGGTCTGCGGGTTGCGAATCCCAAATCCCACAAAAGGGCGGGAGGGGCCTGCCCGTCCTGCCTTACGGCTGCGCCGTCGTCTTCGGCTGGTTCGCGAGGAACCCGGTGATCTGTTTGACCGCGTAGTCGACCTTGATGTCGAACGCCATCTTGCCGAGCGCCGCCGTCGAGCGGCGCGCGTCGCCGGAGATGCCGTTGTTCTTGCGCGGCGGCGCGTTCGGGTCGGGCGCCTGTCCGCGCTGTCCCGGCGGGGGCACCGGATCGCCTTCGGCCGCCGGAATCAGTTCCTTCCGCACCCAGCCCTTGTCGCCGCCAAGGTAGAGCATGGTGGATGTGTCGGGAATCCCGGCGTGCGAGCTGCGCGGGTAGCCTTTGGACGCGAGCCAATCGTCGAAATCGCCCTGCGCCTTCGCGTACACCTCGTCGCAGAAGTACACGTGCTTGCCTTCCGGCGCGTACTTCGCATCGAGCTTCTTGGCCACCTCGCTGAACACGCCCGGCTGGCCGCCGCCGTGATCGCCCATGAGGATCACGTTCTTGAAGCCGGTGGCGATCGACTGCTCGGCGATCTCGGTGAGCATCTGACCGAAGACCTCGTCGCTCAGGCCGATCGTGCCGGGCAGCTCGGCGCTGGCGCGGTTCGGCGAGTAGGCGAGGACCGGCATCGCGATGGCGTTACCGAGTTTCAGAGCGATCGCCTTCACCGTCGCGCGCGCCATGAGCGTATGGCCGCCGTTGACGTTCTGCGGGCCGCGCTGCTCCGTGCCGCCGGTGTAGACCAGCGCCGTCGTCTTGCCGGCCGCGAGCGCCGCTTTGACTTCGGGCCAGGTCATCATCTCGAGCTCGACGAGCGGCGCTTTCTTGGCGACCGCGGCGGGCGTGGCCGCGCCGGCGGCGGCCGGCTTGGCCGCGGGCGTCTGCGCGAAGGCGGTGGCCGCCGACAGCGCGAGCACCGGAATCGTCGCAAACAGACGGTGCATACTCACTCCTCGTTTTCCCAATCGGACTTCCCGGGTCGGTGTGATGCTGCCAAACGGGGGGATGACTGTGTCAGCCGTGGAAGGGCGGTCAATTGGGTAATTGGGTACTTGGGTAATCTGGTAATCGGGTAATGGATTGGGGGATTGGGGTGCAGGGGATTGGGGTTGGTGTGACATACGCGCGCCAATCGCTCAATCAATCACCCGATTACCCGATTACCCAATTACCCAATTACCCAATTACCCGATTACCCAATTACCCGATTACGAGATTCGCCCTCCGTGCCGACTTCGTCGAGGGCTCCTAAGACGTGACCGGTTGCCGAACAAAGGCCAGCCACTTACGGTATTCCGCGCGCTGGCCGCGCACGGTTTCATTGAATGTCTGTTGAAGACGACGCGTGACCGGCCCGGGTTTGCCGCCGCTCATCACGCGGCCATCGACCTCGCGAATGGCGGTCACTTCGACCGCCGTTCCGGTGAAGAACAGTTCGTCAGCCCCGAACACGTCGTCGACCGAAATCGGCGCGACGCGCGCCTCGATCCCGAGGTCGCCCGCGATCTCCAGGATCGAGGCGCGCGTGACGCCCATCAGGATGCTCGCGTCCCGGTCGTTGGTGACGATCGCGCCGTTCTTCACGACGAAGAGGTTTTCGCCCGATCCCTCGGCGACGAGCCCCTGCGAGTTCAGCAGGAGCGCTTCGTCGAAGCCGCGGCGCTGTGCGTCGTTCACCGCGCGCGCGGAGTTGATGTACTGGCCGCAGGCTTTCGCCCAGGCCGGAATCGCGCTGTTGTCGAACTTGCGGACGGGCGAGATCGTCACTCGGACGCCGAGGTCGGCGTTCGCGAGATACTGGCCCGTGGGAAAGGCTGCGATCGCGACCGTCACGGGACATTCCTTTGTCCAGACGCTGAGCGTGGCGGCGTCGAAGAACGCGATGGGGCGCAGGTAGGAGGCCTCCAGCCTGTTCGCGCGAACAACCTCGAGGCTCGCGTCGGCGAGGACGTCCTGCGCGTAAGGAATCGCCAGGTCGTAGAGCTCCGCCGACTTGAAGAACCGCTCGAGATGCGCGTCCAGCCGGAAGATGGCCGGACCCTCGGCGGTGAGGTAGGACTTCATGCCTTCGAAGACGCCGGTGCCGTACTGCAGCCCGTGCGCCAGCACGTGCACTTTTGCGTCCCCCCAGGGGACGAGCTTCCCGTTGAACCAGATGCTTTCGGTCGGTGTGAATCCCATTGGTGTGCTCCTGGAGCTGAATATATATCGAGATGGGGCGTGGGAGTGGCCACCGCGTGGGTTTCGACCCGCAAGCGCCGTCGGTCGGCCCGCGCTGGCGGGCCCCCGAGGGGCCTGAGCCGGTTGGCGGGTTGCGCGGGTCGACGGCCCCGTGCTATATTCGTCAGGTTCTGTCGAGGCCAGGACACCCTATCTGGCCTCGCCGCTCTGAAGCAGCGTCCCCGGCCTGACATCTTCAGCCTGGGAAGACCGTCCGTCGCGACCAACTAACTTGTGAGGGTCATAGGGTTTTCAGGCGCCAAGCCGCAAGGCTTCTAGGCCTGAAGCGACAGCGTATCCATTGCGGATCGCGGGTTTCGGATGGCGGATCGCGTTTCCGCTGAATCCGCAGGCCGCCATCCCCAATCCGAGATTGTTTATGCCGACTATCAGTCAGCTCGTCCGCGCGGGGCGCAAGAAAATCGTCAGCAAGACCAAGAGCCCCGCGCTGCAGAACAGCCCGCAGAAGCGCGGCGTGTGCGTGCGAGTGTTCACCCAGACCCCGAAGAAGCCGAACTCGGCGCTCCGCAAGGTGGCGCGCGTGCGGCTGACCAACGGCATCGAAGTGACGACCTACATCCCGGGCGTCGGCCACAACCTGCAGGAGCACTCGCTGGTGCTCATCCGCGGCGGCCGCGTCAAGGATTTGCCGGGCGTCCGCTACCACGTCGTCCGCGGCACGCTCGACGCCGTCGGCGTGCAGGGCCGGATGCAGGGACGATCGAAATACGGCGCCAAGAGGCCAAAGAAGGCATAGCTATCAGCTATCAGCCGTCAGCTATCAGAGCTGACAGCGCTGAAGGCTGACAACTGAAAGCCGAGAGCTAAGAAAATGCCACGTAGACGAGTAATCGCGAAACGGGACATCGACGCCGACCCGATCTACCAGAGCGCGCTGGTGACGAAGTTCATCAACTGCGTGATGAGTGACGGCAAGCGCAGCACGGCCGAGCGCATCCTGTACAAGAGCTTCGACATCATCAAAGAGAAGACGGCCGACGATCCGCTGAAGGTCTTCAAGAAGGCCATCGACAACGTCAAGCCGAGCCTCGAAGTGAAGTCGCGCCGCGTCGGCGGCTCCAACTATCAGGTGCCGGTGGAAGTGAATCCGAACCGGCGTCTGTCCCTCAGCATCCGCTGGCTGGTCGGCTACGCCACCTCACGGGGCGACGGGAAGACGATGCAGGAGAAGCTGGCGAACGAGCTGCTCGACGCGGCCAACCTCCGCGGCGGTGCGGTGAAGAAACGCGAAGACACGCACCGCATGGCCGAAGCCAACAAAGCGTTTGCGCACTATCGCTGGTAGAGGACAGGGATTGGGGATTCGGGACTGGGGATTTGAATCCCGAATCCCGAATCCCGAACCCCGACGAGATACAGAGTAATGGCCAGGCAGTCACCACTCGCGAAAACGCGCAACATCGGCATCATGGCCCACATCGATGCCGGGAAGACGACGACCACGGAACGGATCCTCTTCTACACCGGGATTACGTACAAGATCGGCGAAGTCCACGAAGGCACCGCCGTCATGGACTGGATGGAGCAGGAGCAGGAGCGCGGCATCACCATCACGTCCGCCGCCACCACGTGCTTCTGGCGCGATCACCGTATCAACATCATCGACACGCCGGGCCACGTCGACTTCACCGCCGAAGTCGAGCGGTCGCTGCGCGTGCTCGACGGCGCCGTCGCCGTGTTCGACTCGGTCGCCGGCGTGGAGCCCCAGTCGGAAACCGTGTGGCGCCAGGCCGACAAGTACCGCGTCCCGCGCATCTGCTTCGTCAACAAGATGGACCGCGTCGGCGCGGACTTCAAGCGGACGTTCGACCAGATCATCTCCAAGCTCGAGGCCAACCCGGTCGCCATCCAGATCCCCATCGGCTCGGAGGACAAGTTCCTCGGCGTGATCGACCTCATCGGGATGAAGTCGATCACCTACAAAGACGAAACGCTGGGCGCGGACTACGTCGTCGGCGAGATTCCGGCCGACATGATGGACGAGGCGAAGCACTACCGCGAGCAGCTCATCGAGAAGGTCAGCGAAGCCGACGACAAGATCCTCGAGAAGTACCTCAGGAGCGAGGAGCCGACCGAGGACGAGATCAAGGCGGCGCTCCGAAGGCGTGTCAACAGCTCGGTGCGATCGAAGGGCGAAGCGGCGTTCGTGCCCGTCATCTGCGGCTCGGCCTTCAAGAACAAGGGCGTCCAGCCGCTGCTCGACGCGGTGGTCGACTTCCTGCCCTCCCCGCTCGACGTCCCCTCCATCACCGGCCTCGATCCGGACAAGAAGGAAGAGACCCTCATCGAGCGCCCGGCGACCGACGATGCCCCGTTCTCGGCGCTGGCGTTCAAGATCATGACCGACCCCTTCGTCGGTCAGCTCACCTTCTTCCGCGTCTACTCGGGCGTCCTGACCGCCGGCGGGAACGTGTTCAACGCGACCAAGCAGCGCTCCGAGCGCATCGGCCGCCTCCTGAAGATGCACGCGAACAAGCGTGAGGAAATCAAGGAGGTCTACGCCGGCGACATCGCCGCGGCGGTCGGGCTCAGGAGCGTCTCGACCGGCGACACGCTCTGCGACGAGAAGCACCCGATCGTGCTCGAGTCGATGGACTTCCCCAAGCCGGTCATCTCGCTCGCGATCGAGCCGAAGACGAAGGTCGACCAGGAAAAGCTGGGCATCGGCCTCCAGAAGCTGATGGCCGAAGACCCGACCTTCCGCGTGCAGACCGACCAGCAGACCGGCCAGGTCATCATCGCCGGGATGGGCGAGCTGCACCTCGAGATCATCGTCGACCGCCTGAAGCGCGAGTTCAACGTCGAGGCGACGGTCGGCAAGCCGCAGGTGGCCTACAAGGAAACGCTCACGCGCCCCTCGGACGGCGACGGCCGGTACGTCAAGCAGACGGGCGGCCGCGGGCAGTACGGCCACGCGAAAATCCATCTCTATCCGGGCGAGCCCGGCAGCGGCTACGTCTTCGAGAACGAGACCGTCGGCGGGTCGATCCCCAAGGAATTCATCAAGCCGATCGACGAGGGCATCAAGGAAGCGCTCACGCGCGGCGTGCTCGCCGGCTATCCGATCGACGACGTGCGGATCGAGCTGTACGACGGCTCGTACCACGACGTCGACTCGTCGGAAATGGCGTTCAAGATCGCCGGCTCGATGGCGTTCCAGGACGCGGCGAAGCGCGCCAAGCCGGTGCTGCTCGAGCCGGTGATGCGCGTCGAGGTCGTCGTCCCGAAGGAACACATGGGCGACGTGATGGGCAATCTGTCCAGCCGGCGCGGCCAGATTCAGTCACAGGAAGATCGCGGCGGCACGCAGATCATTCAGGCGCGCGTGCCGCTGTCGGAAATGTTCGGCTACTCGACCGATCTTCGGTCGCGCACGCAGGGGCGTGCGACCTACTCGATGCACTTCGATCGCTACGAGCAGGCGCCGCCGAGCGTCAGCGAAGAAGTCGTCGCTCGGATGCAGGGCAAGTGACGGGATTCGGGATTCGGGACTCGGGATTGGGGATTCGGAACTAGGGATTCGGCGGGAGTCGGGATTCGAATCCCGAAGCCCAAGACCCGAATCCCGATACGGACACAGATATGACAACCGCATCATTCAGCGACAAGATCCGGATCCGCCTCAAGGCGTACGACTACCGCGTGCTCGATCAGTCGACGACCGAAATCGTCGAGACGGCCAAGCGCACCGGCGCGCGGCTCGCGGGACCGATTCCCCTGCCGACGACGAAGAACAAGTGGACCGTGCTGCGCTCGCCGCACGTGGACAAGAAGTCGCGCGAGCAGTTCGAAATCCGGACGCACAAGCGGCTCATCGACATCTTCGAGCCGACGCCGCAGACCGTGGATGCGCTGATGAAGCTGGATCTGCCGGCGGGCGTGGACGTCGAAATCAAGGCGTTTGGGAAGGAACACAAGTAACTCGGGATTCGGGATTGGGGAGTGGGGATTTGCACGGAAGCGAATCCCGAATCCCGAAGCCCGAAGCCCGAATCCCGGGAGCGAAGCGACATGGTCACAGGCATCATCGGCAGAAAAGTCGGCATGACGCAGGTCTTCGACGCCGACGGCACCGTTCATCCGGCGACCGTCATCAAGGCCGGGCCCTGCGTCGTGGTCCAGGCGAAGACCGCGCAGACCGACGGCTATGAAGCGGTGCAGCTCGGGCTCGTCGAAGAGACGCCCGCGAAGGCGAACAAGCCGCTCAACGGTCATTTCAAGCGAGCCAACGTGCCGGCGACCCGCGTGCGCCGCGAGGTGAAGCTGGTCCCCGGCGGCGATCCGCTGAAGACCGGCGACCCGGTGCTCGTGTCGATCTTCGGCAGCGGCGAGCGCGTGGACATCATCGGCACCGGCCGTGGCAAGGGGTTCCAGGGCGTCGTCAAGCGCCATCACTTCGCGGGCGGCGCGGCCACCCACGGCTCGATGTTTCACCGCGCGCCCGGATCCATTGGCGCCTCGTCGTTCCCGTCGCGCGTCGTCAAGGGCATGCGCGCCGCGGGGCGGATGGGCGGCGGCCGCGTGACGATTCACAACCTGAAGGTGCTGCGCGTCGATCCGGACAATCACCTCCTGATCGTCGAAGGCGGCATCCCGGGCGCACCGAGCGGCTATGTGATCGTGCGCAAGGCGGTCACGGCCAAGAAGCTCAAGGTCGCACAGGTGGAGAAACCGAAAAAAGGCAAGAAGTAGTTGGTGAATTGGCGAATTGGTGAACTGGTGAGTTCAACTCACCAAGTCACCCACTCACCAATTCACCAATTCTGAGTGGGTCGCATATGCAGCTAGATGTCGTCAACAGCGAGAACCAGAAGGTCGGCGCGTTCGACGTGCGCGACGAGGTCTTCGGCGGGCGGGTGAACACCGACCTCATGTGGGAGTCGGTCGTGCACGCCAACGCGGCCGAGCGCCGCGGGACGCACGCCACCAAGAACCGCGCGCTCGTCAGCGGCAGCGGCAAGAAGCCGTGGCGGCAGAAGGGGACCGGCCGCGCGCGCGTCGGATCGAGCCGCACCCCCCTGTGGCGCCATGGGGGCACCGTGTTCGGGCCGCAGCCGCGCAGCTACGGTTTCAAGCTGTCGAAGAAAGTCGAGCGCGGCGCGCTGCGCGCGGCGCTGGCGCAGAAACTGAAGGACGGCGAGCTCGTCGTCGTCGACGCCCTGACGGCCCCCGAAATCAAGACGAAGGGGGCCGTGGAGCTGCTGAAGCGGCTCGGCGTCACCGGCAAGGCGGTGCTCGTGGACGTGACCGTGGACGAGAAGCTCTCGCGCTCGCTGCGCAACATCCAGGGCGTGTCGCTCGTGCTGAGCCAGCGGCTCACCGCGCGCGAGGTGATCAACGCCGGCCGCGTGGTCGCGACACAGGGCGCGCTCGAAAAGTTGCAGGAGGCGCTGGCCTGAAGGCTCGCGCTACAGCCGTAGCGCGAAGGCGTTCAGCCGAGCGACAACACATGAAGCTCACAGACGTGATCCGCCGCCCGCTCATCACCGAGAAGACGTCGATCCTGCGGGAGGACGGCCGCACGATCGTGTTCCAGGTGGCGAAGGGCGCGAACAAGATTCAGATCAGGCACGCCGTCGAGCAGCTGCTCGGCACGAAGGTCGCGAGCATCCGGACCAGCATCGCGCACGGCAAGGTCAAGCGGCAGGGGCGCTTCGCCGGCCGCCGCTCGGACTGGAAGAAGGCCTACGTGAAGCTCCGCGAAGGCGCGAAGATGCCTGAATTCCTGGAAGGCGCGTAATCATGGGAATCCGCAAGTTCAATCCGACGTCGCCGGGCACCCGCTTTCAGACGGTGCAGACCTTCGACGAGATCACCACCCAGGAGCCGCACAAGCCGCTGGTCGAGCCGATGCACAGCACCGGCGGCCGCGACAACCAGGGGCATCTCACGTCCTGGTGGCGCGGCGGCGGCCACAAGCGGATGTACCGCATCATCGACTTCAAGCGCGACAAGCGCGACATCCCGGCGAAGGTGTCGACGGTCGAGTACGACCCGAACCGCTCGGCGCGCATCGCGCTGCTGACGTATGCCGACGGCGAGAAGCGCTACATCCTGCATCCGATCGGGCTGAAGGTCGGCGACACGATCATCGCGGGGCAGAACGTCGACATCCTGCCGGGCAACTCGCTGCCGCTGAAGAACATCCCGCTCGGCACGCAGCTGCACAACGTGGAGCTGCGGCCGGGCAAGGGCGGGCAGATTGCGCGCAGCGCCGGGTCGTCCGTGCAGCTGGTCGCCAAGGAAGGCGAGTACGCATCGGTCAAGATGCCGTCGGGCGAAATCCGCAAGATCAACATGGAGTGCTTTGCGACGATCGGCCAGGTCGGCAACATCGATCACGAGAACGTGTCGATCGGCAAAGCGGGACGCAGCCGCTGGATGGGCCAGCGCCCGCACGTGCGCGGCGTCGCCATGAACCCGGTCGACCATCCGCTGGGCGGCGGCGAAGGCAAGACGTCCGGCGGCCGCCATCCGGTGTCGCCGTGGGGCATGCCGACCAAGGGCTACAAGACGCGGAACAGCAAGAGCACGGACAAGTTCATCGTTCAACGGAGACAAAAATAGTGGCTGGTGCCTGGTGACTGGAATCCCCCAGCCACGAGTCACGAGCCACCAGCCACGGGCCACGGCGGAATACACCGTATGGGTAGATCACTAAAGAAAGGCCCCTTCGTCGATACGCACCTCCTCGAAAAGATCGAGGTGATGAATCGCGGGGCCGACAAGAAGGTCATCAAGACCTGGTCGCGCCGGTCGACCGTGGTGCCCGAGATGGTGGGGCACACGCTCGCGGTCCACAACGGGAGGAAGTTCATCCCGGTGTACGTGACGGAGAACATGGTCGGCCACAAGCTGGGTGAATTCGCGCCCACGCGGCTGTTCAAGGGACACACGACCAAGGTGGCCGAGAGGGCCGCCACGGTCGCCAGCGCGCCGGGCGCGCCGGGCGCGCCGGGCGCGCCGACCGGCGGCACGGGCGCGAAGCCTGCGGGCGCCGGGAGCTAGGTAGGGCATCATGATTCAGGCCAGTGCCACAGCGCGATACGTGCGGACGTCGGCTCAGAAGGCGGGGCTCGTCCTCGAGCTGATTCGCGGCAAGGACGTCAACCGCGCGCTCGCGACGCTCAGGTTCACGCGCAAGGCGATTGCCGAGGACATTTCGAAAGTGCTCCGGTCGGCGATCGCCAACGCCCAGAACAAGGACGGCTTCAGCGGCGACGTCGACCGCCTGTATGTCTCCGCGTGCTACGCGAACCAGGGACCGTCGGCCAAGCGGGTGCGCCCCGCGCCGATGGGCCGCGCGTTCCGGGTGCTGAAGCGCACCGCGCACCTCACCGTCCACGTCTCCGAGCGGCCCGACACGGTCGTGGCGGTCGGGACGACGGCGGCGGGCGAGGCGCCACGGCCCAAGCGCGCGCGCGCCGCGAAGTCCGCGACGACGCCATCGACGAAACGCGCCACCAAGAAAGCGAAGGAGTAACCGTGGGCCAGAAGGTTCACCCGTTTGGATTCCGCCTCGGCTTCAACAAGACGTGGCGGTCGCGCTGGTACTCGGACCGCGACTACGCGAAGCTGCTGCACGAGGATCTGGCACTGCGCTCGAACCTCAAGAAGCGCTTCGCCCACGCGGGCGTCGCGAAGATCGAGACCGAGCGCGCCGCGAACAAGCTGAAGATCGACATCTACACCTCGCGTCCGGGCATCATCATCGGCCGGAAGGGCACGGAAGTCGACAAGCTGAAGCAGGAGATCCAGAAGCGGACCAACCGCGAGGTCTTCATCAACATCCAGGAGATTCAGAAGCCGGAGCTCGACGCTCAGCTCATCTCCGAGTCGGTGGCGATGCAGCTCGAGAAGCGCGTCGCGTTCCGCCGCGCGATGCGGAAAGCCGTCGAATCGGCGCTGCGCTTCGGCGCGCGCGGGATCAAGGTGCGCGTCTCCGGCCGCCTGAACGGTGCCGAGATCGCGCGGTCCGAGTGGTATCTGCACGGCCAGCTGCCGCTGCAGACGCTGCGCGCGGACATCGATTACGGCTTCGCGGAAGCCAACACGACCTACGGCCAGATCGGGATCAAGGTGTGGCTCTACAAGGGAGAACGCCTGGTGCCACAGCGGGGCCGGGAAGAGGAATACCGGGAGCGCGCGCCGAGGAGACCTCAGGCACGCGCATGAGATTGGATAATCGGGTAATCGGGTAATCAATTGATCAATCGGCCGATCAATTACACGATTACTCGATTCCCCGATTAGCAGATGCAGGAATTGTCGCTATGTTGATGCCGAAGAAAGTCAAGTACCGCAAGCAGCAGCGCGGGCGGATGGCCGGGAAGGCCTGGCGGGGGTCCGACGTGTCGTTCGGCGACTACGGGCTGAAGGCGCTCGAGCCCTGCTGGCTGACGGATCGTCAGATCGAGGCGGCGCGCGTGGCGATGACCCGCTTCGTCGCCCGTGGCGGCAAGGTCTGGGTGCGCGTGTTCCCGGACAAGCCGATCACGAAGAAGCCGCAGGAGACCCGCATGGGCAAGGGCAAGGGCGCGCCCGATTCGTGGGTGTGCGTCGTCCGTCCGGGGCGCGTGCTGTTCGAGATGGAAGGCGTCACCGAGAAGGACGCGCGCGAGGCGATGCGGCTGGCGGCGGCGAAACTGCCGATCCTCACCAAGTTCGCGACCCGCTTCGCGCAGGAGAAGATGCTATGAAGGCCGCGGAACTGCGCGACCTCGGCGCCGACGAGCTCGGCGTCAAGGAGCGCGACCTCACCGATCAGTTGTTCCGGATGCGCATCCAGAAGTCGATGGGACAGCTTGAAGCGCCGGAGAAGATCCGCACGGTGCGCCGCGATCTCGCGCGCGTCAAGACCGTGCTCAGACAGAAGCGAGGCGGGTAGGGCAGGTAGGCCAGGTCGGCCGGGTAAATACCCACCCGACCCACCGGACCCACGCGACCCACCCGACATCGAGGATTTATGAGCGAGAAGGCAGAAAAGACCGGCGTCGTCGTCAGCAACAAGATGCAGAAGAGCATCGTCGTCGCCGTCGAGTGGCAGGTGCGGCACGGGCTCTACGGCAAGACCGAGCGGCGCACCTCCAAGTTCATGGTGCACGACGAAGACAACGCCGCGAAGGTGGGGGACACGGTCGCCATTGTCGAGACGCGGCCGATGAGCCGGCGCAAGCGCTGGGCGCTGACGCGCGTCGTGCGGAAGTCGGCGGAAGTTTAGGATGGGTCAGGTCGGTCAGGTGACCCACCCGGCCTCGGAGAAGCGACCATGATTCAGATGCGATCAATCTTGGACGTCGCCGACAATTCCGGCGCGCGCAAGATCGCGATCATCAACCCGATTGGCGGCTCGACCGGACGCTACGCGCGGCTGGGCGACATCGTCACGGCGTCGGTGAAGGAAGCGACGCCGGAAGGCACCGTCAAGAAGGGGCAGGTCGTCAAGGCGGTGATCGTGCGGACGGCGAAGGAGCAGCGCCGCCGCGACGGCAGCTACATCCGGTTCGACCGGAACGCCGCCGTCCTCATCAACGACAACAACGAGCCGATCGGCACGCGCGTGTTCGGGCCCGTCGCCCGCGAGCTGCGCGAGCGCCGCTTCATGAAGATCATCTCGCTCGCTCCGGAGGTTCTCTAACGTTGAACCGCAGAGACCGCACAGAACGCAGAGAAGAACATCTCTGCGGGCTCGGCGCGCTCCGCGGTTGAGAGTGTTCTGTTATGTCGAGTTTGGCAACGCCTCTTCGGAAGAACGACAACGTGCTGGTCATCACGGGCAAGGACCGCGGCAAGCGCGGCCGCGTGCTGAAAGTGCTGCCCGCCAAGAACCGCCTGATCATCGAGGGCGTCAACATGATCAAGCGCCACACGAAGCCCAACCCCGGCAAGAACGTCAAGGGCGGCATCGTCGAGCGCGAGGCCTCGCTGCACGCGTCGAACGTGCAGCTCGTCTGCCCCGAGTGCGGCGTGCAGACGCGCGTCGGCCACAGGATTCTCGGCGACGGGCGCAAGGTCCGGGTGTGCCGCAAGTGCGAGGGAGTGGTCGACAAATGACCAGGCTGAAAGAGAAATACCAGAAGGACGTCGTTCCCGCGCTCACCAAGGAGTTCGGCTACAAGAACATCATGGCCGTGCCCCGGATCCAGAAGGTCGTGGTGAACATGGGCCTCGGCGAGGCGACGTCGAACGTGAAGATCATCGACACGGGCGCCGACGAGCTCGCGCGCATCACGGGCCAGAAGCCGGTCACGCGCCGCTCGAAGAAGTCGATCGCGCAGTTCAAGGTCAGACAAGGGCAGCCGGTCGGCACCATGGTCACCTTGCGCGGCGAGCGCATGTGGGACTTTCTCGACCGCCTCGTGAGCATCGCGCTGCCGCGCGTGCGCGACTTCAAGGGCGTGTCGCCCAGGGGGTTCGACGGCCGTGGCAACTACACGCTGGGCCTCCGCGATCAGCTGCTCTTTCCCGAGATCGACTACATGAAGGTCGACAAGGCGCGCGGGATGAACGTGTCGGTCGTGACGACGGCGAAGACCGACGAGGAGGCGCGGAAGCTGCTCCAGTTCATGGGCATGCCGTTCCGCCAGAATTAAGGCTTATGGCTACTACAGCGAAGATCGCCAAGGAACACAAGACGCCGAAGTTCAAGGTCCGGCTGCGCAACCGGTGCCGCCTGTGCGGCCGCCCGCGCGCCTACATGCGGAAGTTCGCGCTCTGCCGCCTGTGCTTCCGCAAGCTGGCGCTCGAGGGCGACGTCACCGGGGTGACGAAGAGCAGTTGGTAGATCGGGTTCGAGGTTCAGGGTGCCTGGTGCAGGGTTCGTTCGAGAACCCGGAACCGGGAACGAACGCTGAACGCTGAACCCTGAACGCTGAACAGAGACCGACGAAGGTTGAGAGAGCTATGACTGACCCTATCGCAGATATGCTCACGCGGATCCGCAACGCGGTGACCGCCAAGCACACGCGCGTCGACATGCCCGCGTCGCGCCTCAAGGCCGACATCGCCCGCATCCTCGAGGCCGAGGGCTACATCCAGGGCTTCAAGCTCCTGGACGACACGGCCGCGAAGACGACGGCGCCGACCAAGACGCTGCGCCTCTTCCTGAAGTACGGGCCGCACGGCGAGCGCCTCATCACGGGCGTGCAGCGCATCAGCCGTCCGGGCCGCCGCGTCTACTTCGGACGCGCCGATGTGCCGGAAGTGCTCGCGGGGCTCGGCACGAGCATCCTGACGACGTCGCGCGGCGTCATGACCGGCCGCGCCGCGGTCAAGGCCGGCGTCGGCGGCGAAGTGCTGTGTAACATTTGGTAGCTCACAGCTATCAGCTTTCAGCCATCAGAGCTGAGAGCTGACAGCCGAGAGCCGAGAGCTGAGATATGTCACGTATCGGTAAGAAACCCATCACGATCCCGAAAGGCGTCACCGTCAAGGTGGCCGACGGCGCCGTGGAGATCCAGGGGCCCAGGGGCAAGCTGCGGCAGCCGCACCCCAAGGGCATCACGTTCGCGCTCGCCGACGGGCACCTCGTCGCCACGCGCGCGACCGACGACAAGGCGCTCGGCAAGTTCCACGGCCTGGCGCGCAGCCTGATGGCCAACGCCGTGACCGGCGTCACCGAGGGCTTCAAGCGCGAGCTCGACATCGTCGGCGTCGGGTACCGCGCGGAGGTGAAGGGGAAACAGGTCATCTTCGCGCTCGGCTACTCGCACGCGGTCGTCTTCGACATCCCGAACGGGATCGACGTGGCGATCGACAAGCAGACGCACATCACCGTGACCGGCGTCGATCGGCAGCTGGTCGGGCAGGTCGCGGCCAACATCCGCCGGCTCCGGAAGCCCGATCCCTACAAGCAGAAGGGCGTCAGGTACACCGGCGAGGTCTTGAAGAAGAAGGCCGGGAAGACCGGCGCGAAATAGCGGTGAGCTGAGATCTAGGTTATGAAGATTCAGACGAAGAACGACCGCCGCGTCCGCATCCAGTTGCGGCAGCGCAAGCGGATCTCGGGGACGAAAGAGCGCCCGCGGCTGAGCGTGTTCCGCAGCGTGACGCACATCTACGCGCAGGTGATCGACGACATGAGCGGCCAGACGCTCGTGTCCGCGTCGACCGTGGAGCCCACGCTCAAGGGGACGTTCGACAAAACCGTGCGCGGCAGCAACATCAAGGGCGCCGAAGCGATCGGCAAGGCCATCGCCGAGCGCTCAATCGAAAAAGGCATCACGCGCGTGGTGTTCGACCGCAGCGGCTTCCTGTATCACGGGCGAATCCGCGCCGTGGCCGACGCGGCCCGCAAAGCGGGACTGGATTTCTAGGAGCACTATGCGAACTCGCGAACGAATCGATCCGTCGCAGCTCGACATCAAGGACAACGTGGTGTCGATCAACCGCGTGACCAAGGTCGTCAAGGGCGGCAAGAACCTGAGCTTCAGCGCGCTCGTCGTCGTCGGCGACGGCCACGGGGTCGTGGGCTTCGGCATCGGCAAGGCGAAGGAAGTGCCGTCGGCCATCAAGAAGGGCATCGAGGCGGCGAAGAAGAACCTGATCCGCGTGCCGTTGCAGGGCACGACGATTCCGCACCGGATCGTGGGGAACTTCGGCGCGGGCAGCGTGCTGCTCAAACCGGCGCCCGACGGCACCGGGATCATCGCGGGCGGCGCGGTGCGCGCGGTGGTCGAGGCGGCGGGCATCATGAACATCATGACCAAGTCGCTCGGATCGGCCAACCCGCACAACGTGGTGCGCGCGACGGTCGCGGGGCTCGACGCGCTGAAGGATCCCGGGACGATCGCGCGGCTGCGCGGCAAGTCGCTCGAGGAACTGACCGGCGTGATCGCGCCGGCGGGTCGCTGAAGGTCAGACCAACCATGGCGAATCATCGAACAGACACGAAGGGCGCCACCGTGAAGGTGACGCTGGTCAGGAGCCCGGTCGGGTTCAATCGGAATCAGGGCACGGTCGTGCGCGGCCTGGGTCTCCTGCGGATCCGCCACTCGGTGGAGCTGAAGGACACGCCGGAAGTGCGCGGCATGATCCACAAGGTGCGTCACCTCGTGGACGTATCGGAGTAGTTGGTAAGTGGGTAAGTTGGTAAATGGGTGGATTCAAATCACCAAGTGACCAATTCACCAATTCACCAAGTGACCAACGGTGGGTAAACAGCTATGAGTCTCAATAATCTCCGCCCCCCGAAGGGCATGAAGCACGCGAAGAAGCGGATCGGCCGCGGCCAGGGATCCGGCAACGGCAAGACCGCGGGTCGCGGGCACAAAGGCGCGAAGTCGCGGTCGGGGTTTCATTTCAAGCGCGGGTTCGAAGGCGGCCAGATGCCGCTGCACCGGCGCGTGCCCAAGCGCGGGTTCCACAACCCGTTCCGCGTGGAGTACGAGGTCGTCAACCTCGACACGCTCGGCCTCGTGTTCGACGCGGGCACGGTCGTCACGCCTGACCTGCTGCGCGAGCGCGGGATCGTGGCGCGCGGCAAGCAGCCCGTGAAGATCCTGGGGCGCGGTGAGCTGAGCAAGGCGCTGACGGTGCATGCGCACCGCTTCAGCGGGAAGGCGGCCGAGAAGATCGCCGCAGCGGGCGGCGCGACGGAGCAACTCGCGTGAACGACAGTCTGAAGAACATCTTCACCGTTTCGGACCTGCGCAACCGGGTGCTGTTCACGCTGGGGATGCTCGGCGTGTACCGCATCGGCCACCACATCACCGTGCCGGGCGTGAATCTCGCCGCGCTCGATGAGCTGGCGCGGCAGACGTCCAACACGATGTTCGGCCTGTACGACATGTTCTCGGGCGGGAACCTGTCGAAGGTGACGATCTTCGCGCTGGGCATCATGCCCTACATCAGCGCGTCGATCATCCTGCAGCTCCTCACGGTCGTCTGGCCGTACCTCGAGAAGCTCTCGAAGGAAGGCGAGCTGGGGCGCCGCAAGATCACGCAGTACACGCGCTACGGGACGATCCTGCTGAGCGTCGTGCAGGCGCTCGGCATCGCGATCTTCCTCGTACGGCAGACCCAGATCGCCGGCGGGCGGCCGCCCGCCTATCACCCCCGCCCCGCG
>Ga0082335_1003658_pt1 | contig 24823 bp, 27 predicted proteins | sample Subgrocontami58m_FD_72375 | JGI IMG/M metagenome (GOLD analysis project Ga0082335, IMG submission 72375) | Subsurface groundwater microbial communities from S. Glens Falls, New York, USA - GMW37 contaminated, 5.8 m (SPADES assembly) (version 2) ...
CGCGCATGGCGAGCACGCGCTCGAATTTTTGCCTCAGCGGCGCCGGCAGCGCCGGATCCTGCAGGCGCTCGGCGATCGGCTGCGCGCGGCCGATCACCTCGAGCTGCCCGCCGATCGCCTGCCAGTAGTATTCGAGTGTCGCGCAGCCCGGCAGGAGCGCCGCGAGCGCCAGCGCGAAGCATGCGCGGATGCTCATCGCTCGAATCTCCCCAGCCGCAGGAAGGCCGCGGTCTGCCGCGCCACCTTCGCCGAAACCAGCATGCCGCTGTGGCTCACCGGCAGCACGATATGGTCGGCGAGCGCGGGCAGACGCGTCTCCTCGACGGTGACCACGCCGTCGTTCGGGCCCGCAAGGCGAACCACGAGGCGCGCAAGCCCGAGCGGCCGCGACCCGGCGATCGCGCCGACGCAGTACCGCTCGCCGATGGCAAGATCGAGCTCCGACTGCCAGATCGCGAGGCTGGTACCGAGCAGGACCCGGCCGCCCGGCCGTTTCGCGAGCGACAGCGCCGCGCCCGAGCCGATCACCGGCGAACCGAGCAGCACCGTGCGGCCGACGCGCGCATCCGGCGCCTGCTGCAGATAGCGCAGCGCCACCGCGCCCCCGAAGCTGTGGCCGACCAGGTGTACGACTTCCGCGGGAATCGACGCGATGCACTCCCCGATGTCCGCAACATGTTCGTCGATCCCGCCGCGCATGGATCGGTATGACAGGGACACGGGCGCGAATCCGCTGCGCGCGAGCACGCGGCCGAGATAGAGCATCGCCAGCCGGTTCATCCACAGCCCATGGAGCAGGAGCACCGCCTCGCGCCGGTCATCCACGCTGGCGCCTCCGGAAATGCGCTAGGCCGCCGGGCGCGCCGAGAACGCCAATCGCAACCCGAGGGCGAAAGGCGGCAGCGCGAACAGCGCGAAGCCGAGCGCGTAGCTTCCGCTCAGGGCAATGACGGCGCCGAAGATCGGCGGCCCGGCAAGCGCGCCGGTAAATGTGAAGAGCATCGCGCCGCCGGTGATCAGGCCGACCTTTCCCTGCGGTGCGAGGCGTGCGATCTCCGCGAGATAAATGCCGTTCCAGCCGACCGCCGTGGCGCCGTAGACCGCGCACACGACCACGATCGCGGCAGCGGGCGTTGCGGGCGTGAACAGCGCCGCCGCCACGCCGCACAGTCCCATGACGATGCCCAGTCCGGAGAGCAGTTGCCGCGCCACATGCAAGCGGTCGGCAATGACGCCCCAGACCGGCCGGCTGGCGATCCCCATGACCTGCGCCACCGAGAACACCACGCCGGCCGTGACCAGCGAATAGTCCAGCTCGACGATGAGGTAGAGCATCAGGTAGGAGAACAGGCTCGTCTGCACCGACGAATACACGGCCGAGGTCAGCGCCAGCGACATCAGGCCGGGGTGCGACCACACCGCCGCGATCGGCACGCCGATGGCCGAAAGCCGGATGCGCTCGCGTGGATTGCGCTCGCGGTCGTAGAACCGCCGGAACGGCACGATCGCGAGCAGGGCGAGGGCGCTCGCGGCACCAAGCGCTAGGACCGCGTAGCGCCACGCCATGACATGCAGCAGCGCCGGGATGATCAGGCCGGCGAGCGCGCCTCCCAGAGGCACGCCCGTCTGCTTGATCGAGAAGATGAGCGAGCGGTACCCGGGGGGCGAGGCGAGCAGGAGGATGGTCGAGCTGGAGGGATTGACCAGCCCGTGCGCCGCGCCTGCGAGCGTGGCGAGGAAGATGACGACGGCGAGATTTCCGCCCCACGCGGCCGTCAGCCCCGCCGCCACCAGCAGCACCGCCATCTCCAGCACCCTCACCGGGCCGTAGCGCGCGATCAGCCCGTCGCAGACCAGCCCGGCGACGACGGCGACGAAGTAGATCCAGGACACGAGGATGCCGATCCGCGAAGCCTGCACGCCGAGCTCGCCGGCGGCAACCGGCGCAAGCACGGTGGGCGTGAGCACCGCCATCGACGTCAGCGACTGGACGCCAAGCGTCATCGCGATCGTCGAGATCAGAAGCGCGATGCCGGAGCGGGGCAAAACGGGCGGTCACTCGCGAAAGGCGGGGCGACAGGCGGCGCGGCAAGCGGGCCAGGGAACTGCGCGCATCATTGGACTTCGATCGTTCCGCTCACGGTCACGGTGATGCGGCTGACCCCGCCCTCCAGCATCGGCGGTGCGACAGCCTCCAAGGCCGGGCTTGCGGGGCGCATCGCCATGAGGCGCGGCGGCGCGAATCCGCCGCCGGCATTCACCGCCAGCCGCCGGATCTTGTAGGTGCGCCCCTCCAGGGACGAACGCACGATGTCGGCGCGGGCGCGGAACGCCTTGATGGCCTCGCCGATCATCTCGTCCTCCACGGCCTTGCGCCGTTCCGGCGACACGGAGAATCCGATCTGGCCGAGCTGCATCGTCGACTGCAGCCGGCCGATCAGCGCCGATGCCGCGGGAAAATCCCTGCTCTCCAGGCGCAGCTCGGTTCGCCCGCGCCATCCCGTGAGCCGCTGCGTCTTGTCGTAGACCGGATAGGTCTGGATGTTGCCGGTTCGCGTGCGCACCTGCCGGTACGACTTGGCCAGGGCGAGGGCGTCGGCGGAAACGCGGTTGAGCGCATCGGCGAGCTTCGCGGGATCGGTCTCGTTCATCTCGACGTAGAGCAGCGCATTGAGCGTGTCGTTGTCCACTTCGCGCTGCGCATCGGCCTGCAACTCGACCGTGTTGTAGGGCACCATCTCCCGGCCGGACTGGGCGAGCGCGGGCAAGGCCGCAACGAACGCGAGCAGCGCCCCCGATATTAGGGTCTTGAACACGATCATCCTCCGGATCCGCTGCGGCGCCGCCGTTCGAGCTCCGACGCTTCCACGTCGTACGCGCGCCTCGTCTCGGCCGCGGCCGCTCTCGCCTTGTCCAGGCGCCTGCCGGCTTTGTCCAGCGCGGACTTCGCTTCGGCGAGTCGCCGCGTCGCCTCCTTCTGCGCGGCGAGCGCATCGCGCACCTCGGCCTCGGCGCGCTCGAGCGCTTGGCGCCTGAATTCGACGCGCTGCTGCGCGAGCCTCGCGTCCTCGGGCGGCGGCCGTCGCTCCTCGACCGGCGCCTGCGCCATGGCGTGCACCGTCACCGAGCACAGCACTGCGACCATCCATGCGCGCACGTTTACATCCACTGAGCAGCTCCGATCACCGCTGGGAATTCTACACCAGCGCGGCCGGCCGACCCGCCGCCGGAGCATGGGCCGGTTAGAATGTCGGCTTTTGCGGGCCCACGTCGCATGACGGCCATCACCATCGAGGATCTGCGCGAGCTGGCGAGGCGACGCCTGCCGAGGGCGCTGTTCGACTACGTCGACGGCGGCGCGCACGACGAGACGACGCTCGAGGCCAATCGCGAGGACCTGCGGCGCATCGCGTTCCGGCCCCGGGTGCTGGTCGACGTGGGCGAGCGCAGCCTCGAAACCGAGCTGCTCGGGGCGAAGCAGGCGCTGCCGCTGGTGCTCGCCCCGGCCGGCAACGCCGGAATGCTCTCACGCCGCGGCGAAATCGCCGCCGCGCGCGCCGCCGAGAAGGCCGGCATCCCGTTCTGCCTGAGCACGATGTCGATCGTGTCCATGGAGGACGTCGCTGCGGGAACCAGCCGCCCGTTCTGGTTCCAGCTCTACGTCATGCGCGACCGCGGCCTGACGCGCAGCCTGGTGGAGCGCGCGCAGGCCGCAGGCGCCAGCGCGCTGGTGTTCACGGCCGATCTGCCGGTCAGCGGACAGCGCGACCGCGACCTGCGCAACGGCTTCACGGTGCCGCCCAGGCTCACGCCCGCGAACCTGCTCGACGTGCTCCGGCATCCGCGCTGGATCGTCGACGTGCTGCTCGGACCGCGCATCACGTTCGCCAACCTCGCGGACAGCTCGGCCGGAGGCAGCGACATCGTCTCTGTCGCGCGCCACGTCGCGCTCAACTTCGATCCGTCGATCACCTGGCGCGACATCGAGTGGGTGCGCTCGATCTGGCGCGGGCCCCTGATCGTCAAGGGCATCCTCTCGCCCGAGGACGCGAGGCTCGCGGCCCAATCCGGCGCGGACGGCGTCGTCGTCTCCAACCACGGCGGCAGGCAGCTCGACGGCGCGCCCTCGACCATCTCGGTGCTGCCGGCGATCGCCGACGCGGTCGGCGACCGCCTCACCGTCATCTTCGACGGCGGCATCAGGCGGGGCACCGACGTGCTGAAGGCGCTCGCGCTGGGGGCCGACGCGTGCATGATCGGGCGCGCGTTCCTGTACGGACTGGCGGCGATTGGCGAGGCGGGCGTCGCGCGCTCGATCGAGATCCTGAAGACCGAAATGGACACCAGTCTCGCACTGCTCGGCCGGCGCAGCATCGCCGAGCTCGACCGCAATTGCGTCGCAACCGAACGCTAGGCGCAGATGAAATTCACGATCATTCCGGTGACGCCGTTCCAGCAGAACTGCTCGCTCTTGTGGTGCGAGCAGACCGGGCAGGCCGCGGTGGTCGATCCCGGCGGCGACATCGACCTCGTGATCGAGGCGATCGAGCGCGCGCGCGTCACGCCGCAGAAGATCCTGCTCACCCACGGGCACATCGACCACGCCGGCGGCACCGCGGAGATCGCCGCACGCCTGAAGATCCCCATCGAGGGCCCGCAGCGCGAGGACCGCTTCTGGATCGACCAGCTGCCGCAGCAGGGCCGCATGTTCGGCTTCCCGCAGCTCGCGACGTTTACGCCCGACCGCTGGCTCGAGCAGGGCGACAGCGTGCGCTTCGGGCGCGTCGAGCTCGAGGTGCTGCACTGTCCCGGCCACACGCCCGGGCACGTGGTCTTCTTCAGCCCGAAAGACCGCCTGGCGATCGTCGGGGACGTGCTGTTCCACGGCTCTATCGGGCGCACCGACTTCCCGCGCGGCGACTTCGACGCGTTGATCGCATCGATCACCGGCAAGCTCTGGCCCCTGGGCGACGACGTCACCTTCATTTCCGGACACGGCCCGCTGTCCACTTTCGGCGAGCAGCGGCGCGTGAATCCCTTTGTCGGCGACGACGCGCTCGCGCGCGGCGCGTAGCTCGACGCGTTGGACGTCGGACTTCGGCCGCAGCCTCAGTCCGACCTACGACTGCCCCGCCGTAGGTCGGACTGAGCGCAGCGAAGTCCGACGATCACAGCCCGAGATCGAGTCCGCCGAGCACCGCGATCCCGATCACCGCGAACAGGATCGCCGCGGCGATGTGGATCGCGCGCACCGGCAGGCGCTCGGCGGTGAAGTTGCCGAGCATGACCGCCGGAACGTTGGCGATCATCATGCCGAGCGTGGTGCCGATCACCACGGAAGCGAGCGCGTTGTAGCGCGCCGCGAGCGCCACCGTCGCGATCTGCGTCTTGTCGCCCATCTCGACCAGGAAGAACGCGACCAGCGTGGTGACGAAGGCACCCGCGCGCCGCGCGCGGCCCGCGCCCTCGTCGAGCTTGTCGGGAATGAGCGTCCACGCCGCCATGGCGAGGAACGACAGCCCGAGGATCCAGCGCAGCGCCTCGGGGCTCACCATGCGCGTGAGCCACTGGCCCACGGCGCCCGCGAGCGCGTGGTTGGCGAGGGTTGCGAGCAGGATGCCGGCGATGATGGGCAGGGGCCGCCGGAAAGTCGCCGCCAGGACGAGCGCGAGCAACTGCGTCTTGTCGCCGATCTCGGCGAGCGCGACGACGCCCGTTGAAACCAGGAACGCGTTCACGCGCGGGGTGCGGCCGCGCTGCTCAAGTCGAGCTGGCGAACCCGCCATCGACGACGAGCACCTCGCCGGTGACGAAGCGGTTGCCCTGGACGAAGCCGAGCATCGACTCGGCGACGTCGTCGGCGGTGACGCAGCGCTTGAGGGGCGTCGACTTCGCGCGGCGGTCCATCAGGTCGCGGTACTTGTCCTTGAGCATGCGCTGCATCCACTCGCCTTCCATCCAGCCCGGCGCCACCGCGTTCACGCGAATATCGGGCCCGAGGTTGTAGGCGAGGGTCTTGGTGAGGTTGACGACCGCGGCCTTGCTCGCCGCGTAGGGCAGGGGCTGCGGCCCGGGACGCAGGCCGACGATACTCGCGGTGTTGACGATGCAGCCCTTCGACGCGCGCAGCATCGGCACCGCGGCGCGGGTGACGAGGAAGATGCTCCTCACGTTCACGGCGAACACCCGGTCCCATTCCTCGACGCTGATGCTGTCCAGGTCCCCGGGCTTCATGTGGGTGGTGGTGCCGGCGTTGTTGATGAGCACGTCGAGCCGGCCGAACTTCTCCGCCACCGCCGCGATCATGGCCTTGACGCAGGCCTCTTCGCTGACGTCGCAGCGGAACAGCAGCGTCCGGGCACCGGCGGCCTCGGCCTGGGCGGCGGTCTCCCTCGCCTCGGCCTCGCTGCGGCTGTAGTTGATCGCAACGTCGTAGCCCGCGCGGGCGAGCGCCACCGCGGCGCTCCTGCCGATTCCCGTCGCCGCGCCCGTCACCAGCGCCGCGCGCCGCGTGGTCGATGTCATTGCTTCCCCACCTCGATGCGGGTAAATTATGAACATGCTCAGTCTCAAACATGTTCACATTCTTGTCAAGCCGCAGCGGCACGGAGGCCGACAGTGAAGGACACGCCCGTCCCGGCCAGGCCCAGCCTGCGCGAGCTGAACCGGCTGGACAAGCTCGCGCGCATCAAGTCCGCGGCGAAGGAACTGTTCGCCGAGCTGGGGTTCGACCGCGCCACCACGCGCGACATCGCCAAGCGCGCCCACGTCGGCCTGGGCACGCTGTTCAACTACGCCGACGACAAGCGCGACCTGGTGTTCCTCATCTTCACCGAGGAACTGGACCGGATCACCGACTCCGCGTTCGCCGCCATCGACCGGCGACAGCCGCTCGCCGATCAGCTCGTCACGGCCTTCGGCGTCTTCTACCGCGCGTTCGCCGCCAATCCGACGCTCTCGCGCATCCTGCTCCGGGAATTGACCTTCTATTCGCACGGCCGGCTCGCCGGCGACTTCCAGCGCAGCAAGCGCCGCACCATCGGCTTCATCGAGCAACTCGTGGCGGAGGCGCAGCGCGAAGGGCGCCTGCGCTCCGACGAGGACGCCTCGCTGATCGCGCTGTCGATCTTCTTCCTGTATGCGGGCGCGGTGCGCTACTGGATCGCGACCGATCGCCCGGTCCCGAAGACCGGGCTCGGCGAACTGCACCGCATGCTGACGCTGCACCTCGCGGGCCTCGTGCCGCCGGTGAAGGGCCGCACTACCGGGACGCGGCGCAGGTGATCGAGAGAGCGTTCGAGACGCTCGCGCGCGCGATAGAGCGCGTGCTCGCGATCGGCTTCGTCTTCGCCGTGTGCCTGAACTTCGCGAACGTGGTCGGCCGCTATGCGGTCGGGCGCTCGATCCTCGGCGCCGACGAGGTGCAGATCTACGTGATGGTCGGCATGGCCTTCCTCGGCGCCGCAGCGGTGTACTGGCGCAGGCAGCACCTGCGCATGGACGTGCTGGTCCAGTTCTACCCCGCCTGGGTCCGGACCTCGCTTCAATTCATCGAATTCGCGCTCGTGGCGCTGCTCGCGGGATTCGTGCTGGTGCAGTCCTCGAACTACGCCTGGCAGATGTTCGCGCTCGATCGCAAGAGCGACAACGCCGGCATCCCGATGTGGATACCGCACGGCGCCGTCGCGCTCGGGTTCGGCCTGATCGCGCTGATCGCGCTGTGGCGGGGAACGCGGTTCGCGCGAGGGCGCAGCGACGCGCCCGCCGGCGGCGCTTCGGGCGGCGAAGGAGCGCAACGATGAGCTTCGCGCTCGGCGTCGTCCCGGTGGTGATGCTGCTGCTCGGGTTCCCGATCTTCCTGGTGCTGCTCGCGTCGGTCAGCGTGGCGCTGGTCTTCTTCATGCACGTGCCGCTGGCGGCGCTGCACCAGAACCTGTTCGGCGGCATCGACGCCTACGCCCTGCTCGCCATCCCGTTCTTCATCTACGCGGGCGAGCTGATGGGGCGCGGCAGCGTCGCGCAGCGCCTGGTCGACTTCGTGCAGGCCGGCGTGGGCTCGCTGCGCGGCAGCCTCGGGGTGACCACGGTCGGCACCTCGGCGATCTTCGGGGCGATCTCCGGCGCGAGCGCGGCGACCGTGGCGACCATCGGCAAGGTGATGCTGCCGGCGATGCGGCGCGCGGGCTATCCGGAAAAGTTCACCGCCGGGCTGATCACCGCGGTCGGCGCGATCGACATCGTGATCCCGCCCAGCATACCGATGATCGTCTACGGCACCGCCGCAGAGGAATCGGTGCCGCGGCTCTACGCGGCCGGCGTCCTTCCCGGGCTGCTGATCGCCGGCATGCTCGCGATCTACGTCGTCTGGTTCGCGCGGCGCAACGGCATCGGCGCCGGCGAATCGTTCCGCGCCGGCGTGTTCTTCCGCGCGGCGGGACGCGGCCTGTGGGCGCTCGGCGCGCCGTTCATCATCCTCGGGGGGATCTACGGCGGCGTGTTCTCGCCGACGGAGGCGGCGGCGGTCGCCTGCGTGTACGCGGCGTTCGTGACGCGCTTCATCTACCGCGAGCTCGGCTGGCGCGACATTCTCGCGGCGGCCGGGACCACCGCGATGTTCACCGGGCAGATCCTGATCATCGTCGCCTGCGCGAGCGTGTTCGCCTGGCTGCTCACGGTGAACCAGGTGCCGGCGGTGCTGGTCGCCTGGCTCGACGCACTCCACATCCCCGCGTGGCTGCTGCTTGCCACCATCAATGTCGTGCTGCTCGCCGTGGGCTGCTTTCTCGACCCGATCTCCGCGATCCTGCTGCTCACGCCGCTGCTCGTGCCGCTCGTCAAGGCCGTGGGCATCGACACCGTCCACTTCGGCGTGGTCGTGACGGTCAACCTCGCCATCGGGCTGTTCCATCCCCCTTTCGGGATGAACATCTTCGTCGCCCAGTCCGTGCTCGGGCTGGAGCTCGGCGTGATCTATCGCGGCATCCTGCCGTTTTTGGTGATCTACCTGGCTGCGCTGGTGCTGATCACCTATGTACCCTGGATATCGCTCGCCGGGGTGCGCCTGCTGCTCGGCACGGGCTGAACGAATTTCATGAGAGGAAAGGAGACCCTGCAATGATCGCAAGAACGATGGTCCGAAGTCTCGCGGCGGCGCTCGCGGCATGCGCGCTTTTCGTGGGCACGGCGGGCGCCCAGCAGTTCACCATGAAGCTCTCCTCGCCCACCATCAACGACGTCCAGCACGAATGGATGAAGGCGTTCAAGGCGGGCGTGGAGTCGCGCGCCGGCGGGCGCATCAAGGTGGAGATCTATCCCGCGAACCAGCTCGGCCAGATCCCGCGCACGGTGGAAGGCGTGGCCCTGGGCACGATCGAGCTGACCGCGCCCGCGGTGGGCTTCCTGATCGGCCTGGAGCCGCGCTTTGAGGTGTTCGACGCCCCCGGCCTGTTCGACGACGTGCGCCACGGACAAGCGGTGCTGAACGACCCGGACATCCGCAAGCGCGTGACGAGCTTCGGCGCGGCGAAGGGCGTGGAGCCGCTGTACATGTTCCTGAACGGCCCGCTCATGCTGCTCTCGCACAAACCGGTGCGCTCGCTCGGCGACTTCAAGGGACAGAAGATCCGCGTGCCGGGCCCCGCGCCGCTGCACATCGAGCCGTTCCGCAAGCTCGGCGCCTCCCCCGTATCGATGCCCCTCGGCGAAGCGCTGCCGGCGATGCAGAACCGCACCATCGACGGGTCGATCGCCTCGTTCTCCGTGTTCACGGCGTTCAAGTACTACGACGTCGCGAAGGGGCTGACCCGGCTGCCGAAGTCCTTCCTGGTCGCCGCAGGCCTGGTGAACCGCAATTTCATGAAGTCCCTCGGCCCGGACCTGGAGAAGATCGTGCGCGAGGAAGCCCGCAAGGCGGAGGGCGTGTTCTCCAACTGGGGCGTGGACGAGGTCGGCCGCATCCAGAAGAACTGGGAGGCGAACGGCGGCGAAACCATTTCGCTCTCGCCCGCGGAATCCAACCGCTACGTCGAGGAAGTCACCGCGGCCATCGTGCCCCTGCTGGCGAAGAATCCCCAGCACAAGCAGGACTACGAGGCCCTGCTCGCCGCGGCGCGAAAGTACCGCAAGTAGAGCGCTCCCTCCCCCTCTCCCCCCGGGAGAGGGCCGGGGTGAGGGCCGATCTCGCGATGAGCACCGACCTGTACGCGCAACGCATGCAGCGCGTCATGGACGCGGTCGAGCTGCGCCAGCCCGACCGCGTGCCGACGGTGTTCTTCTCCCGGTTCTGGCTCGCCCGCCAGGGCGGCATCAGCTACCGCGAGGCGATGTACGACTACGACCGGGTGTGCGACATCACCCGCTCGGTCCTGCTCGAGCTCCAGCCCGACCTCTACGCCCCGCCGCACCAGCTCGTGCTGCTCGGGCCGATCCAGGACGGGTTGGGCTACAAGCAGCAGCAGTGGCCCGGCCACGGCGTCGCGGACGACGTCTCCTATCAGTACCTCGACCGCGAATACATGAAGCCCGAGGAGTACGACGACTACCTCCTCGACCCCACCGGGTATTTCCTGTCGAAGTACCTGCCGCGGATCGGCGAAGCGTTCGAAGGCCTGGAAGAGCTGCCCGAATTTCCGGCGCTGCATTACACGCGGCTGATGATCGGTTCGCGGCAGTTCGCCGGCCCCGGCGTCGCGCGGGCGTTCGCCGCCATGCAGCGCGCGGGCGCGGAGGCGCAGCGGCTGGTGGACCATTCCATCGCGTTCATGAAGGACATGGCCCGACTGGGCTTCCCGATCGCGCACGGATCGGTGTCGATATCGCCGTACGACTTCTTCGGCGACTACCTGCGCGGCTCCAGGGGAATCATGCTCGACATGTACCGCCGCAGGGACAAGCTGATGGCGGCGATGGAGCGCGCCGGCATCTTCATCGTCCGTCAGGCGGTGTCGGTCGCCAGGGCGAGCCGCAGCCCGTTCGTTTTCATTCCCTGCCACTGGTGCTTCGACAGCTTCATGTCGCTGGAACAGTTCAGGACCGTCTACTGGCCGCCGTTCCGAAAAGTGCTGCTGGACATCATCGATGCGGGCCTCGTTCCGGTGCCCCTGTGGGAAGGCGACTGCGGATCGAGGCTGGAGACCATCGCCGACATCCCGAAGGGCAAGGCCGTCTACTGGTTCGAGCGCACCGACCTCGTGCGCGCGAAGCAAGTGCTGGGCGATGTCGTCTGCCTGCGGGGCAACGTTCCCTCGTCCCTGCTGACGACCGGAACGCCGGAGCAGGTGGACGGCTATTGCCGGACGCTGATCGAGAAGGTCGGCAAGGGCGGCGGCTTCATTCTCGACGGAGCCATCGGCATCCCCGACGAATCCAGACCCGAGAACGTGCGAGCGATGTACCAGTCGGTGCACCGCTACAACGCCTGATGTCAATACACGCCCGGGATCCAGCGCTTCACGCGCGCCTTGTAATCCAGGTACGGGGCCCCGAACAGCGCCTCCAGGCGCGCCTCGTCGGCGAGCACCCGTCGATTGAACCAGACGACGTGAATCGCGAACAGGGCGGCCGCGGGCCAGGATCGGAGCGCGAGCGCGAGTCCCAGCATGAAGATGAGGTGCCCGAGATACATCGGGTTGCGCACGAACCGGTATGGCCCCCGCTCCACGATGCTCTCCGGCGGCACGTCGACGCCCGGGCCTCCCTTGCCGAGGCGCAGCCGGTAATTGCCCACGATGCGGTATTGCAGGTATCCCCACGCGAGCAGCGGCAGTGCCCATGGCGCCATCGCGGGTATGCCGCCCTGGAGCGCGAACTCGAGTGCGAACACCAGCAGCGGATAGACGATGAAAGTGCGATTCGAAGTGCTCTTGAGCCAGCGCCGCAAGGTCTGCCGGCGCCTGGGCTTCCCCGCCCGGTCGTGCATGTCGAGTTCCTCGAAAGTGGTTGCCGAAATCGATGCGAAGTGTAGCCCAGGAGCGGATTACAGGCGCGCTGCCCTTGGCAGACACCCGCTGCCCGGCTAGAATCATGCGCGCGCCGGCTGCGACACCAGCCGAACAACGCCGCGCGATGATGCCGACGCAATCCCGCTCGAGTTCGCCCTCGACGCAGCGGCGCTTGCGATGCCGGTCAATACACACGGGACCATGCGGTCTCGCAGTGATGCCTACGATCACTCAATGCCGAATCGAATTACCTGAAAGCCAACATAAAGGAAAAGCGAGATGCCGAACATAGCAGTCACGTTCAGACAGGAGATCACCCGGCTTGCCCGCAGGGAAATCCGGGGCCAGACGCAGCGCTTGCGCAAGGCGTCGGCGCAGTTCCGGCGGGATATCGCCGCGCTGAAGCGCCAGGCCTCGCAACTCATGTCTGAAATGTCCCGCCTGGGACGCCGGGCCGGCCGGGAAATTGCGTCCCAGCTTGGCGATGCCGATTCGGAAAAAGTCCGCTTCACCTCGAAGGGCGTGGTTTCACACCGCAGGCGCCTGGGGATCTCGGCGGCGGACTACGGCAAGCTCATCGGCGTGACGGGGCACACGATCTACAAATGGGAGCATGGCGGCGCACGGCCGCGCAGAGCCCAGTTGACCGCCCTCGCGTCGCTTCGGCCCCTGGGCAAGAAAGCGGCCCTCGCCCGCCTGGAACAGATGCGCGAGAAAGCGCCCAAGCGGCGAACGCCAAGGCGTTAGCCGCTTCGGATCACCTGGCCGCGGCGAAGAAGCCGTCGCCGCCCATCGCCGGCTTGTCGTCGGCGCCGAGTCTTGCCGCGTACACCTCGGCGAACAGCACCGAGCCGTCGGGCAGCGGCTGGCCCGCCTTCGCCGCCGCCACCGCCACCGCGGCAGCGTTTGCGTAGTAGTAGCGCACCTGCCTGGTCGCCGGGAAGTTGATCGTGTGGTACTTGGTGAACGTGCCCTTGTAGCCTTCAGGGAAGGTCACGCCGGTCTTCGCGAGGTTCGGCAGGAACGCGGACCTGGCGCCCGTCGCAGGGCCCGGCTGCGAGGCGAAGTAGGCTGCGACGTTGCCCATGTCCTCGGCGCCGAGCTGGGCCGCGCACACGGCTGCGACCTTGGCCTTGCCGGCCTCGACATCCGCGGCCTGCACGGCCGGCGCGACGGCCAGGACGATGGACAATCCGATCCGTTTTCTCACGGGCTCCTCCTTGGGTGGGCGGCGAGGCAACTTGCGGTGTCTTCGCCGGGGGAGTAAACGCATTCCGGGGCACGATCATTCCGGCCCCGATGCCCCGGCACGGAGCCTCGGCAGGCTCATCTGTCGCCGGAACAGGCTGCCCGTTGACGAAGTCCGCGCCGTAGTGTTACTTTAGTATTACCTTACTCATTTCAGTTCGACCCCCATGCCTGCCTCCACGACACTGAAGCTTCCTGACGACCTGAAGAGGCGCATCGCGCCGCTGGCAAAATCAGCCGGTAAGACCCCGCACGCGTGGATGATCGAGGCATTGGAAATGCACACGGTGCTTGCGGAAAGGCGCAAGGCCTTCGTTGCCGACGCCTTGGCGGCTGAAGTCGAGGCCGAAAGGAGCGGCGAGGTCTACCCCGCCGAAGCCGTGCACCGGTACATCAGGGCCCGCGCCGCAGGCAGGAAGATCAAGCGGCCGAAAGCGGCGAAACTGTAGCCGGGAGCCGATGCCGATTGTAAGCTATGCGCGGCGCGCCCTGGCGGATCTGGAGAGGCTCACCGAGTTTCTCGTCGAAATCGATCCAGTCGCGGCTACGCAGACCGTCGATCTGGTCGTGTCGGCGGTTGCGATCCTTGAACACCACCCGTTGATCGGCAGGCCGGCCGAAGAGGATCTCAGGGAACTCGTCATTTCCCGCGGCAGGTCGGGCTACGTGGCGCTATACCGCTACGACCTTGAACGCGACCGCATTCTCGTGCTTGCGATCCGCCATCAGCGCGAGGCGGGCTATATCGGGTAGCGCGGGAGGAGAGTTTTCCCGGGACTTCTTGCCGCGAATCACTCCCTGTCGATCCGGCACAGCAGCCCGCGCAGCTGGTAGGTGCCCATGGCCGGGTCGTAGGGCGGGGACTGGCTGGTCAGGACGTTCGCGTTCGATTCCCAGGCACCGTGGTCCGGCCCTTCGCGTTCCGGGAACCACCAGCCGTGCTCGCAGTGGATCACGTTCGGATGGATGTCCTTGCTGATGACTGCGCGCTGCCGGATGCCGCCGCGCGGCGATGAGATCACGACCCAATCGCCGCGCTTGATGCCGTGCTTCTTCGCGGTGTCCGGGTGGATTTCGACCCGGGGCTCCTTGCCGCCGCGGCGCAGCTTCGGCAGTTGCCGGTATTCGGAGTGGTAGAAGACCGGGATGCGCGCGCCCGTGGTGAGCACATAGGGGAATTTCCCGGTGAGGTCGGGGCGGGTCAAGGGGCTCTCGGGAGGCTCCTCGTAATACGGCAGCGGGTCGTAGCCGAGTTCCTCCAGGCGCGTGGAATAGAGCTCGATCTTTCCCGTCGGCGTCGCGAATCCCTTCTCCTCGAACTTGCGGTATTTCATCGGCAGCTTGACCGGCCCGTGCGCGGCGAGCTCCGCGTAGGTCATGCCGATCGGCTTGAGCAGCGCATCGAATACGTCGCGCGGATCGTCGTCGCAATGCGGCAGTCCGAGCCGCCGCGCGAGCTCGGTCATGATCACCTCGTCCTGCCTGCACTCGCCGATCTGCACGGCCTTCTGCTGCACCGACACCACGTCCTCGCCGAAATAGGGCATCGCGACGACCTGGTCGAGCTCAGGCCACGCCGCGACCGGGAGCACGACGTCGGCGAGCTCGCAGGTGGGCGTCATGAACAGGTCGGCGACCACCAGCAGGTCGAGGTTCATGAGCGATTCGCGCACCAGGCGCGAATCGGCATAGGTCGAAAGCGCGTTGTTGCCGAACACGAGGAAGCCCTTGGTCCAGTACGGCTCTCCCGTGCGCATCGACTTGAACACCGAGGGCATGTGCGAAGAGGGCACGCGCGAGCCGGCGCCGGAGAGCACGCGGTACTCGGCCGCGCCGAGGCGCTTCCTGCGCTGTTCCTCGGGCAGGACTTCGGGCAGGAAGGGAAAGGGCGCGACGCCGCGCATGCCGAAGCACCAGCCGCCCGGAACGTCGATGTTCCCGGTGAGCGCCGGCAGCATCGAGATGGCCCGCACGGTCTGGATGGTGTTCGGCGTGTGCTCGATCGCGCAGCCCCATTCGAGCGCGCCGGGCTGCGCTTCCATCCACAGCCGCGCGGCGGCGCGGATTTTCCCCGCCGGAACCCAGGTGATCGGCTCGGCCCATTCCGGGGTGTACTGCCTCACGCGTTCGGCCAGGCGGTCGAACCCGTGGGTCCATTTCTCGATGAAGGCCTTGTCGTAGCCGCCCTCCGCGATGATGGCGTTCAGCATCGCGAGCGCCAGCGCGTCGTCGGTGCCCGGCCTCAACTGCAGGAACACCTGCGCCTGCTTGGCGAGCCACGTCCTGCGCGGATCGACGACGATCAGCTTCGGATTGGTCTTGAGCGCATCGAGCACCTGGAAGCCGACTTCGCCGTCCGGGCTCGAGGTGAGAGGATTGTGCCCCCAGAACAGGAGCACGTCCGGCATGCGCTCGCCGCGGTAATCGCACCATGCGAACTGCCCGTAGGTCAGGTTCATGATGTTGACCCGCGGGAAGAAGCACTGCGCCATGCCGGGATTGCCCGAGTTGGGCGTGCCCAGCATGTTCGCGAAGCGCGGCACCCAGTGCATGTGATGCCGGCCGGTGCCGGTGCCGATGGCGATGCCTTCGCGGCCGTGCTTCTCCCAGATCCCGCGAATGCCCTCGCAGATACGGTCGTAGGCCTCGTCCCAGGAGGCGCGCCGCCATTTGCCCTCGCCGCGCGCGCCGGCGCGGACGAGCGGATGGGTGAGACGGGCTGGGCTGTAGACGAGCTCCAGGCTCGCGTGCCCCATCGGGCAGAGCCGCCCGTGGTTGAGCGGGCCGTCCGGATCGCCTTCGATCCTCGCGATCCGTCCGCCCTCGACGTGCAGCAGCGCGCTGCAGCCGCCGTGGCACATACGACAGGTGCTCTTGAGCACCCTCCTCCTTGTTGGTGCCGGCAATCGAACTGCGGGTTCCATGGCCTCAGTCGATTTCGAATATCTGCTGCGGAAAGCGGTGCAGCTTCTCCGCGACGCCGTTCTCGCCGATCACGAAATTGTCGCACACCCAGCTGAAGGTGCGCGCCGTGGCGTAGGTCGGGTGGACGACGATGTTCATGTTCTTCGCGATGGTCATGGTCTCGTCGGAGCGGATGAGCGGCCGCTCGACCATGTCGTAGCCCTGGCCGTGGCAGTGCAGGCGCTTCTCCTCGGGCCGGCCGTTCCTGCGCATGAAATCGTTGTACGCCCCGAAGATTTCCTTGCACGAAGCCCCGGGCTTGAGCCGCTCGAGCACGAACTTCTGCGCCTCGAGCACGAAGGCGAACTCGTCCTTCATCTCCTGCGAGGCCTTGCCGAGCACGCAGGTCCGGCCCAGCTCGGTGTAGAACCCGCCCGGCCCGTTGTTCTCGATGAGCAGCGTGTACTGGTCGCCGGGCTGGATGACGCGGTTCTGCAGGTGGCGGTTGCCGAACATCGCCGCGACGCCCACCGGGGCCGAGGCGCACAGGAACAGGCCCTGCTCGCTGCCCATGCCGTGGCCGACCTGCTCGGCGATCGCGGCCACCTCCAGGTCGCGCATGCCCGGCCGGATGGCCTTCATCACGGCGGCCATGGCCGCGTCCTGCATCGCGGCGGTGTGCCGGATGAAGGAGAGCTCCTCTTCGCTCTTCACCGCCTTGATCGCATCGACCATGTCGGAGGCGTCGACGAACTTCGCGCGCGCGAGCTTGTTGCGCCGCAGGTAATCCACCAGGGCGAAGGACATCGCGGCCGTGCCGAGCAGGCCCACCGTCCCGCCCGCGAAGCGCTCCAGGGCGCGCTCGGCCAGCACCGCGTCGTATTCGGCGGTGAAATGCGCCGACGCGTAGCTCGGCGTTCCCATGAAGCGCGCGGTGCCGCGGCGCACGCCGTCGCCCTCGGGCGGGAGATCGCGCACCGCCCCGAACGGCCCCTGCCCGACGACCGTCATCGGCTCGTCCTTCGGGAAGACCACGGTCACGGGGTAGCCGTTGGTCGCCGGCACGTCGGTGAAGTACTTGACGTAGCCGCCCATGAAGTCGTTGTTCGCCTGCATCAGCAGCGCATCGATCTTGCGCTCGGCCATCGCCGCGCGCACCGCGGACCAGCGCCGCTCGAGCTCCGCCGTCGATATCGGCGCGTTGACCCGCTCGTTGGCGTCGGCCATGAATGGATTCCTTTCCCGGGTCACGCCTTTGCGGGGCGTTTCACCACGTTGACCATGTTGTCGATGTCGCCGGCGAGGAAACGGCGCAGGTTCTCCTCGACGGTGGGCAGGGCCTGCTCGGCGTACTGGTCGTGGAATCCGCCCAGGTGCGGCGTGACGATCACGTTCTCCATCGCCCAGAACGGATGGTCCTCGGGCAGCGGCTCGACCGCGAAGACGTCGAGCGCCGCTCCCGCGATCCTGCCTTCCCTGAGCGCCGCGAGCAGCGCGTCCTCGTCGACCACGCCGCCCCGCGCGAGGTTGACGAGGAAGCTGTGCGGCTTCATGGCCGCGAACACCTTCGCGTCCAGGATGCCGCGGGTCTCGGGCGTATAGGGCGTGAGCACCACCAGGAAATCGACGTCTTTCACCGCCTGCACGAGCTCGCCGCGAAGGAACATGCGGTCGATGCCTGCGACCTCGCGCTTCGCGGAGGTGATCCCGACCACCGTCATGCCGAAGGCCTTGCACCTGGGTGCGAGCGATTCGGCGATCGCGCCGACGCCGAGGATGCCCACGGTCCTTCCCTTGAGCAGTCCCGTGGGGAAGCGCTCCCACTTGCGCTCGCCCTGGTTGCGCAGCGAGCGCGGCAGGTTGCGCGCGAACGCCAGCATCGACAGGATCGCCGACTCGGGCATCGAATCGCCGTGCAGGCCGTGCATGTTGGTGACCAGCACGTCCCCGCGCAGCGACGGCTGGTCGGTGATCCCGTCCACGCCGGTGCCGAGAGCCTGGATCCACTTCAGGTTCCTGCCCTCCTTGTAGACGTGGTCGGCGAGCTGCACGCCGAAGCTCACGAGGATGTCCGCCGTTTCGATGTAGGGGCCGACCTTGCTGTGATGGTCGACCATGTTCACGGCGAGCTCCGGAAACTTCGCCCGGAGGTGATTGTAGTACTTCATCCTCACCGGCTCCGGGAGGGTCAGCACGATCAGCAGCGCGGGCATGGGGTCAGGCGCTGATTCCCAGCAGCTTCGCGGCGTTCTCCCCGAGGATCATCTTCTTCGCCTTCGCCGAGAGCCTGGCGTTGGTGACGAAGGACACCGGGTTGTCCTCTCCGACCGGGTAGTCGCCGCCGATCACGATCCTGTCCGGCCCCACCTTGTGGGCGAGGAACTCGAGCTGGTCGACGTTGTAGACGCAGGTGTCGTAGAAGAACCGGCGCATGTATTCGCTCGGCTCCTTGCTGATCTTCGGGGTCTCGTGCGGGCGGTTCCTGAAGTTGCGATCGACGCGGCCCGCGTAGTAGGGCAGGAAGCCGCCGCCGTGCGCGATGCCGACCTTCAGGTGCGGGAAGCGGTCCAGGATCCCCTCGTAGATCACCGAGGACATCGCGATCGCCTCCTCGATGGGCTGGCCCACGCCGTTCCACATGAGATGCCTGGTGAAGCGCGGGTGCTTGAAGCCCGAGGGGTGGATGAACACGGGGATCCCGAGCTGCTCGGCGCGGGTCCAGAAGGGCAGGAGCCGCTCGTCGCCGAGCTCCACGCCGTCGACGTGGGTGTTGACCGCGACCGCGCGGAAGCGCAGCTCGTTCGCCATGCGATCGAGCTCGCCCACCGCGGCGCCCACGTCCTGCAGCGGCACCATGCCCATGCCGATGAAGCGGTCCGGCTTGTTCGCGACGAACGCGGCCAGGCGGTCGTTGCCGATCCGCGCGAGCCTCGCGCCCTCCTCGGGGCTCGCCCAGTAGCAGTACTGTGCGATGTGGCCGAAGATGACCTGGATGTCGATGCCGAACTCGTCCATGTCCATCAGCCGCGCCTCGACGAAGTCCCCGGTCGGCCGCGGATGGCGCTTGCGCTGCGCCGCCTCGCCGCGCTTGTAGTTGTCCACGAGCTGGTATTCCGTGGCATCGGGAGGGCGGTGCTGCTTCACGTACTGGCACACCTCGTCGACGAAGATGTGCGTGTGGAAATCGATCACCGGCGAGCTGCCGCGCCTTCGGATCATCGCCGGCGCCTTGCCCTTGGCGGTGGATGCCGTGCTGAACATGTCTCGACCTCCTGAGTTGGCGAACCTGTTCGCGCGCGCTCCTGCAACCTCAATGTCATCCTGAGCGAAGCGAAGGATCTGCTGTTGCCGTCAATCGGCGCCAAGAAGCAGATTCTTCGTCGCTTCGCTCCTCAGAATGACATTGATATCCTACAGCCCGAGGATGCGCTCGGCGTTCTTGTGGAAGATCTTCTCCATGACCGCGTCCTTGTAGCCGAGCTCGCCCCACTCGCGCAGGATCCGCTCGTAGGGCATGCTCGGATAGTCGCTGCCGAACATCACCTTGTCCTGCAGCCGCGCGCGCATGTCCACCTTTAGGTTGCCGGGGAAATACTTCGGCGCCCAGCCCGACATCTCCCAATATACATTGCCCTTGTGCAGGGCCACCGCGGTGGTCTCGTCCACCCAAGGCCATCCCGGATGGGCCATGACGATCTTCAGGTCGGGGAAGTCCGCAGCGAGGTCGTCGATCGCGGAAGGATGCGCATGGCGGATCCTCGCCCCCATGCCGCCGGGCATCCCGGCGCCCATCCCGGTCGTGCCCACGTCGATCATCACCGCCGCGCCGAGCGCGCTGATCTCCTCGAACAGCGGATAATGGCGCCGGTCGTTCACGGCGAAGTGCTGCATGATCGGGTGGAAGTGAAAGCCGATGAACCCCAGCTCGCGCACGGCCTTCCTCGCCTGCCGGATCGCGATCTCGCCCTTCGCGGGCTCGACCGCGCCCCAGGCCTGGATGATGCGCTTGGGATGGCGCTTCCACATTGCGTGCACGTATTCGTTGGTAACCGGCGGCGTGGCGATCGTGGTCTCCAGGTCCAGGGCGACCAGCACCGCCTCGACGCCGGCATCGGTGAAGTCCTTGAGCACCTCGTCCTCACTCTTCGCGACCCAGCCCTTGTTCCAGTACTTGGCGAGCGCTTCGACGTAGGGCCCCTGGCAGGCGAGCCATTCCGGCGTGCCCGGATAGCAGTGCAGATCTATGATGCGCATCGGTTTCTCCGTTGATTGTCCGGCCGGCCGCGGGCAGAGGCGCGGCGCTCAGGCGCCGCCGCGCTCGGCCTCGAGCTTCTTCGCGATCATTTCCGCCAGGGACTTCTTCGAGACCTTGCCGAAAGTCGAGACCGGAAATTCGCTCACGACCTCGAGCCGCTCGGGCAGCTTGAACTTGGCGATCTCCTTGGCGAGCAGGAAGCCCACCAGATCCTTCAGCGTGAGCGACTGGCCTTTCTTCAGGATGGCGTAGGCGCACATCTTCTCGCCCATCTGCGCATCGGGCATGTGCACGCAGGCGACGTCCTGCACCGCCGGGTGCGAGAGGATCAGGTTCTCGACCTCCTCGGCGCTTATCTTCTCCCCGCCGCGGTTGATGAGGTCCTTCTTGCGGCCCTCGACGACGTAGTTGCCGCTGGGGTGGCGCCGCATCAGGTCGCCCGAGCGATAGAAACCGTCGGGCGTGAACTGGCGCGCGTTGTACTCAGGCACGCCGAAGTAGCCGTGCAGGGTATAGGGCCCGCGCGCCGAGAATTCCCCGACCTCGCCGTCGGGCACTTCCCTGCCCTCGTCGTCGATGAGCCGCACCTCGTCGTCGGGGCAGATGGGCCGGCCGCAGGTCTCCAGCCGCACTTCCTCGGGGTCGTCCAGGCGCACGAACATCAGCATCCCCTCGCCCATGCCGAAGTTCTCCTGTACCGTCGCGCTCGGGATGAGCTGCTTGGTGCGGACCCGGACCTCCGGCTGCATGCGCTGGCCTCCGCTCTGGACGACTTTCACCGCGCTCAGGTCGTACTTGCCGATCGCCGGATCGTTGATCAGGCGCGTGAGCAGCGCGGGCACGACCTTGAGGTGCGTGATGCGGTTCTCCTGGATCAGCCGGAACATGTCCTCCGGCCTGGTGCTCGCAGAAAGGACGATGCGCGCGCCCTTGAACATGAACCCCTGGATTCCCGGGCAGGCGAGCGGCAGGTTGTGCGCGATCGGGAGCACGAGCAGCAGCACCGAGTTCTCGTCGACGCCGCAGACCGAAACCGCCATCTTGGAGTTGTAGGCGTAGTCGTTGTGCGTGCGCGGGATGAGCTTGGGGATGCCCGTGGTTCCGCCCGAGAGCTGGAAGACCGCGGGATCGCACGGGTCGATACGGATCCGCCTCAGCTCCTCCGGCGAGCGCGTCGGCTTGCGCGCGATGAGTTCGCCGAGCGACGCGAAGCCGGGGTTGGGCTCGCCCAGCACGATGCCGAACTTGAGCGTCGTGCTCTCGGCGCGCACGCGCTCGACCATCTCCCGGAAGTCAAAGTCGCCCACCCGGTCCGGAACGACGCAGGTCGTCGCCCCCGAGAGCCGGACGAACTGGCTGACCTCGAGAAAGCGGTGCGTCACCAGTGCCGCGATCGGTATGCAGCCGATTTTCTGCAGCGCGAAGTACAGGAGCACGAAATCGATGGTATTGGGCAGTTGCACGACGACGCGGTCGAGCGGCTTCAGGCCGAAGTCGAGCAGGTTCAGCGCCAGGCCGTCGGAGCCGCGGTCCACCTCGGCATAGGTGTAGGTCTTGCCCCGGTCAACGAAGGCGACCCGGGAGGCGAAATTGCGGAACACCGCCGAGAATTCCTCGGCAAGCGACTTGTCCTGCCAGTATCCCTTTTCGCGATACCGCCTGGCGAATTCCGGCGGAAAGGGAACGACGCCTTCGAGCATTTTTCTGCCTCGTCTCAGGTAGTTAGGCACCCCATCCCGCCGGGCGCGCGCTCGGTCGCGGCGCAGTCGACGCCCCGGCCGGCCGAAGAAAACTGAACATGCTCATTGTCAAGCATGTTCATTTTTGCTGTCAAGGCGGCCCCTCATGGGATGCCCGCCCCGACCCGGTTGTTTGACCTTGGTCAAAACGCGCCCGGCGGCTCACCGGCAAGGTGTGCGGACTTGAATAATCGGCCATGCCAGGGTACGCGTTGCGCACCCGCTTTGGCGCGTAGAATTGCGCAACATTCCATATCGGGGGGTAGTGCGATGGATCCATGGATGACGGGTGGGGCTGTTGCCGTATCGCTGCTAGCGTCCACGGCCCTGTTCTTCTTTGTGGTGACGCGGGGTGCGTTGCTCGTGCGCGGACTGACATCGGGCTCGCAGGGCGAAGCGTCGCACGTCTATCCCATCTACTCGAACATGCGGCTGATCAAGATGGTCGATTTCCAGCCCATCATCTCGGCCATACTGCTGTTCCAGTACCACCGTCTCGTCTCGAGCATCGTCTCCGGGATCCGGCAGTCGAACCTGAAGAGCAAGCGGGTGCTGATCACGTCGTGTGCGTTCGGCAACGTGATTCCGAGGGTCGTCAAGGCGGCGCTTCAGTCGGGCGCCGAGCGCGTCCGCATCGCGGATATCATCCAGAATGAGCTCGTTCACGCGAGAAACAAGCTCAGCAGCTACTCCGGAAAGGTGGAATACATCGAGGACAATGCCACCGCCATGAAGCAGGAAGACGGCGCTTTTGACGCCAACGTCATGTTCTTCCTGCTTCACGAGTTGCCGCACCCCCTGAAGGTGCAGGCCCTGCGTGAAGCGGGGCGCATGCTCGCCCCGGGAGGAAAGCTCTATCTCGCCGAGTTCCATCGTCCGGAGTTGTGGATACTGCGCGCCCTGAGCTGGACGTACTTCAAGGTGTTCGAGCCCCTTGGTCTTGCGCTCTGGGATACGCACGACCCGCTTGCCTGCCTGGAAGACATGGGCGGGTGGACGTGTGAACGCGCGACGTATTTCTTCGGCAATTTCCAGATCGTCACCGCAACGAAGCTGTAGTCCCGGCTCGTACCGGCTCCGAAATGCCCCGAAGAGGGGCGGCTTCCATTAGAATCGGTCCAATTCGCGGATTGGGAATGGCATGTCGACCAGGAGCCCGGCCACGAGCCGCAGCGAACTGAACGTCCTGCCGGCTGCAGGCCCGCTGCAGAAGGCGACCGCGGCGGGTGACGATTCGCCCCCGCTCAAGCCGGCGCACGCGGACGGCGGCCCGGCAATGGCGCAAGCGGACGCGATCCCGGGCTATCTGCAGCAAACCTACTGGTGGGCCTATGTCCACCCCAGGGCGGTGCGCTTCTTCGAGCGCCAGTGGCTGGTCAACCTGATCCTGTGGGGAAACTTCAACCGGCTTCGCGACGCTGCGCTCGATGCGTTGGGACGGAGCGTGCAAGGCCGCACCCTTCAGGTCGCATGCGTCTATGGCAATTTCACCCCCGCGCTGGCCGAGCGCATCGTCCCGGGCGGCTCCCTCGATGTGGTCGACGTGCTGCCGATCCAGCTGCAGAACCTGCGCGCCAAGCTTCCGCCCTCGGCGCCGGTTTCACTGCTCCTGTACGACTCCACGGCGCTGGGCCTCGCCGACGCGGTGTACGACCAGGCGGTGCTGTTCTTCCTGCTTCACGAACAGCCTGCCGACGTGCGCACGCGGACGCTGCGGGAAGCGCTGCGGGTGGTGAAACCGGGGGGACAGCTCGTGGTCGTGGACTACCACCGCCCGGGCCGCTGGCATCCGCTGCGCTACCTGTTCGAGCCGGTGTTGCGCGCGCTCGAACCCTACGCGATGGACCTCTGGAACCACCCGTTGACCGAGTGGCTTCCGAAGGGGTTTCCGGCCGACCACATCCTCAAGAGGAATTTCTACGGCGGGCTCTACCAGCAGTTGATCATCACCGTGCCGGCGCGCGCCTGACCGCCCCAGAACCCTCCTAGAACCCGATCCCCAGCAGCCACCAGGCCGAGGCGATCGTGCACAGCAGCGGCAGCCCGAAGCAGAAGAGCTTCGCGCCCGTTCCTGCGTGAATGCCGAAGTCGTGCAGCATGTGGAAGATGCGCAGCGCCGCGTGCCACAGGAACAGCACGATGATCGCGAAGATGACGATCTTGCCGAGCCAGTGATGCGCGAAGCCGAGCATATTCTGATACTTCATCAGGTCCTGCGAGACCAGGAACCCCAGCGGCACCGCGATCCCCGTGACCAGGACGAGCGCGGGCCCGATCAGCGCCGCGAGCATGCCGCCGGCGCCGAACAGTGACCAGAAAACCGGATCGTTGGAGCGCTTCATGGCTTCACCCAGGTGAGGATTGCGAGAACGAGCAGGTTCAGCACCACCGCGACGATCACGCCGGTCCAGGTGATCGCGGCCTGGGGCAGCTTCTTGCCGCCCATGTAGATCGCGGGCATGGTCTTCGGCATGATCTTGAACCAGCTCCAGGTGTGGTAGACGAACACCAGGAAGATCAGCACGTGGAAGAAGATCGAGCCGCCGCTCTTCAGCCCGGCGAGCCAATCGTTGTAATCCGCCTCGCCCTGGCTCAAGCTGTACAGCCCGACCAGGACGATCACCGCGTACACGGCGACCAGCACCGAGGTCGCCTCCATGGCCATGTAGCGGAGGTAATACGGATCCCTCCGCCACCAGCCGCTCATCGACCGCATGTAGGGACGCCGCTTGTCCATT
>Ga0082335_1003665_pt1 | contig 24772 bp, 12 predicted proteins | sample Subgrocontami58m_FD_72375 | JGI IMG/M metagenome (GOLD analysis project Ga0082335, IMG submission 72375) | Subsurface groundwater microbial communities from S. Glens Falls, New York, USA - GMW37 contaminated, 5.8 m (SPADES assembly) (version 2) ...
GTGCAGGACGCAGGGCACGCGGACGCTGTGCTCATAGAGGTTCTGTTTGCCCAGCAGGCCATGGCTGCCCAGCGCGAGCCCATGATCGGAAACGTAGACGACCAGGGTTTGGTCGGCGGCGCCCGTTTCGCGCAGCGCGCCGAGCACGCGGCCCAGCCAGGCATCGTGGTGCGAGATCATGCCGTAGTAGTCGGCGAGTTGCTCGCGCAGTCCGCCGGGATCGAGCGGCTTCGCGGCGAGTTGCTCGTCGCGGACCGCGAGTTCGCCGTTGTCGAAGGGATGTTCCGGGAGGAAATTCGCCGGCAGCGGAATGGCCGCGGGATCATAAAGGGCCCGGAACTCCGCGGGCGGCGTGCGCGGGTCATGCGGCGAAGTCAGCGCCAGGCAGGCGAAGAACGGTCGCGGTGAACCGCGCGCGCGCAGGAAATCCGCCACGGTCCGGCAGAACAGCTCGGTGGAGAATCCCGCCGCGTGGTGGGGCGGCCGGCCGGTCGGGAAGTCGGCGAGATCGCGCACGGGGACCGCCGCGTGGTCGCACATGCCGCCGTGGAAGATGTTCCGACCGGATTCGAACGAGCGCAGCAGCGCCGGGCCGTCATTGTGCCATTTGCCGGTGAAGAACGTCTCGTAGCCGGCGTCGCGGAACACCTGCGGCAGGGTGCGCGCATTCGTCGGCAGCCGCACCTCGAAGTGCGGGCCGTATTCGAGCTGCGGCGACGCATCGGCGTGGAAGGCGCTGCGCCCCGTGAACAGGCTCGCGCGCGACGGCGCGCACACCGCGGCCATGAGCCCGCCCGTGATGCCCATCTGCGTGAAGGCCGTGCCGCCGCGCACGAGCTCATCCAACACCGGCGTGCGCACCACCGGGTGGCCGAGCGCGCCAAGGGCGTCGGCCCGGTGATCGTCAGCGATCACGAGCAGCACGTTGGGGCGTGAGGCGGCCATTGGGTCGGGAAGGTTCTACGCCTGATGGTCGATGTCGAAGCGGAACCGCGCGCCAGACCGCCGGCGCGTCGTCCGGCGCAAGTTGCGCCATGGTCTGGCGCTGCCTTGTGGCAGTGAGCGAAAGCTTGAGCGGAGGACGGACAGCTCGTCACTGTGACATCGATCCTCGCCAAACGCTGCGCCACCCCGCTCTTGCGTCGCGCGCAGCGGCGCGGGCCAACCCACCACCATGAAACCGCGCCTTCCCCTGCTGCTCACACTCCGCACCGGCGGAATGCTGGCCGTTGCCCTCGTTGTCGCATCGGTTGGCGCGTCGGGGGTGGCGCGGGGCGAGTCGGCCGTGAGTCGGCCCAATTTCATTCTGCTGATGGCCGACGACATGGGCTGGGGCGACCCGGGCTTCAACGGCAACCCGGTCATCCAGACGCCAAATCTGGACGCGATGGCGCGCGCGGGATTGAAGTTCGAGCGGTTCTATTCCGGCGCACCGGTATGCTCGCCGACGCGCGGCAGCTGCCTCACCGGCCGCCATCCTTACCGGTACGGAATCTGGTCGGCGAACGAGGGTCACCTGCGGAAGGAGGAGTTGACGCTGGCGGAAGCATTGCAGACGCAGGGCTACACGACGGGGCATTTCGGGAAGTGGCACCTCGGCACGCTCGATCCGGTGCGCACGATCAAAGGCGCGACGCGCAATCCGGCCCGCAATTACGCGACGCCGGGCATGAACGGGTTCGACGAGTGGTTCTCCACCGAATCGGCGGTGCGCACGTGGGACCCGGGCCGGGATCTCCGCGATCCGACCCAGCCGAACACGCTCAACCCCTATTACCACAACGGCAAGATCGAGACGGAGAACCTCGAAGGCTGCGATTCGCGCGTGCTGATGGATCGCGCGCTGCCGTTCATTCGCGGCGCGGCACAGGCGAAGCGGCCGTTCCTCGCGGTAATCTGGTTTCACGCGCCGCACGAGCCGGTGATTGCCGGGCCTGAATTCCGGCGAATGTATGCGGGTCGGGACGAGGGTGAACAGAATTTCTACGGCGCGATCACCGCGCTCGACGTCCAGGTCGGCCGGCTGCGTCGCGAGCTGCGGCAGCTCGGCATCGCGGAAAACACGATGGTGTGGTTCGCCAGCGACAACGGTCCCGAAGGCGACGACGGCAACACCGGTTCGCATCGCGGGACCGCCGGGCCGTTTCGCGGCCGCAAGCGCAGCCTGTGGGACGGCGGCATCCACGTCCCGGGGTTGCTCGAGTGGCCGGGCCGGATCCTGCCGGGCACGACCCGCGTGGTCTGCAGCACGCTCGACTATTTTCCGACGATTCTCGACGTGCTCGGCTTCCGAATCAAAGGCGCGCCCGAGCCGATCGACGGGATGAGTCTCGTGCCACTGTTCAACGGGAAACTGAAGGAGCGGCCGGTGCCGCTGCCGTTCGAGACGCTGGGCGGCACGGGCACGAGGGTTTCGCGCGGGTCGCCGAAGATGGCGATGGTGGACAATCGCTACAAGCTGTTGACCGACCTGGACGGCGTGGCCGGGCACGAGTTCCTCTTCGATTTGCTCGCCGATCCCGGCGAAGCCACCGATGTCGCCGCACAGCATCCGGACGTGGTCGCGACATTGCGCGGCAGGCTCGTGGAGTTCCGCGAGTCGTGCAAACGCAGCCTCGCGGGCAAGGATTACGCGGTGCCCTTCACGCCGGATCAGGACGACATTCATCCGGGCGATCCGCATTTTTCGCGAGCCTTGCGGCGGGGCGAAGGCGCGGAGCCGGGTCCGGCCGCCGCCGAGAAGCGCGGCGAGCGGCCCGCGAAGAAACGCGGCTCGGGCGCGCCGTCTGCCGGCGCCGCGAAGGTGATCGTCCAAAACGACGACTCGGGCGTCATCAGCCTGGGCGCGGACGCCGCCGCGCTGCACGGTGGGCTGACCTATCGCGCGGATCAGGCCAAGATCGGCCAGTGGTTCTCGGTGGAGGATTGGGTGAGCTGGGAGTTCGAGCTGCGGCGCGGCGGAAAGTTCGAAGTTGAACTGAACTGCGGACACCCCGAAGGCGGCAGCGGCTATGTGATCAGCGTTGGCGACCAAACGCTGAACGGCGTCGTCGCCGCGTCCGCTGATTTCCGGACGCCGAAACCGCAGATTGCCGGTGCGATCACGCTGGCCGCACCGGGGCGTTACACGCTGTCGCTGAAGCCCGCGAGCAGGCAGGGTGCCGCGGTGATGACGCTGTGGCGCGTCGATCTGATCCCGGCGGCAAAATAGACGCCGCCGGTTCGCCGTGCTCACCGGTTGGAGCGGACCTTCGCCGTACGCTCGACGGAAAGTAGCACGGGCAACCTGCCCGTGCTCGACTGCGTTTGACCGCGGTCAGGTTGACCGCGCCACGGCATGCCTGTTGCACTGTTGCAATGGGCTGAAACTTGCGGCGCGATTGCCGGCTGGAGATTCATTGCGAGCCTCCGGCGCAACCAGCGGCCGCCGTCGTTCACCCAATCCTGCCAATGCCTGTCGCGTGATGCCGAACCCCTCATCCCCATGAAAACAGCAGCGGTCCCGATTCGGGCGGAAGTGAAACGTGTGCGGCGTAGCCTTCGGTTCCTGCTTGGCCTGGTGCCGGCAGTCGTCGGCGCGCAGAACGCGACCATGCCCGCCCGCACTCCGCCATCGAGCGCGGCGACGGCGGAGGAGGCCGTGCAGATGTCGGTCTTCGAAGTCTCGACCGACAAGGACATCGGCTACCGCGCGGTCTCGTCGATCGCCGGCTCGCGGACGGGCGAGGATCTCAAGAACGTGCCGATGCCGATCACGGTGTTGACGGAGGAGTTTTTGCGCGACGTCGATGCGACCGACATCATGGAAGCCGCGCGCTTCTCCACGGGTGGCCGCGGGATGCCGACCGACGACAACGATCAGCAGGCGTTTCAATTCCGCGGGTTCCGGTCCCAGTACCAGACGCGCAATCTCTTCGTGTGGCAGGCGCCGACCGATGCGTACAACGTCGAGCGAATCGACATCGCGAAGGGGCCGAACGCGCTGCTGTTCGGCAACTCGGAGCCGGGTGGCGTGGCCAATTTCAACACCAAGCGCGCGCAGTTCGCCGATCGCTACGCGGTCGGGTTCCGCGTCGGCTCGTGGGATCAGTACCGCGGCACGCTCGACGTGAATCGCCGGCTCGGCGAAAATTTCGCAGCGCGGGCGAATGTCGTCTACGACACGCGCCAGAGCTGGGAGAACTGGGTAGGCAGCGAGCGGCGCGCGGTCGATCTGGCCGTGACGTATCGCCTCGGCAAGAACACGACGTTGCGCGCCGATGGCGAAATTGGCCGCTTCGATCGCGTGCCGGCGGTCTCGCTGCCGACGGATGCCTTCTCCGCGTGGAATGGCGCGACGCCGTTTGCCTTCAACGCAGCTACGGGACCGGCGGGGACCGCGCGGCTGAGTTCGGCCACCGGCAACGACTACCTGGTGTGGGACAATCTCACGCGGCAGTACCAGAACTGGCGCGGGTTCGGCCAGACCAACGGTTCGGTCGAGACGCCGGCGCGTACGGTGAAGAATCCGGCCATCATCCCGCGGGGCGCGCAATTCACCGGGCCGGACAAGGACCAGCTCACTAACTTCCACACGTTCGGCGGTTCGATCGAGCACCGGATCGGCCGCGACTTTTCGGTGATGGCGGCGTTCAACGTCCAGACCATCACCGAGAATCTCCGGCGGCCCGGCAATTCCGCGGTCCGCCGCGATCCGAATCCCACGCGGCCGGACGGGCGGCCGAACCCGTATTTCGGCCAGCACTACGTCGAGCTCACCTGGAGCGACACGCGCAGCCACGACCTGATCTACGACGTGCGCCTCGACGCGGTCTACGACTGGAAGGTCACGCGCTGGATGGCGCAGCGTTTCTACGCCACGGCCGGCAGCACGATTGGCCGCAACAACTCGGCGAGCATGAATCTCGTGCGGACGAACAACCCGACCACGGCGAACTTCAACGCCGCGGTGAACACGATTCGCCGGCGCGTGTACTTTGCCGCCGGCGACACGGCGGAGAACAGCGCGCTGGGCGTGCCCGCGAACGATCCGGCGTCGGGCATCACGACGGCGTTCATGCCGACGGGCGGGAAGTCACGACTGTGGAGCAAATCGACCTACGAAGGAATCTCGGCCGCGGGATCGTATTGGGATGGGCGGCTGCGCACCAATGTCGGGGTGCGGCGCGACGAGGCGGGCAACGACATCCAGTCCGGCGTCCGCGACGCCGTCACCGGGTTCACCGAGTACACCACGCCGCGCCGCACGATTCGGAACATGCACAAGTATTCGCCGACGATCGGCGGCACGTTCCGGCCATGGGCGCCGATCACGTTGTTTGCGAACTACGCGAAGACCTTTCGCGCGCCCAGCACCACCGGGACGAATCCGGTGGGCGAGTCGACCACGCTGCGGCTCGGCGAAGGCAAGGAGGCGGGCATGCGGGTCGAGCTGCTCGAAGGGCGGTTTTATCTGACGACAAGCGCGTACGACATCACGCAGACCGGGCAGAATCACAGCGTCGCCGAGGTCGCGACCGCCATGAACGCGATCTGGACCGACCCGGTGCTCAACTCGATCGATCCGAGCTACGCGAACAAGGCGCTGACCGGCGGCAACAGTGAAAGCCAGACCTTGCACGCCACGGGTTACGAGATCGAGGTGCAGGCGAACCTCACGCCGGCGTGGACGCTGACCGCCGGCTATGGCAACAACATCAATCGCGTGGGCGAGACGGACGTCGGCACGCTGCGTTACGTGCACGCGAACCTGCCGGCGTGGGAAAAACTCGCCGCCGGCAATCCGCAGATTGCCGCGTCGATCAACGCGGAGCTGGCCGCAGTCCACGATTATCTCCTCGACGCCGTGCCGGGGTTGGTGCGCGGGCGTTCGTATCGCGACACCGTGAATCTGTTCACGCGGTATAATTTCCGCGAGGGCGCGCTGAAGGGTTTCACGATCGGCGGCGGCATGAGCTATCGCGGACCGGCGGCGCTGAACAGCCGGATGGTCGCGGGCAATGTCGTCACGCTCTGGGGGTCGCCGATCGTCGAATACGAAGCGATGGCGGCGTACAGCTTCCGGCTGACGGATCGGCTGCGCGGCCGCGTGCAGCTCAACGTGCGCAATCTGCTGGATCGGCAGCGCTACGAGGAAGTGAACCTCAGCCAGACGCGCTACGAGGCGCCGCGTTCGTTCTCCGTGACGAGCACGGTGTCGTTCTGAAATGAATCGAGCCGACCGACTTCTTTGGAGGGACCGGCTCCGTCCGGTCCGCTTCCTGGCGACAGCGGACGACACGGAGGTCGTCCCTCCATGGCCTCAATTCCCCCTTTTTGCATGAACTTGAAATCACGGACTTCGTTCGCGCTGCTGCTCGTGGCAGGACTGGCCGCAGCGGCCGGCGCCAGTGCTGCGCCCGCGAAGCGGCTCAACATCCTGCACCTCCACGCCGACGATCATCGCGCGGATGGGCTGCACGCGCTCGGCCATCCCGTCGTGCAGACGCCGAATCTCGACACGCTGGTCGCGCGCGGGATGACGTTCACCCACTGCTACACGATGGGGTCGATGATCGGCGCGGTCTGCCAGCCCAGCCGGACGATGCTCCTCACCGGCAAATCGTGGCTCCGAATTCCTAATGCGCGCGACAAGAACGGCGACGCGTCGCAGTCGCTGCCGAAGGTCCTCAGCGGCGCGGGCTACGAGACCTTTCACGTCGGCAAGGGCGGCAACGAGTACACCGCGGGGCTGCAGGCGTTCGACACGAACCTCATGATGAACGACCCGACGCCGGAACTGCGGCGCGGCTCGAGCGAGCGGCACGCCGACGCCGCGATCAAGTTCCTGCGGGAACGGGCGCGCGGCGCGAAGCCGTTCTATCTGTATTTCGCGCCGCCGGTGCCGCACGATCCACGCGTGGCCGCGCCCGAATTTCACCGATACTACGATCCGGCGAAGGTACCGCTGCCGGCGGCGTTCATGCCGCTGCATCCGTGGGACAACGGCGAGATGACGGTGCGCGACGAACAGCTCGCGCCGTGGCCGCGGACGCCGGAGGACACGCGGCGGCAGCTGGCGGATTATTACGCGTGTGTCACCGGACTGGATTACCACATCGGCCGCGTGCTCGCGCAGCTGAAGGCGAGCGGCGAGTGGGACAACACGATCATCATCTTCACCGGCGACAACGGACTCTCGCTCGGCGAGCACGGACTCTTCGGGAAGCAAAACCTGTACGAGTTTGGCGGCATGCACGTGCCGTGCGTGATCGCCGGGCCGGGCATCCCGCACGGGCGGAGCGAGGCGCTGGTCTACCTGATGGACCTGTATCCGACGTTCTGCGACTTTGGCGGTGCGACGATTCCCGGCGGCGTCGAAGGCCGCAGCCTGGTGCCGATCCTGCAGGGACGCGCGGTGAAAACGCGCGACGTGCTCTACACCGCGTATCGCGACGGCCAGCGCGCCGTGCGCGACGACCGCTGGAAGCTCATCCGGTATCCGCTGGTCGGCAAGACGCAGCTCTTCGACCTCAGCCGCGACCCGCATGAACTCGACAACCTCGCGGAAAAGTCCGAGTACGCGGGGAAATTGAGCGCGATGACCGCCCTGCTCGAAAAGGAAATGGCCCGCTACGGCGACAGCGCGCCGCTGAAAGTGGCCAACCCGAAACCAGCCGCGTGGACGCCGCCGGAGCGCAACGCCCTGCCGGCGCCGAAGCGCAAGCAGGCGGCGGCGACCACGCCGTAGCGTCTTCGTGCGATGCCGCAACAACCATGCCGACAAGCGCTGAATGGTGGACGGCGACCTCCCGTCTTCGCCCTGCGGGCTGCGACGCGGCGGGAGGCTTCCGGCGCGCCGAAGGCTTGGCGAAGGCGGCCGGGCGCCGTCGGGCCGCGTCCGCCGGAAGAACGCGCCCGGAGGTCGCGTTCCACCTCAAGCCAACTGCATCGATACGCTTAGGCGATCAGGCACGCAGAGATCTTTTTTCCAGCATGCATGCAACCTCGATCGATCGACGCACCTTCCTGACGACACTCGGCGGCGCCGCGGCGGCCCTGGCACTCTCGCGCCCGGCCTTCGGCGCGGCTGGCGCCACCGCACCTTCGTATTTGCGCCACTACGCCGACGCGTTCGCGCGCGACCCGCGGGCGGCGGCGCGGACCTGGTTCAAGGAGGCGCGGTTCGGGTTGTTCATGCATTACGGGCTGTACTCGCTGGAGGGGCGGCATGAGTGGCTCCAGTTGCGCGAGAAGATTCCGGTCGTCGAGTACGCGAAGCTGAAGGAACGGTTCACGGCGGCGGCGTTCGATGCCGACCGGATCACCGACGTCGCCCTGGCGGCACAGATGAAGTACGTCACGATCACGACGCGGCACCACGACAGCTTCTGCCTGTTCGCGACGAAGCAGACCGACTTCAACAGCGTCAACAGCCCGGCGAAACGCGACTTGATCGCCGAACTCGCCGCGGCCTGCGCGAAGAAAGGGCTTGGCCTCTGCCTCTATTATTCGCACGGCCGCGACTGGCGGCATCCGCACGCGCCGAACAACGACGAGTGGGGCGGCAGCGCGCGACCGGTGTATCCCGGGCCCGAGCCGGCCTACGCGACGGGCAAGAACCACGATCTCAATCGCTACCTCGATTTCATGCGGGCGCAGATCACCGAGCTGCTGACAAACTACGGGCCAATCGCGGCGATCTGGCTCGACGGCATCGGGGTGCCCCTCTCGCGGAAGGAGCGATTGCCCGAGTGGCATTTGCCGGAGTTGTACGCGCACATCCGCAGACTCCAGCCGCAGGTGCTCGTGTCGTACAAGCAGGGGCTGAATGGCGACGAGGACTTCCTGGCGCCCGAGCGGAAGTACGACCAAAAGCCGGACCGGCCGCTGGAACTCTGCGACACGCTGCAGCCGCGCGGATGGGGCTACATGAAGGAAGACGATGGGCATCACAAAACCGCCGACGACGTAATTACCATGCTCGCGCGCGCGGCGAGTTTGCCGGCGAATCTGCTCCTGAACACGGGCCCGCTGCCCGATGGCTCAATCCACCCGGAGGATGTGAAGACGCTGCGGAGCGTCGGTGAAATTCTCCGGCAGCGCGGCTGGCCGGCGCCGGTGGCGTTTCCGCCGGAGGCACCGAAAGCGAAGAAGAAGAAGAAATGAAGTTCGTCTCCCCTTCGCATCTCGTAGCGGCGAGCGCCAGCAAGCCGATGGTCACGGCTCGCTGGCGCTCGCCGCTACATCCAATCCAGGTGGCGACGCTGTTGCGTCTCCCGCGAGCATTCGCGTGTATCATACTCGTCGCGTTCACTCTGAACGCATTCGCGGGCTCCGCGCGCCCGCCGAACATCGTCATCCTATTGGCCGACGATTTGGGTTACGGCGATGTGCACGCGTTGAATCCGCAGCGGGGAAAGATCGCGACGCCGAACTACGATCGGCTCGCGCGAGAGGGTATGACGTTCACGGATGCGCATGGCGGCTCGTCGGTTTGTTCGCCAACCCGCTATGGGTTGCTCACCGGGCGCTACGCGTGGCGGACCCGATTGCAGCACGGCGTGCTCGACGGCTATGTGCCGCCGCTGATTGCCGCCGATCGGCTGACGCTGCCGGGCATGCTGCAGCAAAAAGGCTACGGCACGGCGTGCATCGGCAAGTGGCATCTTGGCTACACGATCGCGGGCGGTGACAAGACCGGCGGCGGTCGGCGGAATCCGGGGGCGAAGAAAGGCGGCACGGAACTGGGCTTGTTTCCCGGCGCGGCGCTCGGGGCGCGGACGCAGGATGGGCCGCTGACGCGCGGGTTCGACGAGTATTTCGGGTTCCACCACGCGCGGATGATGGAGTCGATGTTCGACGGCGACCGCGTGGCGGAACTGATCCCGGCGATCGAAACGCTGCCGCGGTTGGTGCAGCGCGCCCGGCGGACGATCGCGCGACGCGCGCGCGAGGGCCGGCCGTTTCTGCTCTATTTTGCGCTGAGTTCGCCGCACACACCGATCGTGCCCTCGAAGGAATGGCAGGGGAGAAGTCCGCTCGGCCCGTACGGCGATTTCGTGATGGAAACGGACTGGGCCATCGGCGAGGTGCTGGCGGCGCTCGACCAGGCCGGCTTCGCGAACGACACGCTGGTCATCGCGACGAGCGACAACGGCTGTTCGCCGGCGGCCGGCACGGAAAAACTCGAGGCGGCGGGGCATTTCGCGAGCGCGCAGTTTCGCGGCTACAAGGCGGACATCTGGGACGGCGGCCACCGGATCCCGTTCATCGCGCGGTGGCCGCAGCGCGTGGGCGCGGGCAGCCGGTGTGACACGACGATCTGCCTGACGGATCTGATCACGACGTGCGCCGAGATCACCGGCGCGAAGATCCCCGCCACGGCGGCCGAGGATAGTTTCAGTTTTCTGCCGGACTTGCTCGGCACCGGCCGCAGCGCGCGGAAAAGCATCGTGCACCACAGCATCGATGGCCGGTTCGCCATCCGCGAAGGCGCGTGGAAGCTCGAGCTGTGTCCGGGCAGCGGCGGCTGGGCGGCGCCGCGCGATCCGGAGGCGAAAGCGAAGGGATGGCCCGCCGAGCAGCTCTACGATCTGGCCAGCGACATCGGCGAGCAGCGGAACCTGCAGGCGGAACGGCCGGAAGTCGTGCAGCGGCTGAAGGCCGAACTGCGCGCGATCGTCGAACGCGGCCGGAGCACGCCGGGACCACAGAGGCCGAACGACGTGCCGATTGATTTTCATGCGAATCACCCCAAATCCAGCGGATGAAAACCCCAATTGGCCATGAATCGAAGGACGGCATTCGTGTCGTCCGCGGCGGCCCGGACGGAGCCGGGCCCTCCAGGGCGACGACCTTGCAGTATCTCGCGGATCGGGCGGCGGCCGGCACGAGCACGGGCAGGAAGACGGCGAGCCTGACGCGGTACCGTTTCGCCCAGAGCGCGCTGCGCGGCCGGTCGGTCGGCGGATCGGTGCGGCAGGTTTTCGGCAAGGATTGGGCGGCGATTAACGTGGGCGGACAAGAGGTGCTGCCGGCGAAAGTGACCGACAGCCAGTATGTCGTCAGTCCCTTCGCCAGCTATCGCCGGAAGTGGCGCGACTTCACGTGCACGTTCCAGGTGAACGTGAACAACCTGTTCGACAAGGTGACAGATCAGGGCACCGCGTATCGCTACACGCGGTGGACGGATCCACGGCAGATTGTGACGACGCTGAATGTCGCGTACTGAACAGCCGGACACACCCCGCCCTGCGGGCACCCCTCTTTTTAGAGGGGATTCCAAGAAAATGTTTCGTCACGGGTTTCCGTTCTTGGGCATCCTTTTTCTTGGAGGGGAGTTCAAGATGGCGCTTCGTTGCGCGTTTCCGTTCCTGGGTTCCCCTCTAGCAAGAGGGGTGGCGTTCTGCTGGTCAGCAGAACGCCGGGGTGTGTGGGTTTTGGGCTTTGGGTGGTTCAGCGCAGCAAGACGCTCACGCGTTCCGTCAACGTTCATCGCGGCCTGGATGTCGGTTGTTTCGGGCGCGGCCGCCGTCACCCTCCACGTTTCCCCCACCGGCCGCGACGATGCCGATGGCTCCGCCGCACGGCCGTTCGCGACGATCGCCCGGGCGCGTGACACCTTGCGCGCAATGCCGCCGGCGGGGCGCGCGGGCGCGACCGTGGAGATCGCGGCGGGAACGTACCGGCTCGCGGCGCCGCTCGTGTTCACGCCGGCGGACTCCGGCGCGGGCGGAGCCCCGGTGATTTATGCGGCGGCTCGGGGAGCCGACGTGCGATTGAAAGGCAGTGTCGCGCTTGCACTGACGTGGAGACCGTGGCGCGCCGGAATTCTGCAGGCGTCGGTGCCGGCGGGGATCGAGTTCGATCAGTTACTCGTCAACGGCGTGCGGCAGGTTCGCGCGCGGTTTCCGAATTTCGAGCCAGCGCGGCCGCTGCGCGACGGACCAGGCTACGTGCAGATCGCCGACGGGCCCAATCGCCGGCCGGATGCGTGGGTGAGTTATGACCCGGCGACGTTCTCGCCGCGCGCGTGGGAGAATCCGACCACAGGAATCCTGCACGGATTCCAAAGCCACAACTGGGGGAACATGCAGTACCGGATTGCCGGCGTGGATCGCGCGCAGCACCGGTTGCTGCTCGGCGAGGGCGGCTGGCAGTTGCAGCGGGCGCAGGGGCTCGGCCGGGCGCGCGAGGCCGCATCGCCGATTTTCGTCGAGAACATCCTCGAGGAACTCGATGCGCCCGGCGAATGGTTCCACGATGTGCGCAGCAGCACGCTTTACTGGCTGCCGCCGGCCGGCGTCGATCCGGCGCGCGCAATATTCGAGGGCGTGGTGCTCGATAATCTCATCCATCTGCGCGGATCCGCGGCTTCGCCGGTCAAGCACATCGTTTTCCGCGGGCTGTCCGTCACGCAGACGCGGATGACGTTCATCGCAGCGTACGAACCGGTGAGCCGCGGCGACTGGGCGATTCACCGCGGCGGCGCCGTGTTGCTCGAAGGCGCCGAGGACTGCGCGATCGAGGACTGCGACTTCGACCGGGTCGGCGGCAACGCGATTTTCGTCAGCAACTACAACCGTCGCGTGGCGGTGCGCGGCTGCCGCTTCGTGCACACCGGCGACTCGGCGGTGGCCTTGGTTGGCTCTCCGGCGGCCGTGCGAAATTATCAGACCTGGGATCAGTTGGACCTCGAGCGCCGGGCGTGGATTTCCGATCTCGCGCAGATCGATCGCACGCCGGGACCACGATCGCCGGACTACCCGGCGGACTGCGTGGTGGAGAACTGCGTCATGGCCGAGATCGGCGACTTCGGGAAACAGGTGGCGGGCGTCTTCATTTCGAAGAGTCATCGCGTCACGGTCCGGCACTGCACGATCCACGGCACGGCGCGCGCCGCGATCTGCATCAACGACGGCACGTGGGGCGGCCACGTCATCGCGGATTGCGACATCTGGGACACGGTGCGCGAGACGGGCGAGCACGGACCGTTCAACGCCTGGGGCCGCGACCGAATGTGGTTCAAGGAGGGCAATCTCCGGAAGGAACTCGTCCGGCTCGATGCGCTCGACGCCACGATCATCCGGCACAATCGAATCGCGAACTACCGGCCGAGCATTTCCGCGGGCAACTGGACGATCGATCTCGATGACGGCTCCAGCCGCTATGAGATCACGGACAACCTGTCGCTCGGCTCGACGTTGAAGCTGCGCGACGGGTTCGACCGGAAGGTGTGGAACAATATTTTCGTTTCCGCGGTGCCGCTGGGCTTCCACGTGTGGCCGGCCGCCTCGGAGGATCGGTTCTTCAACAACATCACGGTCGTCGCCGGTGCGCGGCCGGGTGCGCGCGAGCCGGAGCCGGCGATGATCCGTCCGATCCGGATGCGCGCGGCCGGTTGGGCGGCGGGGTTCGACCGCAATCTCTACTGGAACGCGAACACGCGCGCGTTTCAGGCGGAGGGTGCCGATTGGAAGGCGTGGCAGGCGGCGGGTCGCGACGGCCGCTCGGAGTTCGCGGCGCCGCAGTTCGTCGATCCCGCAGCCGGCGATTTTCGCGTGCGCGAGAATTCGCCGGCGGTCGCGCTGGGTTTCCGGAATTTCGCGATGGATGGGTTCGGGCACGAGATGACGCGGATGGCGCCGGCCGGCGGCGAATTCGCCGGGCAGATGCTCATCACGCTGGTGCCGGATGCGCGCGGCGGCGAGCTGCGGTACACGATCGACGGCAGCGAGGTCACGGCGAGCTCTCCGCGGTACACGCAGCCGCTGGCGCTCACGGAGACGACGACGGTCAACGCGCGTACGTTCCGCGAGGGAGTGCCCGTGGGGTTTGCCGCGAGCGAGCGGTTCACGCGGGTGGAGCGGGTGTCGCGGCCCAGTTGGCTGGAGGCGATCGCGGCGGACGGCGGTGTTTCAGTGGTGGGTGGGCCGAAGGACGCAGCGCGCGAGTGGCGCGGAGCGAGACTGCAACTCATCGCGGGTGACGGCGATCTGATCGATGCGACCGGCGGCCTGGATTACGGGCTGTTCGTGCGGGAAGTGCGGGCTGGTTCCGCGGCGGCGCGGGCCGGGTTGACGGCGTCGGACGTGGTCACCGCGATCAACGGCCGGCCGTTGCGGCAGTGGAGTGACTGGGACACGGCGTGGCGCGAATCCGCCGGACGACGGGGGCAACTGACGATCCGGCGGAACCAGGCGAGGTTGACGCTGGAATTGCCGGCCGAGATGCAATAATCGAATGATGCGACCGGGCTCATGCTTTTGTGGTAGAGGTGGACGGCGACCGGGCGCCGTCGTGCAGGCGGCAAAGAACGCGCCCGGAGGTCGCGTTCCACCCCTGCGTAGTCCAATGCTGCGCTGGCTTGCCGTATCGTTTGCGATCGGTCGCACGCTCGTGGCGGCGGAGTTTTACGTCGCGCCCGGCGGCAGTGACTCGCAGCCTGGAACGCGCGAGGCGCCGTTCGCGACGATTGAACGCGCGCGCGCCGCGGTCCGCGGAAGTCCGCACACAGAACCGACGACGGTGTGGCTGCGGGGCGGCGTTTACCGGCTGACGCGGGCGCTTGAATTTGCCCCCGAGGACGGCGGGACGGCCGCGGCGCCGGTGACCTATTCGGCCGCGCCGGGAGAAACGGCCGAGCTCAGCGGTGCGCGTGAGCTGGCGCTGAACTGGACGCGCGGCGCCGCCGGCCGCTGGACCGCGCCGGTGCCCCCGGGGATCGAGTTCGATCAACTCGCCGGCGACGGCGCAAAGATGATTCGCGCGCGTTATCCGAACTTCGATCCGGGCGAAGGATTTTTCGGCGGCTATGCGCGCGATGCGACCGACCCCGTGCGGCTCGCGCGTTACGCGAATCCGGTTGGCCTGTATGTCCACGGGCTGCACGGGCTCGGGTGGGGCAGCCTGCATTTTCAGATTCGCGAGCGCGCGTCGGACGGCCGCTATGGCTTCGAGGCGGGAAAGGATCCGCGCGTCGCCGGCGGCTGGCAGAACAAGGGCCGGGCGCAGGTGGCCGAGGCGCCGTTCGATCCGGAGAAACGATTCGTGGAGAACGTGCTCGAGGAACTCGATGCGCCGAAGGAGTGGTTTTTCGATCGCGCCGCGGGCGTCCTGCATTTCATCCCGCCCTCCGGCCGCGATCCGCGCCAGATGCGTTTCGAGGCGGTGACGCTGCCGCACTTGATCGAGGTCCGCGGCACGCTCGAGCGGCCGGTGCGCCACCTGACATTGCGCGGGCTGACGTTCCGGCGTGCGGCGTACACGTTCATGCGGACCGACCACATTCCGAGCGGGGGCGACTGGCGGATTTATCGCGGCGGAGCGGTGAGCTTTGTCGGCTCCGAAGACTGCGCGGTGCGCGCGTGCACGTTCGACGGTGTCGGGGGCAACGCCATCGCCGTGCTCGACTACAACCGCCGCTTCGAGGTTACCGGCTGCGTTTTCACCCGAATCGGCGCGAGCGCGGTCCTGTTCGATGGCGACAAGCGCGCGGTGCGATCGCGCTGGGCGCATGCGTGGGGCTGGCCCGACGCGGAGATTGGGCCGCGGCCGATCGTCGACGGCAAGCCGGTGAATCATCCGTTCATGGCGCTGCTGCCCGCCACGATGCTCGACGCGCCGGCCGGCGATCCACTGGTCGATCTGAAGCCCGGCCCGCAGAGCGAGAATTATCCGGCGCGCTGCCTCGTGCGCGACTGCCTGATGACCGAACTCGGCACGGTGGAGAAGCAGATCGCCGGCGTGTTCATCTCGAAGTCGGCCGGGATCGTCGCGAGCCACCTCACGATTCACGACGTGCCGCGCGCCGCGATTAACATCAACGATGGCACGTGGGGCGGCCACGTGATCGAAGGCTGCGATATCTACAACACCTGCCTCGAAAGTCGCGAGCACGGCGCCATCAATTCCTGGGGCCGCGACCGGTACTGGATGCGGATGAAGGGCGCCGCGACCCCGGCGCAGTTTGCCCGGATGCGCGACCTGGCCCGGCTCGACGCGGTCGAGGCGAACACGATCCGCGGCAACCGCGTGCAGTGTGCCAACGGCTACGACATCGATCTCGACGACGGCTCGGCGCATTACCTGATCGAGGAAAACCTCTGCCTGCAGGGCGGGATCAAGCTGCGCGAGGGCTTCTTCCGCACCGTGCGCAACAACATCACGCCGCTGTTCAGCCCGCATGTGTGGTATCCGGACAGCCGCGACGTGGTGACGAACAACATCATCGTCAACCCGGAGGCCTACAGCCCGCGCGGGATGACGATGGACGCGGCGAAGGACGCGCGGATCGATTTCAACCTGTTCGCGATCTGGCCGGGGAGTCCCGCGTTGCAACAACTGGGATTGGACCGTCACTCCCTCACCGCGGATCCGCAGTTCGTCGATCCCGCGGCGGGAGATTATCGCGTGAAGCCCGGATCGCCGGCCGAGGCGATCGGCTTCGTTAATTTGCCGATGGACCAGTTCGGGGTGCAGTCGCCCGCGTTGAAGGCGCGGACGCCGCCTTGGCCTGAGCGCGGCCAGCGGCTGGGGACAGCCGCGGTCGCGGGTTTGAATGCGCCGCTGTACGAGTGGCAGGGTGCGACGCTGCGCAATCTGGTGAATCTTGGCCGTGAATCGGCGGTCGTCGGCGCGATGGAACTGGCCGACAACCGCGGGGTGTTGATCAAGGCGGTGCAAACCGATTCCGCGGCGGCGCGCGCCGGCCTGCCGGCCGATGCGGTGATTATCGCGGCCAACGATCGACCCGTCGCCAGCGTCGAGGAACTTTCGACGGTCGCGCGAGCTTCGGTCGGTCGACCAATCCGGATGAAGATTCTCACCTCGCGCGGCTATGCCGAGGTGGCCCTCGTTTCCGCCGGCGAGCCCGTCCCGATGCCGGGCCCGGCCGCCGGCGCACCGACGGAGCCAAAGCGCCGGCGTCAAAAGCAAAAATGAAGGGAACACCGGCCAACGCAGCGTTGCACGCTGCGTTTAGGCGGGTTTGTGTTCTTCACCCGCTCCTTCAGGCCACCTGGCACGAGTGGCGGTCCAGCTCCTTACCTCCATGCGCTTTCGTACCCTGTTTGGATTGATCGTCAGCGTCGTGATCGTCGGGCGGGCCGCGGCCGCCGATCAGCCGGCGTGGGCCGCGATTCATGTGCCGCCCGGCTTCGAAGTGACTCCGGTGGCCGGCCAGCCGCTGGTGAAATACCCGATGCTTGGCGGATTCGACGAGCGCGGCCGGCTCTTCATTGCCGAAAACGCCGGCGTGAATCTCGACCAGGACGAACTGGTGAAACAGAAGCCGAGCCGCATCATCGTGCTCGAGGATACGAATGGGGACGGTGTCTTCGATCGCTCCAGCGTGTTTGCCGATCAGCTCGCCTTTCCCGAGGGCGTGCAGTGGCACGATGGCGCGCTCTACGTCGCATCCGCGCCGTCGATCTGGCGGTTGGAGGACAAGGATGGCGACGGGCGGGCGGAGACGCGGACGGAAATCGCGACGGGGTACAAATCGACGGGCAACGCGGCCGACGTGCACGGGCCGTTCCTGCACCCCAACGGCCGGCTTTATTGGTGCCATGGCCGGAAGGGCCACGAGGTGTATCAGAATGGTGGAGGCGCGCTCGTTTCGAAGGCGCTCGGCGCGCGGATCTGGTCGGTGCGGCCGGATGGGACCGATATCCAAGTCCACGCTGGCGGCGGCATGGACAACCCCTGCGAAGTGACCTTCAACCAGGAGGGGGAAATCTTCGGCACGGTGAATATTTTCCATGGATCGCCGCGCGCGGATGCGGTGCTGCACTGGATTTACGGCGGCGTGTTCCCCCGGGCGGACCAGGAGCCGGTGATCGCCGAGTTCAAGCAGACGGGCGATCTGTTGTCGCCGGTGACGCTGCTCGGCCACGTGGCGCCCGCCGGCTGCACCTTTCCGCGCAGCGACACGTGGGGGACGGAGTACCGGAACAACGTTTTCCTCGCGGAATTCAACACCCACCGGATCATGCGCGTGCCGCTCGAGCCCAGCGGTTCGACCTACCGCGGTCATCCCGAAGTCTTCGCCAGCGCGACGGAGTCGACGGTGCATTTCACGGATGTGATCGAAGACGCCGACGGCAGTCTGCTCGTGATCGACACGGGCGCGTGGTTCCGGCGGGGTTGTCCCACCTCGGTTGTGGCACGGTCGGATGTGCTCGGCGCGATTTACCGGATTCGGAAAACGGGTGCGCCGAAAATCGAGGATCCCCGCGGGTTGAAGATTGATTGGGCGCACGCCGCCGCGGCGCGACTCGTGGAACTGCTCGGCGATGCCCGAGTCGCGGTGCGCGATCGCGCGCTGACGGCGCTCGGCCGGCAGGGCGATGCCGTGGTGGCCGGGCTCGAAGCCGCGCTCGATTCCAAGAATTATTTCGTGCGGAGCAACGCGGTCTGGGCGCTGACGCGAATCGGCACGCCGAAGGCGCAAGTAGCCGCGCGCCGGGCGCTGCGTGACCTCGACCTGCGGGTGCGCGAGGTGGCCTGCCAGAGCGCGTTCGTGACCAACGATCGCGACGCAGCGGAACCGCTCGTGGCAAAGCTCGGCGACGATTCGCCGATCGTGCAGCGCGAGGCGGCGCGCGCGTTGGGCCGCCTGCGCGATCCGCGGGCGGTGGCCGCGCTGGGCGGAGCGGCGGCGATCGCGCGCGAACCATTTCTCAGCCACGCGCTCATCCGGGCGCTGATCGAAATCGATGCGCCGGCGGAAACGCGCGCGCTGCTCGGCGCGCGCGAGCCGCGCGCCTGGCGGGCCGCGCTGCTCGCGCTGGATCAAAGTGCCCACGGCCAACTCGACGCGGCCGCGGTGTTCAAGGCACTGCAGGCTTCCAATGCCGAGCTGCGGAGCGCGGCGCTGCAGATTGCGGTCCGGCATCGCGATTGGGGCAAAGCGGCGGCGGAATACCTGCAGGCCGCCGTCACGCCGGTCGCGCAGCCCGCGCCGGAAATTATCGCGCGATTGCTCGCCGCGTTTCTGCCGACGCCGGAGGTGCGGGCCTGGGCGCGCGGGCAGGCATCGGCCGACGGCAAGGGCGGATTGGAGGCGGTGGCGCTGATCGACGGCATCGCGAGTTCGGCCGACACGTGGGATGACGCGTGGCGGGAGGTGCTCGCGACGAACCTCCGATCGTCCGACCCGGCGCGCGCGCAGGCGGCGTTGCGGGCGATCGCCACGCAGCGCTCTCATAATTTCTCCGCGGTGTTGCGGGAGGTTGGCCAGGATGCGAGCCGGCCGACGGCCTTCCGCGTGGCGGCGTTGCAGCTCGCGGCCGGACCGAACACCGTGCTGGACGCGGCCTCGTTCGATCTGCTGGTGGCGCCGCTGGTGAGCGGCGGCGCGCCGGAGGCGCGGATGCAGGCGGCGAGTGTGCTCGGCGGAGCGAAGTTGAGCCGCGCGCAGGTTGAACGGTTGATCGAAATCGTGCCGGCGGCGGGACCGATGGAGCTGCCGCCGTTGCTCGGTGCCTTCCTCCACGGTCCCAGCGATGCGGATACCGCGGCGAAGCTCCTGGCGAAACTGCAGGTGGCGCCCGGCCGCTGGGGCCTGCAGCAGGCGATGCTGCATCAGCTCTTCCAGCGCTTTCCGGCGCCGGCCCACGAGAATGCCGCGACGATGATCGGCGAGATCGCGAACCAGAACGTCGCGAAGGACGGCCGGCTGGCCGAACTCGAGTTGACCGTGCGCGGCGGAGATCCGGCGCGCGGGCAGGCGGCCTTTGCGGCGGGCGCGGGCGCCTGTGTGAGCTGTCACCGGGTCGGCACGACGGGAGGCGTGATCGGGCCGGACCTTTCGCACATCGGGAAGATTCGGACGAGGCGCGACCTGCTGGAGTCGATCAGTTTTCCGAGCGCGACCATCGCGCGGGGCTACGAGAGTTTTCAACTCACGCTGCAGGACGGTCGCGCGCTGGTCGGGACGATGCCGCGGGAAACGGCGGACACGCTGTTCGTCCGCACGGCGGACGGCACCGAGAACGCCGTGCCGCGCAGCAGCGTGGTCAAGGTGGAGCCGATCGCGATGTCATTGATGCCGCCGGGACTCGATCGCGTCATGGATGCGAAGGCCCTGGCGGACCTGATGGCGTATCTCGGGAGTCTGCAGTGACGCCGGACCGCGCAATGCGAACGACCTGACGTTCCCTTTCCGTTATGGCTTCCACGAAACCCGAGCTTGGCCGGCGACAATTCATCGCCGGCACGGCGTCGGCGGCCTTGACCGCCGCGCTTGCGCCCGAATCGATCGCCGCGGCGGTGGCCGACCCTTCCTTCATCGAGCGGGAAAACCGGCGCGAAGGCGCGCGCGACTGGCAGCTCACGCGCGTGAAGGTCGATCGTGCGAAGGGCGGCGCGCCGAACGAAGCCTACCGCTCATCGGTGATCGAGGGCTATTGCTCGCGCCAGAGCGTCGCGGCCGGCGAGACGATCGAGTTCATGGTGAGCACCAATCCCGCGGCGCAGTTCACGCTCGAGATTTTCCGCAGCGGCTTTTACGGCGGGCGCGGCGCGCGGCACATGACCACGCTCGGGCCGCTGCGTGGCACGACGCAGCCGGAGCCCAAGCCGGGCGAGCGCCGGTTGGTCGAGTGCGCGTGGGCGCCAAGCGCTTCGCTGAAGATTCCCGCCGACTGGCCGAGCGGCGTGTACCTCGGGCGGTTGACGACGCTGCCCGACAAACCGAAACAGCCGTACTGGCAGAGCTACGTCGTGTTCATCGTCCGCGACGACCGGCCGGCGGACATCCTCTTCCAATGCAGCGACAACACTTGGCAGGCGTACAACCGCTGGCCGGGCACGTATTCGCTCTATGATGACGGTACGCCGCCGATGACATCGACGCCGTTCGTCGACGTGAGCTTCGACCGGCCGTACGGCAAGTACCGGCAGATCTACGACAACCCGCAGTCCACCGGCAGCGGCGAGTGGCTCTGCTGGGAGTTTCCGCTGGCGTACTGGCTGGAGCAGCACGGTTACAACGTGAGCTATTGCTCGCAAAGCGACGCGCTGACGCCGGCGCGCGGGCTGAAGTGCAAGGCCTTCCTCAGCGTGGGCCACGACGAGTATTGGGACGAACGATCGTACCACAGCGTGGTGGCGATGCGGGACGCCGGGGTCAACGTGCTCTTCCTTTCGGGCAACGCGGTGTGCTGGGTCAGTCCGTTCAGTCCGAACGCGCGCGGCACGCCGAACCGGCGGATCCGCCGGGAGGCGCCGTATGGGGGACTCGCGCGGCAGCCGGGATTCGACGAGAAGAAACTCTATTCCAAGGTCGGGCCAGACGAGGGACTGCTGATGGGCGCGGTCAACGTCGTCCCGGTGAATGGTGGCGGCGACTGGACCGTGGCGAAGCCCGAGCACTGGATCTTCGAGGGCACCGGCATGAAGCGCGGCGACCGGATTCCGGGGCTCGTGGGCTGGGAGTACCACGGTGCGCCGGCGAAGATTCCCGGCCTCGAGGTCGTCGCGGAAGGGACGGCCTGGAAAAGCGGCACGGTCGCGCAGCATTGGACGGCCACGATTTATCCCGGCCCGAAGAAGAATTTCGTGTTCAACGCCGCGACGATCTTCTGGTCGCAGGCCCTTTCTTCGCCGCCGGGCCACATGCTGCCGTGGTCGCATTGGAACCGGCCGCACGGGCCGGATGAGCGCGCGCAGCGGATCATGCGCAACCTGCTCGACCGCGCAGTGGGTGCACGGCGGTGAGCGGCACGGCGGGTTTCGTGATGCACGACGTCATGCACGCTGGCTCTGTCTTTGCACGCCTCCTTTTCAGCGCAACAGTCGGCGCGTTCGCCGCATCGGGGCTGCGGGCGGCCGAGACCGAGTTCGCGTTTCCCGGCGCGGTCGGATGGGCGGCGCACACGCCGGGCGGGCGCGGCGGAAAAATCATCCGCGTGACGACGCTGGCGGCCGACGGCGCGGGATCGTTCGCGGCGGCAGTCACCGCGCGCGGGCCGCGAATTGTGGTGTTCGAGGTTGGCGGGGTGATTGATCTCAACGCGCGCGTGCTTTCGATCAAGGAACCGTTCCTCACCATCGCGGGGCAGACGGGGCCGTCGCCGGGGATCACGCTCATTCGCGGCGGACTGCTCGTCTACGCGAGCGATGTCGTCATCCAGCACCTTCGCGTGCGGCCCGGCACGGCGGGCCAGCCGAAGAGCGGCGGCTGGGAGCCGGACGGTTTTTCCACCACGGTCGGCGCACGCAATATCATCGTGGACCACTGCTCGTTTAGCTGGGCGATCGACGAGAACCTCAGCGTCGGCGGCAAATTCTTCCTGGGCCGGAATCCCGAGGAGTGGCGGCGCAACGCATCGCAACGCGTGACGTTCAGCCACAACATCATCGCGGAAGGCCTGAGCCACGCGACGCATTCGAAGGATGAGCACTCGAAGGGCACGCTGCTGATGGACAACTCGAGTGAGATCCTGCTCTACGGGAATCTCTACGCGGACAACGTGAACCGGAATCCCGAGATCAAGGGCGGCACGTATGCGGCGGTGATCAACAACCTCGTCTACAACCCGCGCGGCACGGCGGTGAACTACCACATGACCGATGTCTGGAAGGGCCACGAGATCGTCGTGGTGAAGAACGAGGTGACGGGCAACGTGCTGCGCCACGGGCCGGACACACCGGCCGAACTCGCGCTGTTCCGCTTTGGCGGGCTCGGCGACCTCGAGCTGCACCTTGCCGACAACCTCGCGTTCGATCGCGGCGGCCAGCCGGCGCGGCTGTTGTATGAAGACAAGCGTTACGGCGGCAAACTGCGGCCGCAGGAGGCGCCGGTCTACTGGCCGCCGGGGCTGACGGCGATGCCGGCGGCGCGGGTGGAGGAGTACGTGTTGGCGAATGCCGGCGCGCGGCGCTGGGATCACGATCCGGTGGACGAGCGGATCCTCCGCGAGACCCGCGCCGGCACCGGTCGCGTGATCAACACCGAGGCGGAGGTGGGCGGCTACCCCGCGCTGAAGGAAACGCGCCAGCCGTTCGAGTCGGCGGCGTGGGATCTGCGGACGATGACGCGCCGGAGCAGATAATGCCTGTGCAACCTTGGTTGTGGGCGGGGTGCCCTCACCCCGCGGGATCCGACGGTCGATTGCGCGGCGCGCGGTGAGGGCGCCGCGCCTGCATGGATCAAGGTCAGCGCGCGGCGGGAAAATCCCGCCGGAACCGCGCCACGCACTCGGCGACGTCGCCGGGGAATAAATACAGCCGCCCGCGGATCGTCCGCGAATCGCCCGGCGCGAGCGCGCCGACGCGCACGCCTACGTGCAGGCAGTTCCAGGGGTTATGGCCCTGCACGGAAAGAAAATCCTCCCAAGCGACCGCGGTCACCCAGCGTCCATCCTCCGATTCGCGCACGAGGACGCCGGCGGTCGCATCGATGTCCGAGACCGGCCACTTGCCGGAAAACGCGAACCGGCCGTCCTCGGCCGCGCGCATCGCGGCCACGCGCTGGGCGGCATTGAAATGCAGCGCACGCGAGGTGAGCGGCGCGAGCCCGTCGCGCGAGAGGAAGAAGGTCTTCTGCCGCCAGGGATCGGCGAAGTTCGGGTTGAGGGAGAGCGGCATCGAGGCGTTCGTGCCCGCGACCATGCCGGGGTTCCAGCAGGGGATGATGCCGGCGATTTCCGGCCAGCGCGCGTCGGTGGTGTTCGTGACCCGGAGCAGCAACTCGGCGCCGTCCGCGACCGGCCGCAGCGTGAGATGAAGCGCCGGCGAATCCACGACCGCCTCGTTTGCCGTCAGCCGACGCGGCAACTGGTAGGTGCCATGGGTGTGCTGCCCGCGCTGCATCGCTTCGAACATGTTCCATTCGTAGACCCAGAGGAACATGTCCGCCGCCGGTGCGCCCGGAACGCGCAAGCCGAAGCCCCGCTCCCATTCGAAGAGCTCCAGTTTCGGCGCCGACGCGGGAAACGCCGCAGTCGTGAAGACAGCCCAAACGATCGGCGCCACCATGCGTTTCATCGCAGACGAGCGAAGGGTTCCGCCCGCGCGCGGCAACGCGGATTTTTTGACCGCGGAGGGCGCTGATCACGCGGACAATGACCGGCGGAAGTCCGACGATCCGCGTCACTGCTATCCCCGAAAATGCACGCAGGCTGCGACGATCCTTTTCGATCCAACCGCAGACTACGCGGACCACGCGGAAAACGGAGGCCGGGGATTCCCCCCGTTTCTTATGTTTCCGCGTCTTTCGCGTGTTCCGCGGTTAACTTGTTCGGGGCGTTTCGTTCGGTTACGGCTGCCCCGCTCTGAGACACAAAGGATCAACGTGCTGTTTTCCTGCGTGCATTTTTTGGGACACAGAGTTCACAGAGGACAATCATGAGGGCACAGAGATAATCTATTCCCTCTGTGACCTCCGCTTGAATTGTCAGGGCACGATTCCGCAGCGCGGCGGTCGCGCTGCAAAAGCAGGGGTCCGTGTCGCTGCGCTCGGCTCTGTGGCCTCTGTGTCGCCGGTTTGGGGGATTGGTTGCGGCGATGCCGCGCCAGGTAATCCGCAGTTGAATGTCCTGGCCGTTCGGTTGCGGCCTCGAGCCGCGGGGCGAAATGTCCGGGCTACCGATGCACGTTGGCCGCGCGATAGGCGGTCGGGGGCTGGCCGATTTTCCGCCGGAACAGCCGGGAAAAGTAGAGCGGGTCACGATAGCCGAGCGCGTCGGCGATCTCCGCGGCGGTGTGGTCGCTGGATTCCAGCAGCTCGCAGGCGCGCTGCATGCGCAGCCGGATGTGAAACTCGATCGGCGAACAGTGGAGCTGC
>Ga0082335_1003666_pt1 | contig 24769 bp, 20 predicted proteins | sample Subgrocontami58m_FD_72375 | JGI IMG/M metagenome (GOLD analysis project Ga0082335, IMG submission 72375) | Subsurface groundwater microbial communities from S. Glens Falls, New York, USA - GMW37 contaminated, 5.8 m (SPADES assembly) (version 2) ...
GGTGGCTTTGGCCGTCGCCTGGCGCACCAGGTAGGGCTCGAGCACGCCGCGCGTCTCGAAGATCTCCATGGCTTCGTCCTCGCTCACCATGCGCACGCACGCACCGCGATAGCGCTCGATGACCACCAGCCCGTCATTCTCCAGGCGCGCCAACACCCGCCGGATGCGCGCCCGGTTTGACTTCAGACTCTGGGCGAGTTCGGTCTCCACCAGACGCTGCTTGGGGTGCAATTCACCCCGCAGTATCTTCTCGCGCAGAACGTCGTACTCGTCACGTATCAGTTTCTTGGCAGCCATGTTGCGGGCAGTGGCGCGGTCAACGGCCATTATTCCAGTGCGCGTAGTATCTTCTGCGGCGAGAGCGGCAAGTCGTTCATGCGCCGGCCAGTCGCATTACTCACCGCATTGGCGACCGCCGCAATGGAAGGAACGAAATTCACCTCGCCTACGCCCTTCGCGCCGTATGGATGATTGGGATTCGGCACTTCGACGAGCACGGTGTCGATCCGCGGCAAATCGGACGCGACCGGGATACGATAATCGAGAAAGCCCGCATTTTCCAGCCGCCCCGAGGCGTCGTAGACGTATTCCTCGTTCAACGCCCAACCGATGCCCTGCGCCGCACTGCCCTGCATCTGCCCTTCGACATAACTCGGATGAATCGCGCGGCCCACGTCCTGCGCAACGATGAAGCGCAGCACTTTCACCTGGCCCGTCTCCGGATCCACTTCGACGTCGCACATCTCCGTGGAAAAGCCGGGCGCAAAGCCGCCCGCGTTCACCGATACCTCGGCACCAATCGGCCCGCCCGTCGCGGCGCGCTTAGCTGCAATAGCCCTGAGCGTCAGCACCTCGGCGCCCTTGTCCGCGCGCTTGGCGCAGCCGTCTGCCCACACGATGTCCTCGACTTTGATGTCCCATATCATCGCCGCGCGCGCGCGCAGCTCATCGATCACCTTCTTGCACACATTGACTACCGCAATGCCGGTCGCGAAAGTGGTGCGCGAACCCGCAGCAAGATGACTGAAGCCTATCGAAGACGTATCGGCCACGATCGATTGCACCTGCTCGTACGCGATGCCCAGCGTCTCGGCCGCCATCATGGCCATCGATGCGCGGGTGCCGCTCAAGTCCGCGCTCCCCGTCGAGAGCAGTACCGTTCCGTCCTCATTGATGTGCACCGCCGCGCTCGATTCACCGCCGTTGTTGAACCAGTAACCCGAGGCAACGCCGCGTCCCTGATTTTTGCCCAGCGGCGCGCTATAGCCCGGATGCTTCATCAACGCCTGTATGGTTTGCGCAAAGCCTTCGTGCGCGAGCTTCGCCCCCCCTACCGTCCTCGCTCCGGGCCTGGCGATGTTTTTCAGTCTGAACTCCAGGGGATCCATCCCGAGCTTGGTCGCGGCCATGTCCATTACGCTCTCCGCAGCGAAAGCCGCGATCTGCGAGCCGGGGGCGCGGTATGCGGTAGTCTTCGGCCGATTGCTGACTACGTCGTATCCGACAGAGCGCACATTGGCAATGTCATAAGGCGAAAAAGCGGTCATGCACCCGTTCATGACGGGAGAAGTCGGGAAGGCACCCGCTTGAAATTTAAACAATCCTTCGGCCGCCACGATCTTGCCATCTTTCTTGACGCCGATTTTTACCGTCATCGAGGAGCCGGCGGCCGGCCCGCAACCCTTAAATACCTCCTCGCGGCTCAGCACGATTTTCACCGGATGGCCGCTCTTGCGCGCAAGAACGAGCGCTACCGGCTCGATAGAGGGCGCATTCTTACCGCCGAAACCACCGCCGATCTCCGTCGGATGCACGCGCAGGCTGCCCACGTTCATGCCCAGAATCTTCGCGGTCGTTACCCGGATCACGAAGTGACCCTGGCTCGAGGCCCATAATTCGGCCTGTCCATCTGCATCGAAGCGCGCGAGACAGGCCTGCGGTTCGATATAGCCTTGATGCACCGGCGCAGTCTTAAAGCTCATCTCGACGATCTCGTCGGCCGATGCAAAGCCCGCCCCGACGTCTCCGAGATTTAGCTCACTTCTCTTGGAAATATTCGAGGGTTTGCTTGGCGGCGGTTGCACATCGCGCGTGATCATGTCCTCGAACAGCAGCGGCGCATCCGGCTTCATCGCCTCGTCGACGTCGATCACGTGCGGCAGCACCTCGTAATCAACCTCGATCAAGCGCAGCGCCTCCTCGGCCACGGCCTTGCTCACGGCAGCCACCGCGGCAACGGCATGACCTTCGTAGAGCGCTTTCTCGCGCGCCATGATGTTGCGCGTCGCGTGCCAGAAATTGACGTCGGCGCGCCCACGCCCCACGTACTCGAACTTGTGATCGGGCAGATCCGCGGCGGACATGACCGCCTTCACGCCGGGCAGCGCTTGCGCCTTCGACGTGTTGATCGAGCGGATGCGCGCATGTGCATGCGGCGAGCGCAGAATCTTTCCCCACAGCATGCCCGGTAGCGAAAAGTCCGCGCCGAAGCGCGCCAAACCTGTGACTTTGGGCACACCGTCAGGACGCAGCGGCCGCGTCCCCACGACCTTCAATTTCTTGTTCTCGGATTTGATCGTCGCAGACATGCTCAACCCCTTCGCATTTCGCCCGCGGCGTCGAGCACCGCGTCGACGATCTTGTGGAACCCCGTGCAGCGGCACAGGTTTCCCGCCAGCCACAATCGCACCTCCTCTTCGGTCGGATCCGGATTGCGCTCAAGCAGCGCGCGCGCCGACATCAGGATGCCCGGCGTGCAAAAACCGCATTGCAGCGCAGCGTGCTCGAGGAACTTCTGCTGCAAGGGGTGCAGCTTGTCGCCATGAGCCATGCCTTCGATGGTCTGAATCGATTTGCCTTCGGCTTCAACCCCGAGAACAAGGCATGAACAGGTGGGGCGCCCGTCGATCGTGACCGTGCATGCGCCACAGTCGCCGGTACTGCAGCCTTCCTTGGTGCCCGTGAGACCCAATTCCTCGCGCAGCACGTCGAGCAGGCTCTGCTGTGTGTCGCAAAGAAACTCGACGGCATCCCCGTTTACTGTCGCCGTAACATGATGCTTGGCCATCAGCGCTTCCCCTGCGCTCGCGCAAGCGCAATCTCGGCCGCGCGCCGCGCCATCACGCCGGCAACCTTGATTCTGAATTCTTTCGTTCCGCGCTTGTCGTCGATCGGGCGGCAGGCCGCACTCGCGGCTGCAGCAAGGCGCTTCAACGCGCCAGCATCCACCTTGGTGCCAATCAACGCCGCAGCGGCCTCCGGCACGAGCAAAGCGCGCTCGGCCACCGCGCCCAGACACACGCGCGCGACAGTGCACACACCTTTGCCATCGAGCGTGAGATTAACCCCTGCCCCGACGACCGCAATGTCCATCTCCGTACGCGGTATAAAGCGCAGATACGCGTCCCCCGAATGCGCCGGGCGCTCGGGCAGCAGAAACGACACCACGATCTCGCCTTTGGCAAGCGTGGTCTTGCCCGGGCCCGTGACGAAATCTTCCACCCGGCTCTCGCGCCGGCCGCTCGGCCCGACAATGTTCACCACGGCTCCGGCCGCAATCAACGGCGGCACGCTGTCCGCTGCCGGCGAAGCGTTGCACAAATTGCCGCCCACCGTCGCGCGTCCTCTCACCTGCACCGACCCGATCAATTTCACCCCGTCGATCACACCGGGCCATGCGTTTGCGAACGCCTCATGCTCGAGCAGCTCCATGCCGCTCACCGCGGCGCCAAAACGAAAGCGACCGCCTTCGGCGGCGATCGCGCGCATCTCGGCAATATTCTTGATATCGACCAGCAGCTCCGGCTCGATGCGCTTCGATCGCATCTGGATCAGCAAGTCCGTACCACCAGCCAGCACGCGCGCCGGCCCCTTTGACTCCGCCAGAAGAGCAACCGCCGCCTTCAGCGTGCTTGGCGCCTCGTAGCGCATTTCACCCATCTCACCCTCCCTCTCAATATTTTTGTGTAACCACAAGTGCAAGGTAACGTCGTTCTCGACTGTCATGCGACAGCATCTGCTGCCTCAGGTGCGCCTTGTCCAGGAACAATCTTGCAAGGAACACGCCAAAGATTCAGATAACTTACGCCCGCAATGCAGGCCGCGGCTCTCACGCCCTATCGCAAAAGGCGATAAGCGCAGCGTCCGTCAACTGCCAGCAATACTGCATCCCGCAATGTCAACATTATTGTAACACGCGCTGCAATCAGCATCATGTCCTCGCCCTGCGCCGCCCCGCCCAGCAACACAACAATACTGTCTGTATCCGGACCGGATCGTTGCACTCGGGCGCCTATCGGCGTTGTTTCCTGTCCAAAATACGATGGGAGCGCAGCTGCCCCGTAGACTGCGCGCGCCGCAATCCTATCCGCGCAGCAGGCATGCATGCAACTTCTCCTCATTTGACTCGCGTCGCTGCATAAGCCGGAGCACTGACGCGCAGTCAGGGCGCTTTCTTGGAACCGGAATAGCGGTAGACGCCCGTATCGCGAAGAACAAAACCCACTTTTTCGTACAGCCTATGTGCGGCCTCACGCGATCGGCGTGAGGTGAGATCTATGGTCTGTGCTCCACGCTCCGACGCAAGCCGTATGGCTTCTTGCGTAAGCGCTTCGCCGACACCGCGCCCCCTTGCGCCAGAGTCCACGACGACATCTTCGATCCATGCCCGGATACCTGTAGGTATGCGAAAGATTACGAGCGTAAGGGTACCGACGATCCTATTCCCGTGTTCTTGATCGCGCGCGACCAACAGTGAGTTGCATGGCGTCGCGATCACATCATCCAAGGCGGCTTTGTCCAACGGGACGGCCGAGCTGGAAAGCTGTGGAATGAGATGCCCGAGCGCGTCGACGAGCTCCTGCGTCGCCTCTGTCGCTACCGATATTTCGATTGATCCGTATTGACGTGTCATGGCAATTGGCTAGCGTCTGCTGCGTGAGATCAGGAGAGTACCGTCTTTTTGCTAACTCAGTACGGCAACCGTTTTGCGCTTGATCAACTCGAAGTCTATGTCGGCGCCCAGCCCAGGCCCGGTCGGAGCGTGCGCATAGCCGTTGCCGTCAACCTCGATGTCCTGCGCGAGACCATATTTGTGCGCAGCATCCGGCAGAAACACTTCGAAGAACTGCGAATTCTGTATGGCCATCATCACGTGCAGATTGGCGACATTGTTGAGCGAATTGCCGCCGTGATGAATTTCGTAGTTGAGATGAAACGCCTCGGCCAGATGTGCCGTCTTGATCATCGTCGTGATGCCCCCCTTCACCGCAACGTCACCGCGCAGAAAATCGGTCGCATGTTCCAGGATCCATGGCGCGTACGAGTCGAGCCCCGCCTGCGGATACTCAGTCGCCATGATTGGAGTCTTGAGCTTTTGCTTCAATTTGACGTAGTTGTAAATGTCTTGATCGGCCAGCGGATCCTCGTACCAGTAGTAACCCAAGGCATCGATCACGAGGCCCACGCGCAATGCCTCTTCGTAGTTGTAGCACCACCCCGGGTCCAGCATCAGCGTGTAATCGTCGCCCACCGCTTTACGCACCGCCTCGCATACCTTGATATCGTCGCGCCAGACTTGCGGCGGATGAATCTTGTACGCCGGCCAGCAAATCGTTTTGAAGTGCACCGCTTCCTCGGCGTATGCTGCGGGCGTGGGGAGAATCTGGGAACTCGCGTAAGCCGGCACGCTATCACGATAGGAGCCGAGCAGCTTGTGGATCGGCATGCCGGCCGCCTTGCCGGCGATATCCCACAGGGCGACGTCGATTGCGCCCACCGCGCGCACCGTCGTTGTCCGCGCGCGCTTCCACAGCGCCTGGTACAGTCGCTCGCGCTCCAACGGAGCCTGCCCCATCAGTACGGGCTTGAGATAACGGATCAGGCCCGGCGCATCGATGTCTGCAGCCTGGCGCGAACTCCCCAGGAATGCATGGCCGCAAATGCCTTCGTCCGTGACGATGGACAGCAATCCAAGCTTGCTCGAGCCGCCGAAGCGCTTGTGCGGGCCGTAGTTGGTGACCGGAATATCGTCCCAAGCGAACAAGGTCAGCGTGACGTCGGCGATCTTCATCGTAACTCCTGGTTGGCCCCCGTGCAGCGTCCCAAGCGCAATTGCAGCTTTGGCATGGCGGCGCTTCACAGATTAAGCGGCTTTCTTCAGTTGAGCAACACTCGTCCTTGATTTGCGGCCCAAGGGCCTGTTGACATTTGCCACACAAGGCGCATCGCTGCCTGCTCAGCTTCGAGCAGAGGAAACTGCCGCACGCGGGTACCCGCATGTACCGGCGCCGGCCGGTCCAGCCATAACCGCCTTGGACGGTTTGCTGTACGATGAATTGTCTTTCCGTTGCCGCGTCGGCGCAGCCAGGCGTTTCAACTGGATCTGTCGCGCTCTCAGGCGATCATGGCGAAGATAATGATTGGATAACTAGATGGAGGAGATAAATGAAACACATGTATCTGGTCCCCAAGTGGATCTTGCTGATGGTCATCGCCTCGTTCGCAGCCTCCGCCTTTGCGCAAAAGTCGGGCGGCACGCTGCGCATGCCGCTGCGCGAGAACCCGAGCAGCGCGTCCTTGAACGAGGAATCGTCCATAGGGTCGCTGCAACCCTTCATGGCGGTGTACAACAATCTCGTCATTTTCGATCAGCAGGAGAGGATAGCGCGCCCCGAGACGATCAAGCCGGACCTCGCCACCGAATGGTCCTGGAGCCCCGACAACACGGTGCTCACGCTGAAGTTGCGCCAGGGCGTCAAATGGCATGACGGCAAGCCCTTCACCAGCGCCGACGTCCAGTGCACCTGGGACACGATTACGGGGAAGCGGGATTCCCATTGGCGCAAGAATTCGCACAAGGAGTGGTATGAAAACTTGAAGGAAGTCACGGTCGCCGGGCCGTACGAGGTCCGCTTCACGCTCAAGCGCCCGCAGCCGTCGTTTCTATCGTTTCTCGCGAGCGGCTGGTCGGCGGTCTATCCCTGCCATGTCGATGGGCGCGTGATGCGGCAAAAGCCCATCGGCACCGGCCCGTTCAAGGTAGTGGAGTGGAGGGCGAACGACGTGATACGGTTGGTGAAAAACCGCGACTACTGGAAGCCGGGGCGGCCGTATCTCGATGCCATCGAGTGGCGCATTATGCCCAGCCAGGCCACTCGGGTCCTGTCGTTCATATCGGGGCAATTCGACATGTCAGGCAACTCCGACGTGACCGCCAACACCTTCAAAGACGTCCGCGCCCAGTTGCCGAAGGCGATCTGCGAGACCACTGCCAGCAATGTCACGTCGGTCATACTGATCAATCACAAGGCGCCGCCCTTTGACAGTCCCAAGGTGCGGCGCGCGATTTCTCTCGCGATCGACCGCAGCGAATTCCTGAAAACCCACAAGAGCGATGCGCGTGCCGGCGGCATCGTAATGTCGCCCCCGCACGGTGTTTGGGGTCTCAAACCCGAACAGCTCGCGACGGTGCCCGGATTTGGCAAAGACATCGAGCGCAATCGCGCGGAAGCGCGCAAGCTGATGGCCGAAGCGGGGTACGGACCCAACAACAAGCTGAAGACGACTTATATCGTGCGCGCGTCCTCCCCCCTCTTCTTGGTGAACGGTTCGCTCGTCGCCGATCAGCTGCGCACCATCTACATCGAGGGGGAAATCGAGCAGAAGGAATACACGGTACACACGGGCGCAATCCTCAAAGGGGCCTACACGCTCTCCTACCACAATACCGGGGCGGCGGTGGATGACCCGGATGTCGTGTTCTACGAAGGCTACAGCTGCGCATCGCCACGCAACTACACGAAGTACTGCAACCGCGAGGTCGAGGCGAAAATCGATGAGCAGTCCGCGACCGTCGATCCGGTCAAGCGCAAGCAGATGGTTCAGGCACTCGATCTGCACCTGCAGAAGGACGTCGCCCGCGTGGCTTTGTACCAGCACATGAACACCGCATGCTGGCATCCGTACGTGAAGGGTTACCTCAGGTCGTCAAACGGGATCTACACGCACAATCGATTGGAGGATGTCTGGTTGGATAAGTAACCCAGCTAAGACCGGGCAGAACGCACATCGGACACCGCCTCAACCACCGGTACTCGTGTCAACTGCCCGAAATACGCGCATGAAATTGCCGCCGAGAACTTTCGCCAAGTCTTCGCGGCCGAATCCATGCTCGAGCAAGGTGCGCACGAGCAGCGGATATTGCTCGTAACGGTTAAGAGGCGGCGCTCCGTGGAGGCCGCCCATATCGGTGCCGATGCCGACGTGATCGATACCGACTGCGTCGACCATGCGCGCAATGCCTGCGACGTAGTCCGGCAACCCCGGAAACGCGGACGGAAACGGCGCGACGCCGATCACGCCGCCAGACGCGGCGACGGCGCGCGCATGCTCGTGCGCGATGCCACGCGTATATCGACGCGGCGTATCGGTCAGGAACGTGTGCGACAGCACGAGCGGCTTGGTCGTTGCTGCCACCGCCTGTTTGGTTCCCTCGTATGTCGCGTGCGCGAGATCGACAACGAGGCCGCGCCTGTTGCAGCGGCGCACCACGTCGATACCGAAGGGCGCCAAACCCCCGTGTACCGGGTTTTCGGTCTGAATATCGCCCAATTCGTTCACGCGGTAATGCACGAGCTGCAGCAGTCTGGCGCCGCCCGCGTGAATCTCGCCTACGCGCTCGAGACTGCCTTCCAGCACGTCGCCGCCTTCGTAACCGAGGATAGCCCCGGGACGCCCCCCCGTCCGGGCGGCATCCACGTCGGCAGGCGCGCGAATCGCGGCGAAGCCCGAATCGCGGACGATGCGCGCGATGTCGTGCGCCTGCTGCAGGGCCTGCGCATGCAGAGCGCCTGGAGCGACGCTGCCCAGCGCACGCAGGCGTATGCCGTCCCTGTGCAATAGCGGCCGGTCGGATGTAACGACGAGCACAATGACGTTCATGCCGCCAGATTGCAAGTCCGCGGCGAAATTGCGGCGGCGCCACGCGTGACTGTGCATGTCGACCGAAGGATGGGCGTCGGGCATTTCGACACCCGCCGTGCCTGCGTTCTCGGCCGCCGCTGCCGCATGGCCCTTACACAGCAGCGTCGCGCCTGCGCCTGCGATCAGTCCGAGAAAGTCACGGCGTTGCATCGTTGGGCGAAAACCGATAGGGAATTCAAATCTGCCTCTTGTGGCACGCCTGTCCGAGCGCAATGCCGCTGCGTCCGTCAATGGCGCTATTATGCCCGCGTAGCGGCACTGGCTGCACGAAACGGACTCTAGGCAGATAATTGGCCTGTGCCGCCGTGGACGCGGCGGCGCGGTAAAGCCAGGCGAGCGACAGGCCTCACAGAAAATGGCCGGCTGCCTTGGCGCGTGCAAAGTAAATAACCAACAATGGAGGGGATGTCAGATGAAAACATTCAACGCAGTGGTGCGCATGGCGATGCTAGGCGTGCTGATGGCCATTGCCGGTCACGTCGCCGCGCAGCAGGGCTATCCCAATAAACCGATCCGCATCATTACCCCTTACGCTGCGGGCGGTAGCACCAGCGTATTGGCCCGCCTGGTCGGCCAGAAGCTGACGGAAAGCTGGGGCCAGCAGGTACTTGTCGAAAGCCGCGGCGGCGCCAACACCATCATCGGCTCCGATGCGGCGGCCAAATCCGCGCCGGATGGCTACACGCTCCTCGTAGCGGGCTCCACGCTCTTGATCAACGCTAGTCTGTACCGCAAGCTGCCCTACGACACCTTCAAGGACTTTGCGCCCATCTCCGCCTTGACCAGCCTTGAATACTTTCTGGCGGCTCACCCCTCGGTGCCCGCCAATAATCTGCAGGAGCTCATCGCGTTGGCGAAATCCAAACCAGGACAGCTCAATTACGCGGCCACCGGCACCACGATGCAGGTGGTAAGTGAGCAGTTCAACATTCTGGCGGGTACAAAATTGCAGCACGTCCCCTACAAGGGAGGGGGGCAGGCGCAGACCGACATCGTCGGTGGCCAAGTAGAGCTGATGTTCGCCGTTCCGTCCAACGTCATCAGCCACGTCAAGAACGGCAGACTCAAGGGCATCGCGGTCTCCGGCAAGAAGCGCCTACCGGCCGCGCCCCAGGTTCCCACTTTCACCGAGAGCGGCCTGCCGGGTTTCGACGTCACCTCGTGGTACGGCCTTTTCGCGCCGGCCGGCACCCCAAAGGGAATCATCGACAAGCTCGCGGCAGAAACCGCGAAAATGCTTGCGCTGCCCGATTTCAAGGAAAAAATGGAAAGCCAAGGATTCGAAGCCTTCCCTTCCACGCCTGAGGAACTCGCCGCCCTGATGCGGTCGGATTACGCCAAGTACGCCAAGATCATCAAGACGGCCAACATCAAGATCGAGGAATAGCCACGAGTCGATCCATGCCGCGGCCGCCCGCATGCGAAGCCGCGGCACCATCGTCCACATCTATCGGAGCGCACACTATGATCAAACTGCCAGCCGCCCCGGCGCGAACGCTGTTCGCGGCCGTGCTGATGGCTGTTGCGGCCACTGCCGCCTCCCAGCCGGCGTATCCCACTAGACCGATACACCTGATCAGTCCTTTTTCTCCGGGAGGCGGCAACGACATTATGGCCCGCCTGATCGCGCGCAAGTTGAGCGAAAGCGTGGGCCAGCAAGTGATTGTGGAAAACCGCCCCGGCGGCAACTCCATCATCGGCTCCGATGCCGTGGCTAAGTCCCCACCCGATGGCTACACGATCCTGTTGGGAGGCAGCAACCTCGTCCTCGTCTCTTTGCTGATCCAGACTCCCTTTGATCCGATCAAGGACTTCGCTCCGATAGCGACAGTTGCGAGCGGGGAGCTGATACTGGTACTCAATCTGTCGGTACCGGCCAACAATTTGCGCGAACTCATCGCGTTGGCCAAGTCCAAACCTGGACTACTCAATTACGCCACCTACGGCAGCGGCAGTGTGAGCCATCTGGGAATGGAATTGTTGAGCGCTATGGCGGGGATCAAGATGCAGCACATCCCATACAAAAGCGGACCGCCTGCCATAACCGATTTGATCGGGGGGCAAGTACAAATGTACTTGTCCGTACTCCCGTCGGTCGTCCCCCACATCAAGAGCGGCAGACTAAAGGCCGTCGCTATATCGGGCGAGCGCCGCTCGCCGGCCCTGCCGCAAGTAGCCACTTTCACCGAGTCAGGCCTGCCGGGATTCGACGCGAGGTACTGGCAAGCGATCATTGCCCCTGCCGGCACACCGAAGGCCGTCATCGACAAACTTTCAACTGAGATCGCCAGAATTCTCGCGCTGCCCGACACGCAGGACTATCTGGCCAAACAAGGGATGGAACCTTACGTTTTGACCCCGGAACAAACCGCCGCACAGACGAAAGCGGTCATGGCCAAGTACGCCAAGATCATCAGGGACGCAAACATAAAGATCGAGAACTAACCAGAGTGGAGGAGGTGCCAAATGAATACGTTCAATGCAGTGGTGCGCATGGTGCTGCTATGCCTACTGATAGCTATTGCCGGCTCTGCCGCTGCCCAGCAGGCTTATCCGAGCAAGCCAATCCGATTCATTGTTCCCTTTCCGCCCGGAGGCAGCACCGACCCACTTGCACGCATGGCCGCTCAGAAAATGACCGAGGCTTGGGGGCAGCAGGTGATCGTGGACAACCGCCCCGGCGGCAATACCATCATCGGCACCGAAGCCGTAGCCAAAGCTGCGCCCGATGGCTACACCATCCTCCTTGCAGGCATTCCCCTGGTCACCGGCATCAGCCTCTACCCTAACATTCCCTACGACGCGACCAAGGACTTCGCTCCGGTGGCAACCATTGCTCGCAGCGAGTTCGTTCTCGTGGTTCATCCCTCGCTGCCGGCGAATAATCTGCAGGAATTCATTGCGCTCGCCAAATCAAAGCCGGGAGAACTCGATTACGGCTCTTCGGGCACCGGGGGATCGCTCCATCTGGCAGGGGAGTTGTTCAACGTCATAGCAGGGGTCAAGCTGCAACATATTCCCTACAAAGGCTCAGGACCACTCATTTCGGACCTGATCGGCGGTCAGGTAGGATTGTCGTTTCAGACCCCCATTGCGACCATCGCCCATATCAGGAGCGGCAGACTCAAGGCCATCGCCGTCACTGGGGCGGCGCGCTCGTCGGCGCTTCCTCAAATTGCGACATTCACCGAGGCCGGTCTGCCGGGTTTCGACGTGAATATCTGGTACGGGATTGTCGCACCGGCTGGGACCCCAAGGACAATTGTCGACAAGATGTCGACCGAGGTCGCAAGAAGTCTGGCCATGCCGGATGTCAGGAAATATCTGTCTAATCAGGGGATGGAGCCCTTTATCTCCACCCCCGAACAGGTGGCTGCGCTGATAAAGGCGGACATCGCCAAGTACGCGAAGATCATCAAGGCCGCCAACATCAAGATTGACAGATGATACCGCCCACCAGCCGCCAATCAACCCTGGACAGCCCTTCGCGGCTCCCACATAAGAAAGATACATGAAGACCGTCATCACTGAAATGCTGGACATCCGCTACCCGATCGTCCAGGGCGGCATGATGTGGGTCGGCCGCGCCGAACTCGCTTCTGCCGTCTCGAATGCGGGAGGACTCGGCATCCTCACCGCCCTCACCCAGCCCACGCCCGATGCGCTGCGCCAGGAGATTGCGCGCTGCCGCACCATGACCGACAAGCCGTTCGCGGTCAACCTCACCACGCTGCCGAGCATCAATCCGCCGCCGTATGCGGATTACCTGGACGCCATCATCGCGAGCGGCATAAAGATCGTCGAAACCGCCGGCAACACGCCCAAGGATTTCGTGGCCAAGCTCAAGGCGAACGGTGTAACCATCGTTCACAAGTGCACCTCCGTGCGCCACGCCTTGAGCGCACAGCGCAACGGCGTGGACGTCATCAGCATCGACGGCTTCGAATGCGCCGGGCATCCGGGTGAGGACGACATCCCGAACCTGGTGCTGATTCCGGCCGCGGTTAAAGCACTCAGCATCCCGGTGCTCGCATCGGGCGGCATCGCCGACGGGCGCGGCATGGCGGCGGCACTGTCGCTGGGTGCGCAGGGTGTCAACATGGGCACGCGCTTCATGACCACGAAGGAGGCGCCGATCCACATCAATGTCAAGCAGGCGCTGCTGGCCGGCACCGAGCGCGACACACGGCTCTTGTACCGCAGCATGCGCAATTCCAGCCGCGTGTTCAGCAACAACATTGCCGAGGAAGTGCTGAAGATCGAAAACCGGCCCGGCGGCTGCACTTTCGACGACGTCAAACACCTGGTCGCAGGCGGCCGCGGACGCGAAGCCTACGAATCCGGGGACATCACGCGCGGCCTCATCTCAGCGGGTATGGTGATCGGACTGATCAACGACATCCCGTCTTGCGCCGAACTCCTCGAGCGCATGGTGGCCGAGTGCCGAGCGCACTTGATGCAGGCGCTCGCCTGGGTCGAGGCCTGACACCGCAGCGCTCGAACCGTCCGGGCGCGCCAGCATGCGCTCGCGGAAATTCGAGATTTAATCCTGCTTCTTTTCGCGCGTCGGGCTGAGAGCAGCGGTTTGCAGCAGCTTCAGGTGTCGCCTCAATTTGACATGCCAAAAGTGGCCAGCTTCATTAATTCCGCAATGCTGTCCAGATTCTCCAGGTTGGAAACCAGCTCGATGGAACGATCGATCTGTGAGGAAGAAAGGAATCCCTGGGTCATCGCACGATATCTTCCCGCAAACTCCTCTTGGCTGAGCGGGTTCTTGCCGCCTCCTCTAAGCTCGTCGGCACTGACGGCTTGGGTATATTTGCGGCCGTCCTTCAGATGAACCGTGACCGGCGTGGACCACGGAGCGGAACGCCCGCCGCCCCAATCCTTGCGTTCGATGACCTTTATCATTCTTCTTGCGTTTTGGTACCTCCGATCTACGGCTCCTGCGTCATTGAATGGCCGCACATGCGGGAGGTCCAACTTCCCGTCGATCAGGATGGACCCCAGGGATTGCTCTAAACTGAATTTGGCTTCCTCTCCATTCTTAGGCTCGGGGTAACGCAGCATATTCGCCACGAATGGCGGGATTTCCGCTTCGACGCCCGCCACATCTTCGAACCGGATCTTGTGTTCCTGCAGCAATTGCACCAGAGCATCCATGGCGCGGTGGTTGAAGAAGCAACAGCCGAATTTCTTGGTGAAAATCCCCGTCACACAAAATGGATTCCCCAAACTCGGAACGACGTTTTCGTGGTTGTAGCCTCTCCCGCCGGCGCAGAACAACTCATAGAATCCGCGCTCCCCTTCGATCAAATCGGGATCCGCTGTCATGCCCCCCCGCGCGAGCATCGCCGCCGTGACCCCGTTCCTGCAGCCAAGGCCAGCTTCTAAAAGATGGGTCATGTAGCCCTGCTGGCGCTGCTGCCCGGAGCTCTGCGCGATAGCTATGCCCAAAGCATGCTGCAATTGCACGACGTCCATGTTCATCATTTTCCCTGCGGAAGCTGCCGCCCCCATCGAACCATAGAGGGGAATGCTGGAAAGTCCGCGATCGAATGAGCCCGGGCCGCCCATTCCCAATTTGGTCTGGACCTCAAGGCCGATGATGGTGCCTTCGATTACCGCTTTACCTGAAAGGTTGAATTTTTCGCCAACGTTCAGCGCGATCGGGATATTGGTCATCGGATTGCTGCCCGTATACAGTCCGATCGCCTCCAGTTCCTGCGAGTGACAAGAGGTGCCGTTCGCCAAAGCCGCATTGAGCAGAGATGTCTTGACTCCGGAGCCGAGAATCCCGCATTCGGCCGTTCCACCGGTGTCCTTGGCGAATTGAATGGTGATCGCCGTCGCCGGCTCCTTGGCTCCCCCTATCATGCCGCCGACCGCGTCCAGGATCAGATTCTTCGCCGCTTGAATTTCCGCCTTGGAAAAATCCTTATACCCCTTGTCAACAATAAACTTAGCGACTTCACGCGTTAGTCCCATCGTTCTCTCCTTTTCTCGCTTTGAATGTCTTCACGGAATGACGGCTTGCCTGCCCATCAGTTCTGTTCCCTCAATTTTCTTGAATCCGGGATCACCGCGCCAAGGAAACTCTGAAAAAGGGGCCCATGGCCCCCTCTTCTACTCCCCCCATCTCAGTGAAGAACCTCGGCCGAGAAACCATCGTCCGAGGTTCCTCAGAGGTTACCTACCCGTGTCGCTCTCACCTGGATCGCAGTTCAACCAATTTTGCGCAGGGCGATACTTTCATCGAATTTCGCGGTTGCGTCAACGACGGTGTGCGCAGGCTGCGTGAGGCTGCGCCAGGCGTTGCCCGACGCCCTGTCGAGAAGGTGCGCTACGCTGTGCCGCGCGTGAAGCGGAAATTACTTGACTGTCGCGGTAAAGTTACGCAATTCGACATCGAGCGCCGCAGGAATTGAAAAGCCTCTGCTGGGGCGGCGGGCGACGCGTGGAGGCGTGCTGGCCCGATGCTAATCCATTCCTTGACTGCGCGCCTGCAAAGGGAGCAGGATCGCGCCAAACTGCATGAATCAGAATTCTCACGGAGTAAGGACAATGGCATCGACGAAGAACAGCGATATCCAGCGAAAGATGGCGAGGTGGCAAGAGGAGAAGCTGCAGAAGCAGATCTCGACGATGGGGGAACGCAAGGAGAAATTCGAGACGGATTCGGGCATCCCCGTGAAAGCCCTCTACACCCCCCTGGATTTGAACGGGAGCGATTATGTCGGTTCCCTCGGCTTTCCGGGCGAATACCCGTTCACACGCGGCGTCGATCCGAACATGTACCGCAGCCAGATTTACAAGACGGCCCAGTTCGCGGGGTTCGCGACGCCGGCCGAGACCAATCAACTGTACCGGCGCTTGCTCGCTCAGGGAATGAACAGCCTCTACATGGCCTGCGATCTTCCCTGCCAGCTGGGGTATGACTCCGACGACCCCAAGGCGGAGGGCGAGGTGGGCATGTGCGGTGTGGCCATCAATTCCCTGCAGGACATGGAGACTATCCTCGACGGCATCGATCTGGAGAAGACGCGGATCACCATCGTCGCCAATGCCAACGCCGCCGTCATCCTCGCCATGCTCGACGTCGTGGCCGAGAGGCGGGGCTTGGACAAGACCAAGATCACGGGCTTTCTCCAGAACGACGTCATGAAGGAATACATCGCCCGCAACACCTACATCTTCCCGATAGACCCGAGCTTGCGCCTGCACTCTGACACGGTGGTCTACTGTAAGCAAACACTACCCAATTTCCACCCCTTCAACCCCATCTCCTACCAGATCCGCGAGGCCGGCGCGAATGCCGTGCAGGAGGCGGCCTTCACGCTGGCAAACGCCGCGACCTACGTGGAGAACGCAGCGAAGCGCGGGATCCCTGTGGACGAGCTGGGGCCGCTCTTCTTCACGATCATCGTCAACCACCGAGACTTCTTCGAAGAGATCGCCAAATGCCGGGCGATGCGCCGGATCTGGGCGCGGCTGATGAAGGAAAAGTTCGGCGCGAAAAAGGAAGAGATCTGCGCGCTGCGCTTTCATGCCTCCCAAGGGGCAGTGGGATTGAACCTGATGCGCTCGCTCCCCGAGGCGAATATCGTCCGCTGCACGCTGGCAGGGTTTGCCGGCGTTCTTTCCGGCGCGCAGAGCGTGGGCACGCGCACCATGGATGAGGCGTATGGCATCCCGAGTTCCAAGGCCAGTCTGATCGCCCTGCGCTCCCTGCAAATCATCGCCGAAGAGACCGGGGTCACCCACACCGTGGATCCGCTGGCGGGCTCCTATTTCGTGGAGTCGCTGACCGATGAAGTGGAAAAGAGGATCAACCAGTACCTGGCGCGGATCGAGGATCTGGGAGGAATGGTGAGCGCCATCAAGAAAGGCTATATCGAGAACGAAATTGCCCAGAGCGCCTTTGCCTACGAAATGGATCTGCAGGAAAAAAGGAAGATCACCGTCGGCATGAACCTGCATGTCGAACCGGAGGAGGAGTATAGCGAACACGCCAATTACCAGTTCAACGTGGAGAGGCAGCGCGAGCAGATAAGGAGCCTCAAGGAATTCAAGAGCCGCAGGGATATGGCCCTGGTAGCTTCCTCTCTGGACCGCGTGCGCAAGACCGCGGCCCGACCCGAAGGCAACGAAAACAATATAATGGTGCCGATAAAAGAAGCCGTGAAGAGCTACGCCACCATCGGCGAGATCTTTGGAACCTTGAAACAGGTCTTCGGCGAACAATAGTCGGCACAGTTCCGGGAGGCGCGGTGGACAACGCAGATTTCAGCAAGAAGAAAATAAAGGGATACGTATGACCTCCCCCGTTCGGATTCTTATCGCCAAACCGGGTCTGGACAGCCATGATCGCGGGGCGAAGGTCATCACCCACGCCCTGCGCGAGGCGGGGATGGAAGTCATCTATACCGGGATCCGGCGGTCGCCGGAGGAGATCGTGCGCGCCGCGATCGAGGAGGATGTAGACATGATCGGATTGAGCATCCTCGCGGGTGCCCACATGCAGTTGACCGGCAGGGTGCTGGAGTTGCTGCAGAAAGACAACGCCGGGGATATCGGCGTCATCCTCGGCGGCCCCATCCCGCCAAAAGACGCCGAGCAACTGAAGCGAATGGGCGTCGCCGAAGTGTTTACGCCGGGAATGAGGCTTTCGGACATCCCAAACAAGATTTACGAGTTGATGGGCAGAACGCGACCTGCCGCCGCGGCGAGCGCAAGGTGAAGGGTAATGGAAGCCTATACAAAAAAACTCGGTGATTTTTGCGCGGGCTTACGCTTTGAGGACATTCCGCGCGAAGTCGTCGCCAAGATCAAGTGGTGCATCCTCGACAACCTCGGGATCATCCTCGGGGCCACGCAGACGCGTTTTGGGCGAGCCATCCTGGAATACACGCGGCTGTTGGGGGACGAAGGGCAGGCCAGCGTTCTCGGCTACGGGCTGAAGACATCCGCGCGAAGTGCGGCCTTTGCCAACGGGTCCCTGTCGGAAACGTTGGAGTTCCAGGACGGCTACACGAAGGGAGGCTATCACCCGTCTTGCGGCACGATTTCCACTTCGCTCGCGATGTCGGAATGGAAGCAGCGCACGGGGCGCGATTTGATCGCGGCCGTCACGGCAGGCTACGAGGTCGGCAACCGGGTGTCAGAGGTGGTCTTCCCCTCCCACCTATCGCGCGGATTCCAGTCGACCGGAACTGCGGGTGCCGTGGGGGCGGCCGCGGCAGCGGCGGTAATTTTGAAGCTGGACCGCGAACAGACCGGCAATGCGCTGGGCATCGCCGGGTTCATCCTCCCGATTTCGACAGGCGACAACCTCTGGGGTGGATACACGATCAAGCCGGTCCACGGCGGTGCCGCAGCCAAGGCCGGGATCGAATCGGCGCTGCTCGCGAGCCAGGGGTTGAACGCAGCGCCGCTCGAAGGCGATCCCAAGTTGGGCAAAGGGTTTGTGCAAATCATGTGCGACCAGCCGAAATTGGAGAAAATGACGGAGGGGCTGGGGTCGTTCACCACGATCGCCGAGCTTTACTTCAAGCCCTATGCGCTGTGCCGCATCATCCATGCCCCGGTAGAGGTTGCCATCGACTTGAAAAACCGGCATGGGCTCAAACTCGATGACATTGCCAGCGTCGTTGTGCGCACTTACGATTTTGCGGCCGAGGTGCCCGGACAAACGCGGACCACACCACAAAGCGATCCCACGCTGTGCCAATTCAGCCTTCCCTACGGCGTGGCTGCCGCCTTGATGTACGGAGAAGTGGGTTTGGCGCAGATGATGGGCGAAGCCACACGCGATCCGCGCGTCCACGACCTGGCCGCCCGGGTGCAGGTGATCCACGACCTGGAGATGGACAAGCTGCGGCCCGCGCTGCGCCCGGCTTCCGTCGAAGTCACCTTGCGCGACGGGCGCAAGGTCAGCGGACGTGTCGATTTTCCCAAGGGCGACGCGCGCAAACCCCTCACCGAGCAAGAATTGCTCGACAAGTTTGCGAGCCTCGCGCGGGGTGTGGTGGGCGAAGAAAAGGTCAAGAGAATCCAGGAGACCGTGTTCGTACTCGAGAAAATCGGTGCTGTCGAAGAACTCGTGCAGCTGCTCAGGAATTGATAGGGGGAAAGAGTGGATCAGAAAGAACTGACTGAGCTGGGCACGTCCAACCTGGACAAGGTACTCCAGGCGCTGGACCGCGGAGACATAGCGGCGGCGCGCGCGCACGCGCTGACCATGGAAAACGAGGCCAAGCACGCCCATGACATCATGGTCGAATTCGTGTGCGTCCTACTCACTTATATCGGCAAGAACTACGGGGATGAAGAGGTCGTGAAAGCGATGCGCTCGCGCCACTCGGGCCAGCCCCAGGTTGCCGAAAGGATGCTCGGGATGAGTCCGGAAGACGCCGTGCGCTTCAAGACCATGATCCACCGCGCGCATCATTCGAAGCTGACACTCACCGAAGAAGAAGATCGTTACGTGCTCAAGCTCGACCCGTGCAACACGGGCGGACGCATGCTACGCGAGGGACTGGATAGACCTCCCGTTAACCTAGGAAGATTCCAGAGCAAGATGCCCGAAACCTGGAATCAGACGGACGTTTTCTATTATTGCGGCCATTGCGCCATGCACGCCATCACGGGCGTGCAGAAAGGGGCGCCGCACCCGACCTGGATCTATAACCGTCCCAAGAAGCCCGGTGATCCGTGCTATCAGTACTGCTACAAGAGGACCCGGGACGTTCCGGAAGAATATTTCAGCGAACTCGGGTTGAAGAAACCCGCAGCGTGAAATGGACGCTTTGCACCGATATGCGCACAGCGTCGCATCGCGCAAGACTAGCGGGTCGCGAACGTACAGAACGCATGTCGCACCAACTAAGTAAGAGATAGCGGCCGGCGCGCGGGCTAAGTATTTGCAGCAAAACGAGGGGATACATCCCCTCGTGCTCCCCTAATTGAGCCCGCAACAAGATGGCTCTTGTTACGGGTTTTAAGAGGAAGGCAGATTCCCATGTTGTTGCGACAACCCGGATTGATCGGCGGGCTGCGCCTGAAGAACCGAGTCGTGATGGGTCCGATGGGCACCAATTACAGCACCACGGACGGACTCTCGACGCAGCGCGACTGCGAATACTACGCCGAGCGCGCGCGCGGCGGCGTCGCAATGATCATGACCGAGGCCATGATCGTGACCGAAGCCGCCCGCTCGCATCACAACTCGCTGTGCTGCTATCACGACCGTTTCATACCGGGTCTGGCGCGCCTGGTCGAGGGCATCAAGGCGCACGATTGCCGCGTCTTCGGGCAATTGAATCACCGCGGCGCATTGCTGCGGCGTGCAGTATTGAACATGGAGCCGGTCGGCCCTTCGGACTGGATCAATCCCAACACGGGCGATGCGGTACGCGCGCTCAGCGTCGCCGAGATTCGTGAAATCGAGCAGCTGTTCGTGGCCGGCGCGCGCAGGCTCTGGCGCGCAGGGTACGACGGCGTCGAGATCCACGCGGCCAACGGCTATCTGTTCCAGCAGTTCTTCACGCGGCGCATCAACCGGCGCACGGATCAGTACGGCGGCGCGATCGAGAACCGCATGCGCATGCTGCTGGAGACCATAGACCGCGTGCGGCAGGCCTTGCCTGAATTGTGTCTGGTCGTGCGCTTGAGCGCGAGCGAGTTCGTGCCGGGTGGCTACACGCAGGAAGAGATCATCGAACTTGCGCGCGCGGTGGAACGCGCGGGCGTGGCCGCCATCGATTTATCCGGCGGCAGCAACGAAAGCCCGCAGCTCTCGAAATACTGCATCCAGCCGCCTTCGTTTCCGCGTGCCTGCCTTGCCCCTTACGCCAAACCGATCAAGGACGCGGTCGGCATTCCGGTCTTCGTCGCCGGCAGGATCGTCGAGCCCGCTGACGCCGAACAGGTGCTCGCTTCGGGCAGCGCCGATTTCGTCTCCATCGGCCGCGCCCTCTATGCCGATCCGCATTGGGCACTCAAAGCGTTCGGTGAGATCAAGGCGCCAATCCGGCAGTGCATCGCGTGCAACGTCTGCTTCGAACGGCTGACGCTGGAAAAGGACGTTTCCTGCGTGCAAAACCCCATGGTCGGAACCGAATTCGAAGCGCTCGAATATGCCGAGCCGCATCTGTTTCCAGCGCCTCCGGGGCCGCGCAGACGCGTACTGGTGCTGGGCGCCGGCGTGGCCGGCATCGAGGCTGCGCGCATCGCGCGCGGGCGCGGACACGAGGTCGAGGTCTGGGAAAAGAGCGCGCGGGTCGGCGGCCAGATGCACATGGCGGTGGCGGCGCCCGACAAGAAGGAAGTGCAGCCGGTCTGGGATTATCGCTGGGTCGAGCTCGCCGAGTTGAAAGTGCCCGTGCGCACGGGCGTCGATGCCGATTGCGCGCGCATACGCGCATTTGCGCCGGATTTCGTCGTGGTCGCCACGGGCGCCGTGGCGCGCGTGCCGCCGCTGGACACCAGCGCGCTTGCCGCCGATGTCGCCGTGCTGCACGCATGGGATGTATTCAATGATCCGGCGCGTATCGCTGCCGGCGCTACGCTCACCGTGATCGGCGGCGGCATGGTGGGCGTGGAGGTGGCCGATCTGTTGCGCCTGAAGGGATGTCAGATCCAGGTTTTGGAAATGCTCCCCGCCATGGCCAACGGGATGGCGCGCAACAACAAGTTTGAATTGCTCGAACGACTCGAAGCAAGCGGCGTACGCCTGATCACGCGCTGCCGCATACTGAGCATGGCGGAACACCGCCTATGCGTGCAGATCGGCGAGGCCGCGCCGATCGAGCTGCCGATCGGCGAAGCGCTGGTGTTTGCGCACGGGCCGCAGCCGAATATCGGCGTGATCGAGGCGGTCGAAGATGTGGGCGTACCCTATGCGCGCGTCGGTGACTGCAGCGCTCCGGGCGATTTCTTGAGCGCGATCCGCGACGCGTGGATGGTGGCGCTTGGCATTGACCATCAACCTTTACGAGGGGAATCACATGACACAAAGCCAGTCCGTGGGAGCCGGGGCGCTGCCCGAGTATGAAATATATGCAATTCGATACGCTACGCGCGAAGCGCGGCGCGCGAATCATTTCATCGGCGGCGACCCGCACGATGCGCCGATGGCGATGGACTACTACGTCTGGCTGGTGCGCAATGCCGAGCGGACCTACGTGGTGGATACCGGCTTCGGCGCCGCGGTGGCGGCAAGGCGCGGGCGTACCCTGTTACGCACGCCGGCCGAAGGTTTGGCGCTACTCGGCGTCGACGTCAAACTCGTGAAGGACGTGATCATCACCCATCTGCACTATGACCACGTCGGAACGTTCGATGCCTTTCCGATCGCGCAGTTTCATCTGCAGGATGCCGAAATGGCCTATGCCACGGGCCGCCACATGCGGCACAAGCAATTCAACCACGGCTACGAAGTCGACGAGGTGACGGGCATGGTGCGCCTCGTCTACAAGGACCGCGTGAGCTTCTACGCAGGCAGCGCCGACCTCGCGCCGGGCCTGAGCCTGCACCACATCGGCGGGCATACCGACGGCGTGCAATGCGTGCGCGTGCACACCCGGCGCGGCTGGGTGGTGCTCGCCTCGGACACCAGCCACTATTACGAGCACTTCGAACAGAACCGCGCTTTTACGACCATGTTCAACGTGGGTGCCGCGATCGACGGCTATGCCACACTGAAGCGGCTTGCGGCTTCGCCGAAGCACATCGTCCCCGGGCACGACCCGCTCGTCATGCAGCGCTATCCCGCGGCGTCTGCGGCGCTGGAGGGTATTGCGGTGCGGCTCGATGCCGACCCGATCGGAGCCTACGCGGCGGCGTAAGGCGCGAAGCGGCCTAGCGCGACACTGCCGACAGAAAACCGTCGACGACAGCCAGAAACTCAGCGGGCCTGTCGTCGCTCGGGTAGTGCCCGAGTCTGGGCATGCTCGTGATTTGCACCTGCGGCAGCGTGCGCTTGAGTTCCTCCTGGGTCTGTGGCGGCACGATTTTGCTCGCCCCGCCGAGGACGTAGATGATCGGCGCCTTGATGTTGCGTATGAAGCGCCACAACTCGGTGGGAACGAATCCGCGCGTGATGGCACGGTCGCATTTCCACACAATGCGGCCGTCCTCGCGCCGCTTCGATCCATGGCGCACGAAGTTCTCTAGCGTGGCATCGGGAGTCAGCGGGTAGCGCGGCTTGATGTGCGCGAGCAATTCCTCGGCGCTTGCCCAGCCGTTCTCCTCCGCTGCCATGCGCTTGGCGCGGCCTTCGGACACCTCCTTCGGGCGTTCCGGACCGACGTCTTCGACAATGACTGCCTTAGTTAGATCCGGGTGCATGCCGGCAAACACCTGCGCAACGCGGCCGCCCGTCGAATTGCCCCAGAACACGATGTCGCGCAACCCGAGCCGCGCGACCAGCGCTTCGATGTCGGTGACATAGTCCTCGACCAAGTAGGCGGCCTCAGGATGCCAGTCGGAGTCGCCGTGGCCGCGCAGGTCGACGGCGATCACGTGGTAATCGGCTACGAAGTGCGGCGCGAGGTGGTCGAAGTTGTGTGCGCTGCGGCCTACGCCGTGCAAGAGCAAGAGCGGCGGTTTGCCGTGCGTGCCCCGGTCCAGATAATGGATGCGCAGGCCGTTGACGCTGATGTCGCGGTCGACGGGCGGTGCGAGCTTGGCGGATGCGGTCATGGTCGATGATCCTCGGGAGGCAAGCGGGCTAAAGATTAAATGTACCCCAAGTAGCCTCTGAAAGCCTCAGTCGGCGGCTTTTCTGGCGAGACATTGAACCAAATGCGGGGATCGGCAAAGGGGGCCATTGGCCTCCTTTGCGGAGATTCCTAGATTCGTCGGGGGAGACACGGCCGAACTATTTCGGCTAGAACCTGCCATGGAAGTGGGCAGCGTCGAGGGGCAGGATTCGGCCTAACCGGTCAGCCGCAGTTTGACGGAGAGGTAATCGGCGCGTCCGATCTGAGCGTCCGCTCCCGAAAAAACTGAGCTGGCGCTATCGACCCGGAGCAACCGAGGCAACCAGATGTATGAAGCTAGCCAGGGTCCTGCCGACCGAGACAGCGGACGAAACGCGGGCGGGAGAAAGGCCGCGGCTTCGACAGGTCGTGACCTAGACGTGGCAGCGACCGATTGGCTGCCTACCCGCGACACGCTTCTGGGCCGTACGGGGCGGTGGCTGCAGCGCAATATTAGTTGCCATGCTTTCTTTCGTGGAGTGCGAAAAACCGAAGCATCTCCGCCGACGCATTCGGGCCCATTGGGTCGGTATACGAAGCGGAAGGATCGCCCCCGAACCAAGCATGGCCCGCGCCGTGCACCAACCATTGCTCGGCAACGACAAGACCCTGGGGGTCTTGCAGCATCGTCCGGGTATAGGAATACCCACCGGGAACGATGCCCCGCTCGACCTGCTTGTGGTCTGCACCGTACGACTCGGCATTGCGTGCGCTGTCATCGAGACTTGCCATCGATTGCGCAATCACAATTTCGCCGTTGTGCGCACCCACCACATTGTCACGATCGCCATGAAAAACGATCGTAGGTACGGTTGCGCCAAGAGCTCGGGGTGCGGGGTCGGTGTCTGCCACGGGAATACCGCTACCTTGTTTCATTGCCGCGAAAGCGGACGGAACGTCGTGAGCGCTTCCATACGGCAGTCCAGAATGGACTCCGACGGCAGCGTAGATATCCGGATAGGTACGCGCCAGAATTATCGCCATTGCCGCGCCCGCCGAGAGTCCAGCCACATAGACGCGCGCCG
>Ga0082335_1003667_pt1 | contig 24764 bp, 33 predicted proteins | sample Subgrocontami58m_FD_72375 | JGI IMG/M metagenome (GOLD analysis project Ga0082335, IMG submission 72375) | Subsurface groundwater microbial communities from S. Glens Falls, New York, USA - GMW37 contaminated, 5.8 m (SPADES assembly) (version 2) ...
GGTGTGCAGGTCCAATTCCTTACCGCGCCAAGCCGCATCATCGGCAACGACCATGTTGAAGCACTTGAGTGCATACAGATGAAGCTCGGCGAGCCGGATGAAGAAGGACGACGCAGGGCAATTCCGGTTCCGAATTCCGAATTTCAAATTCCCGTGGACATGGTCATCAAATCTGTTGGACAAAAAATTGAAGAAACATTTCTCGGCACGATTCCGAATCTGAAAATTGAAAGCGGGTGTGTGTGGGTGAATCCTGAAACGATGCAGACAAGCAATCCGAAATATTTTGCCGGAGGCGATTGCATCAATGGCGGCAAAGAAGTGGTGAACGCGGCGGCGGATGGAAAGAGGGCAGCACATGGAATTGACGCATTGCTAATGAATCGCTAAGGCGGATTCAAGGTTCAGGAAATCGAATGAAAAGAAGCAGTACTGCAAAACAGAAAAGAACCTTTTTGGTTCGGATGAATTCAGAGGGTAATCCTTCGCTTGATAAGAACGATTGGATTTTGATTAGGCGTGATATCGCGGAGAAGATGGAAGCCCTTGCGCGAAAGAGAAATCAACCCCATGGCGAACTTGTCAAAGAATTGTTGATGAAGTCCCTTGCGAAAGTTGGGTGAGGGACCTACCCGATGGATAGGGAATAGGTGAACATGGAAGGAAGACTATGAAAAACCCCGACAAAGTATTTACCGATTTGCATCGACTCCTTGAAACGCAAAACTTTAAAAGTGAAAAAGAGCTCAAGGAATTTATGGACTCACTCATGGGCAAACCGATCCCTTCTTTTCCAAAAGAAGTCTTGAGCGACCGAGAACGGGCGCAAGACCTCGTGTTTGAGGCGTATGAGCTTCCTCTGCACCACGCAAAGAAAAGAATCGATGAGGCGCTGCGGCTTGACCCCGATTGCATTGAAGCGTATGAGTTCTTAGCAGAGACCCAGCATAGTCCTGCAACGCGCATGCCGTTCTACAAAACAGGGATTGACGTCGGTCGAAGGATTTTCGGAGGAGAGTATCTCGACAAACACAAGGGCATGTTCTGGGGAATGCACGAAACCCGGCCATTCATGCGCTGCATGCAGCATTACGCCGGCTGTCTCTATGCAACCGGGGAGAAGCAGGAGTGTGTCGCTCTCATGGAAGAGTTGATCGAATTGAATCCGAACGACAATCAGGGAGCGAGGGATCAATTGTTGTTGTATCTCATCGAGTTGAATGAGTTCGAGAAGTTCAAGAGATATGACAAGCAATTCGACGGCGATGTTGGCGCGTTCCCTCTTTTCAACAGAGCGCTCTTTGCATTTGAGACCGAGGGAGAAACCGCGGCATCGAATAAACTGCTCAAGCGGGCGATAAAGCACAACGTGCATGTGCCCGCGAAACTTGAATCCGCAAAACCCATCAAAGATTTTCCTGACACGTATGGATTTGGAGATGAGAATGAGGCGTTGTATTACGCGGCCTTTGCTCGCCATATTTGGCTGCATACGGTTGGAGCGATTGGGTGGCTGAAAGAGCGTGCGAAGAAGTGAGACCCAAAGGTTGTAAACTCGACACGATGCAGACGAGCAACCCGAAATATTTTGCCGGCGGCGATTGCATCAATGGAGGAAAGGAAGTGGTGAATGCTGCGGCGGATGGGAAGAGGGCGGCGCATGGAATTGATAAGCTCGTATTCGGCTGAACTACTGTTGAAAGTGATTGATGAGGATTCTTGAATTCGTTTGGCTTGACGAAGTGATCGAGAAGCTCTTCGTGAGGCATGATGTTGTTGTGGAAGAAGTTGAAGAAGTGTTCGAGGGTCGTCCAATAATTTTCAAAGCCGAAGCGGGCAAAAGAAAGGGAGAGGATCTTTACAACGCGTTAGGGCGCACAGAAGCAGGAAGGTATCTATCGGTTTTCTTTATTCGTAAATTGAATGGCGACGCGCTTATGATCAGCGCACGGGATATGAACCATCGTGAAAGGAAACGTTATGGCAGCGAGAAAAAAGGTTAGCTACGAGTTGACTCAGGACGATGTCAAAACAGTGAGGGAAGCATCGGAGTATTGGGACAAGCACGATGTCTTTGAATCCGGCGAACCCGAAGAAGTGAAATTCGATATTCGTATCAGGCGGAGTAAGTACTACGTGCTTCTTGATAACGACGTCGCAAAAGAAATCAGCAGAGTGTCTCGCAGCAAGAAGCAACCTGTCCGTGTTCTCGTAAATCGATTGCTGAAGCAATCTTTACGTCATGCGGCATATTGAGCGATGAAAGTCATTTATGATTCACAAATCATATAATGATCGTTCATTTGGTCTGCTGGCGATATGACAAACGCAGAGAGGAAACGCTAAGGCAAAAAGTAAAAAGAAGTACCCTGCTGGATACAAAGAGCACATGACAGAGTTGCAAGGAAGATTCAGACTCTCGCTCGGAAGAAGAACCAAGCGCAATACAAGTTTGTCAATGAATTACTCCAGAAATCTCTTGCCACGGTTGCGTGAGTGCGGAGGCGGGTGGAAAGTGTCAAGCGTTTGAAGTGTAGAAAGCAAAGCCTTATCTTTACGCCACAAAGGAAAGGAATCGAAACAATGAATGTTGCATCTGCTATTTTGAAAGACCTAGGATATTCGGATGAGAATGCACTGCGAGAGTTTGCGTTGTTGCAAGCATCGCAAAAACACGCGGAACTGAATCTTGAAGAGAGCTTCTTCGAGCAGAAATACAAAATGAGCTTCTCTCAGTTTGAAGCGATGCTGAAGTCGAGAGCCGAGGAGAACTTCGAGAACGAGGACGATTATCTCGCTTGGAAGTTTGCCCACGATGGTATGAAACAATCCAAACTCTACCTCGAAACTCTTCGGCAACTTGAACCCTGAATCCCAAATCTCAAACCCCAAACCCGAAACCAATAAGCATTACGAGGCAACTCATGGTCAATCTCTCAACCAACTGCGGTGGCATCAAGTCGCCGAACCCCTTCTGGCTCGCATCCGCGCCGCCGACCAACTCCGCATATCAAGTGTGCAAAGCGTTTGAAGCAGGCTGGGGCGGCGCCGTCTGGAAAACCATCGGCGAGCCGGTGATGAATGTGTGCAACCGCTACGGCGCGGTGGATTATAACGGAGAGAAAATTCTCGGTCTCAACAACATCGAGCTTATCAGCGACAGGCCGATTGAAGTGAACTTGCGCGAGATTGCCGAGACGAAAAAACTCTGGCCCGACCGTGCGGTAATTGCATCGCTCATGGTTGAATCGAAGCGCGAGACGTGGCACGATATCGTGAAGCGAACGATTGACACCGGCTGCGACGGCATCGAGCTGAATTACGGCTGTCCGCACGGCATGAGCGAGCGTGGCATGGGCTCGGCAGTCGGGCAAGTGCCGGAGTATTGCCAGATGATCACCGAGTGGGTGATGGAAGCTTCAACAATACCCGTGCTTGTGAAGTTAACGCCGAATATTGCAGATGTCCGGTTCCCGGGCCGCGCAGCGAAGCGTGCCGGCGCGAACGGCATCTCGCTCATCAACACCATCAACACAATTATGGGCGTTGACCTTGACACGTTTGAGTTGAAGCCTTCTGTCGGCGGCAAAGGCGGACACGGCGGCTACGCGGGTCCGGCAGTGAAGCCGATTGCGCTCAACATGGTGTCGCAAATTGCGACCGACCCTGAAATCAATCTTCCGATTTCCGGCATTGGCGGCATCTCGACGTGGCGCGACGCGCTGGAATTCATTCTGCTCGGCTCAACAAGCGTTCAAGTGTGTACTGCGGTGATGCACTACGGCTTCCGCATCATCGACGACATGATGGAAGGCATGGTGAACTGGATGGAGGAGAAGGGCTTTACCTCGCTCGACCAGGTGCGCGGCAAATCGCTTCCGGCCATTAGCGACTTCGGCAATCTCAATTTGCTTTACAAAGCAGTTGCTCGCATTGACGAATCGAAGTGCATTCAATGCAATCTCTGCTACATCGCATGCGAAGACACGGCGCATCAATGCATTGATTTAACGCCGAAGGAAGTTGGTACTAACGGCTCAACGGAAATCAAGAATCAGCCGAAGGTGCGTGAGAGCGATTGCGTTGGTTGCCGTCTTTGCTACATCGTGTGTCCGGTCGATAACTGCATCTCGATGGTTCGCCTTGATGACGGTAAAGAGTCTATCACATGGAATGAACTCGTCAAGAAGCTTCCGCAGCCGATGACCTGGGAAGATTTGCGAGCGTTTCAAAGGAAGCACGGAATTGAAATTCACTAACTGATATGAAGCTTGTCGACGTCGAAATCCCATTGGATAAGCTGTACGAGTATTGTTTGAACCCCGAACATCCAAGAGGCGGTGACAAAGCGTTTCTTTTCGAGCAGGCTCTTGGAATCAATCTCAAAAATGCAGACGTTTTGTATGGACTGTTGTTGAAGGCTGTTGAAGAAACAGAGGCTCAACTCGTTCGAACTGACAGATATGGCGAGTACTTTCGGATTGACTATGAAATTGATGGCGTTAACGGCAAAGAGACGCTTCGTAGCACATGGATGATCGCCAAAGGTTCACAAAGGGCGCGGCTGATTTCTTGTTTTATTCGGAGAAGAAAGAAATGACGACAAAACCAAAACCGTATGATGTAGTTGCCCTGCTTCAGGACATTCCTGAAGAAAAGCTTTCCCGTGGCATGGTCGGGACGGTCGTTGACCCGTTGGATGACGAGAACGTTCTTGTTGAGTTTAGCAACTCTGATGGAGAAACTCTCGCGATAGTGCCGCTTCAGATCAACTCTCTGCTTGTTCTCGAATGGGAGACAGCATCTGGCGTTTCAAACGCGTAGGAGATAGGCAATGAATGGTGAACCGAAATTGTTGGATGTTGTGGCGTTGCTTCGTGATATCCCCGAAGAAAATGTTCGACGTGGAATGGTCGGGACGATTGTTGAAACGAACGGCGATTTATTCCTTGTTGAGTTTTCAAATAATGACGGCGAAACGATCGCGCTTCCGACTCTGAAGTCTGAAGATTTTTTGCTCCTCGAACGAATCACTTCACAGAAAGTTGCAGACTTGTGATCGCTTTTTCGAAATTTATCTTCGATAACTTATGCGCGTTTCAAAAGAAGCATGGAATCGAAATCCATTAAGTGAAGTGCTAATTCACTATCCCATTCATAACAAAAAGAAGGGCAGCCATGAAAAATCTAACCGTTCTACTCAAGAGCATACTCTTGATTGCTGTGGCAATAGTCTTTACTGCATCAACAACACGCGCACAAGACATGGCGAAAGTCGCACCGAAGATCGCCAAAGTGCTATTGGATAATGACAAGGTGCGTGTCTTTGATGTTCAAGTCAAAGCAGGGGAGAAGCTCCCGATGCATTCGCATCCCGCAAACATCGTCGTCCCGTTGAATTCAGGAAAGGTGAAGACGACATTGTCTGATGGCAAAGTGATGGAAACTGAGTTCAAGGCGGGAGAGCCGCGATGGAGCGAAGCAGTGACACACGCAAATGAGGCTGTCACTGATAATCACGTGCTGGTCATTGAGATCAAAGATCAGAAGATGATGAAGAAGAAATAGACTCGGACGAGAGGAGAATTGAATTATCAGTTGTTTGTGGTATGGAAAACAGGCACTTCACATTGCAGACAACTGATAATGTGTCTCAGGAAAACGACGCAATAGACTTTCAAAGTGCTCATTCGGTTTTCTCTTCGTGCGAGTCAGGTAATCAAACGACTCATCACCAACTGTAACATAGAAGGAGGCAATATATATGTCCGAACGAGAACAATTCATCCAGAATTGGGAACGCGAATTCCAAACGACACTGAAAGTGCTGAAGGCATATCCGGCCGGCAAATCAGATTTGAAGCCACACGCCAAATGTCCGACTGCTCTAGAATTGACTTGGAGAATGGTCACGGAAGAACCCATCTTTGTGAATGGCGCACTGACGGGGAACTTTGACTTCATGAATCATCCTCCAATTCCATCAACAATGCAAGAGGCGATTGCTGCATACGAAAAGAATCACCGCGAGTCGGCGGATAAATTGAAAAAGATGAGCGATGAGGATTTCAATAAGATGATCAAGTTCATGGTTGCACCGAAAACAATGGGCGACGTGCGAAGCGGTGACACGCTGTGGATGCTGTTGATGGACACGATCCACCACCGCGGACAGTTCTCCATTTATCTCCGCATGGCGGATGGAAAGGTTCCATCCATTTATGGTTCATCGGCAGATGAGCCGTGGATGTGATTGGTCGGTTGATCCAAGCGGATCATTTATATTAAACCTCGAGAAATCGGGGCGGGGGTTCATGTTGAGGATCGTCCCTTAACCCTCAGCATACTGAATCCCCACAAACAACAACAAATCCACTAAGGAGGTACTTATGAAAAGCAGTAAGTTCTGGCTTGCGGTGTTGGCGGGTGGTGTCGTGGGAAACGTGATGGATTTTCTTGTGCAGGGGATGTGGTTGAGCCAATCGTACTACATGCAGATGCCCGACACGTTCAATCAGGGCACGAATGTTGCGTGGTACGTTATCGGCGACTTTGTCGCGGTGTTTGTGTTTGCGTGGGTGTTTAACAAGGTCTCGGCATCATTCGGATCAACCCCGAAGGATGGAGCAATGGCGGGATTGTACCTTGGCATATTTGCAAATTTCCCCCTGTGGATTTTCATGCACTTGATGCTCAAGAATTTTCCGTACAGTCTTTCGTGGATCAGCACGATCTATGGCATCATCTGGTATGCGGTAATTGGATATGTTGTTGCGATGGTCATGAAGAAAGGTTCTGTCGCAGCAGCTGCATAGAGATGCACATTATCAAGACGGGGAATTACAGTAACTCCACGTCTTACACTTAACCCAACAACAAATTTTACTCACATTCATGGAGGTTTATTATGAAAAGTATCTCCCGAGCATTTGTACTCGTCCTTTCAGGGCTTGTACTATTCAGCGTCGCTGACACCTTTGCTCAGAAAAAGAAGGAAGCTGTTGTGTGGCCCGCCGACAATATCAAATGGACAGAGATGAAAGGCGGGCCGCCCGGCGTGATGGTTGCAAACCTGTGGGGAGACATGAGCAAAGGCGCGTATGGCGCGCTCGTGAAGCTGCCCGCCGGCTTCGACACGCCGCTGCACTTTCACACGAATGATTTCAAAGGCGTCATCATATCGGGAACGATGATTCACATCCGTGATGGAAAAGAACAAAACTTAGGTGCAGGCTCGTATCTCTCGGTTCCCGGCGGCGATAAGCACATCACGCGGGTAACAAAAGACGCGCCGTGCGTTCTCTTTCAAGAAGGCCCGGCGATGTTCGACTTGAAGCCGGTTGGTGAAAAGAAATAATTTCGTTCGTACATTGTCTGTGGTCGTGGGGGCGGCATCTGCCGTGCCTCACGGCCTGTTATCCTCAACCCGACTCCGAAGAATTTCGATACTGAGAATTCTTCATTCTCAACAATCAACATTTCATTGACAATTCTCCGAGATCATTTTTTTATTGAAAAGATTTTCACGCGAAGAACAATCCCCGGATTCTTCGCGTGAGCATTCCAACTAACAACAAATAATCAAAGGAGGCTTCCATGAAAAGCGGTAAGTTCTGGCTTGCGGTGTTGGCGGCTGGTGTGGTGGTGAATGTTCTGGACTGGGCTGTGTACACACAATGGCTCGGTCCGACGTATATGGCAGGGAACCCTACGTTGTTTCGGCAAGACACAAATCCCGGCTGGTTTGTCTTTGGTGATTTTGTCGCGGTGTTCGTGTTTGCGTGGGTGTTCGACAAAGTGTCGTCGTCGTTTGGCTCAACACCGAAAGACGGCGCGATGGCGGGCTTGTACCTCGGCATCCTTGCAAACTTTCCTTACAACATCTTTTTGCACTTGATGTTCAACGGCTATCCGTACAGCCTCTCTTGGATTGGCACCATCTACGGAATCATCTGGTACATGATTGTCGGATATGTTGTCGCAATGGTGATGAAGAAGGGATCTGTTGCATCTGCTTCGTAGTTTCTACGATACGCTTCGGGGCGATGGAGAGTCGCCCCGATTATTTTGCTGATAATGTTTTTTGCATGAAGGAGTTCCACATGAGCACGCTCATCAAGAACGGACGTATCCTCACTGCCGAACAAGACTACTCTGCCGACATCTACATCGAAAACGATAAGATCACAACCATTGGCGCTGACCTGAAGATGCCGGCAGATAAAGTCATTGATGCGAAAGGAAAGTACGTCATCCCCGGCGGCGTTGACGTGCACACGCACATGGATATGCCGTTCGGCGGAACGACATCGAGCGATGATTTTGAAACCGGAACGCGGGCTGCTGCGCATGGCGGAACGACGTGCATTATAGACTTTGCCATTCAGGCAAAGGGGACGAAGATTCGCGATGCGTTAGACGCGTGGTGGAAAAAAGGCGAGAAGGCGGTGACGGACTACAGCCTGCACATGATCATCACCGACTTGCCCGAAGCGCATCTCGAAGATATGAACGAAATGGTGCGCGAAGGAGTCACGAGCTTTAAGCTCTTCATGGCGTATCCCAATGTGTTGATGGTGGACGATGCGACAATCTTCCGCGCAATGCGGCAGACTGCTGCGAATGGCGGACTCGTATGTATGCATGCGGAAAACGGCGGCGTCATTGACTTGCTCGTGCAGAAAGCAATTGCAGAAGGGAAGACAGCGCCAATCTATCACGCACTCACGCGCCCAACGACTGCTGAAGGCGAGGCGGTGAACCGCGCTATCGCGCTCGCGCAGATGGCGGGCGCGCCGGTGTACATCGTGCATCTTTCATCGGCGGATGCGTTGGAGAAAGTTTCCGAAGCGCGGGACCGCGGCATTCCCGTGTTTGCGGAAACGTGTCCGCAGTATCTTCTTCTCTCGATTGAGGATTTGGATCGTCCGAACTTTGAAGGAGCGAAGTACGTCTTCACGCCGCCGCTGCGTGAGAAGTGGCATCAGGATAAACTCTGGGAAGGAATCCGCAAAAACACGCTGCAAGTTGTCTCGACGGATCACTGTCCCTTCTGTTTCAAAGAACAGAAGGAACTTGGTCGCGACAGTTTTGCGAAAATCCCCAACGGCGGTCCGGGCGTTGAAAACCGCTTGCAGCTTCTCTTCCATCACGGCGTGAACATGAATCGCATTTCACTCAACCGCTGGGTGGAGATTGTTTCGACCGCGCCCGCGAAAATGTTCGGACTGTACCCGCGCAAAGGATCAATCGCTGTTGGCTCCGATGCGGATGTTGTTATTTGGGATCCGAATGAGGAGCACACTATCTCTGCTCAAACACACCACATGCGTGTTGACTACTCGATGTTTGAAGGATTCAAAGTGAAAGGAAACGCGAGGATAGTTCTCTCCCGCGGCGAGGTGGTGGTTGATGGCGGCAAGTTTTTAGGCAAAGCCGGTCGCGGCAAGTTCGTGAAGCGCGATGCGTTCGCGGGTGCGTGGAAGTGAGCGACGAGTGGTAATCAGATAGTGCGAATGTCCTCTGCGGTAATTAGAATATCGAGTTGGTGAAGAGAGTCCTTTAGTTGTTCCTTAAAATCTTTTTTCTCGACCTCTATTTCAGTACCATCATTGTACTTCAAAGGCACATAGATTTCATATTTGGTCATGCTGACAGCGATACCTCGGGAAGAGGAACAGAATCTGGGGGAAGTTTCTTGAAGGGTATTTTTTTGCTGGTAAGAAGTTTCAAGTGTTTTTGTTGCACGCCGTACGTATTATTCGGCATGCGCACAATCGGCGAGCCGCTCTTTGCAAGAATCAAGAAACCTTTCGGACCGTATTTTTCGGAAAGTTGGATGAAAATCATATTGTAGTCCCTCTCTGATACTAATCCCAAAATAGCATGAATTGTGAGTAATGTCAAGGCGAACATAGTAAGAATTCCGAATGCAGAATTGCTTGGACCAATTGCAGTATTATGTTTGAGGCAGTTTGTGAAGCGCGATGCGTATACGGGTCTACGACCTCGTAGAGGGGCGTGGAAGTGAGGGAATAGAGTATTGCCTTGCTGAGTATAGAGAAAATACAGGAATTGCTCTCGAGCGGAGAATATGAATTGACTTTGCACGCGACAGAACGGGTTATTGAGCGGAACATTTCAAGGAAAGAAATCCGCGAGGCTGGGGCAAGGAGTGAATTGATCGAAGATTATCCAACCGATAAGTATGGTTCCAGTTGTCTTCTGCTTGGCTGGACCGATTCAAGGCGACCACTCCACATTCAAACCTCGCGGAGAGAAACTCCAAAGGTGAAAATCATTACATTGTATGAGCCTGATGCAAATGAGTGGATTGATTACAGAGTAAGGAGAATTTGAGATGAAATGTGAAGTATGTGGTGTCGGGACTCGTGAACAACGCCTCATTGAAAAAGCCTTTGAGATCAATGGGCGGTGGGTTGTAGTAGAAAAAATTCCCGCTGAGGTTTGTTGGCATTGTGGTGAGGTTACAATCGCGGGAGATGTCGCGGAAGAAATTCGCCGCATCGTGAGGGAGAGAAAATCCGGTCGTATTACAATCGAAGCGGATCTGTACACCTTTGCCTCACTTCAACAATGAGGCGCAGGCGAGAGATGCCGGTGTTCTCTCACACGGCGAAGTTGTTGTTGATGCATGGAATTGGTTGCGCAAAACAGAATCAAGTATGTTTTGTCTGAAGACGAAATCACGGAGGGTGTATGAGCTTGCAAGATGTTCTTAGCGATATTCACGCTCTGCGCGAAGATTTAGAAGCATTTGAGCGAAAGTACGACGTTCTTTCGGAAACGTTTTATGAAAGCTACAGCAACGGAGAAGAACCTGAGAATCCATCATGGGTATTGGACTGGAGCGATTGGGCGGGTGCGTACAAAATCTGGCTGCGCCGTCAAGAACAGTATCGTGAAATAATTCAAACGTTGCGCGCCCAGTCGCAAACTCTTCTTGATGTCATCGAGAAAACTGCTCGCCATGAACCCATTTCAGTCACCTCGAAGCTATGAAGAATTTCTCTATACTCTTCGAGAGCGACATCCTTCAATCCGGAGCTCGACGCCGATTCTTGTACGTCGCGGAAAGCGAGTTGCAATTGTGCAAGGTGAAATAACATTTGCACAAGGCTATCGCATTACAGCGAGAGAACGAATCTCATCGGACAGCGGACAAGTTATTATTGAAAGCTGCGTGGTACGACAGTCAACCGCATCCGAACGATCAGGACATCGCGAGCACATTTCCTCATCACAAGCATGTTCCTCCTGACATACGAAATCATCGAATTCCCGCGCCTAACATGCGTTTTGATCAGCCAAACGTAGAAGTTCTCATTCAGGAAATTGAGGCTTTGCTAAAAGAGACATAAGCACTGAACAAACCATCTCTGCGGCAACGCACCACATGCGCGTTGATTACTCGATGTTTGAAGGATTCAGAATTAAAGGCAACGCGAAGACTGTTCTCTCCCGCGGCGAAGTTGTTGTTGACGGCGGGAAGTTTCTTGGCAAAGCAGGCCGTGGCAAGTTCGTGAAGCGCGATGCGTATGCGGGGGCGTGGAAGTGAAGGATTAGATTGTTTTAGCTGGTAGAACGACTATCAGAATGTCTAATTGATTCAGAGATATCTTCAGACGCTCCTTGAATTTCCGAAAGAATTCTTCTGCTGTTTCATCGTTGAACGCGAGAATCTCAAGCTTAATGATGTCATCAACATATTCAACGCCACCATATTTCTAACTCCCTTGATAAGGAGCGGTCATAGAACTGGCAGTGATTCCGCCGAAGACCCCCAAAAGCTCCTCGCGAATAGCTTTGATTTTTTCGGGCTCGATGTCTGTGCCGTCATTGTACTTCAAAGGCAGATAGAGCTCGTACCTGCTCATGCCGCCAGTGAAGCTTTGGGGAGAGGCATGCTCCGCGTGGCGAGTTTCTTGAAACGAATGCCTTTGCGTTTCAGCAAAGTAAGATGAATGGGCTGGACGCCATAGCGATTGTCAGGATAGCATTGCACCGGGGTGCCGCTTTTTGCAAGCACAAGGAATCCCTTCGCATCGTGTTTTTCAGAGATTTGGATGTACGTCATAGCAAGCCTCACGAACAAAATAGCATGAATCTCCTGTAATGTCAAGATGCAAACAAGTACAGAACGTGAAACGCGACGCGTATGGCGAGGCGTGGGGGTGAATATCGCGTGCCTCGCTTCATTAACGAATCACGACCTTGGTGTTGTTAGTGAGAAGGGAAAGAAGTATGTTTTGTCTGAAGACGAAATCACGGAGGGTGTATGAGCTTGCAAGATGTTCTTAGCGATATTCACGCTCTGCGCGAAGATTTAGAAGCATTTGAGCGAAAGTACGACGTTCCTTCGGAAACGTTTTATGAAAGTTACACTGCGGGAGACGAACCCGAAGACTCGTCGTGGGTTCTCGACTGGAGTGATTGGGCAGGCGCGTACAAAATTTTGCTTCGTCGCCGGGAACAGTATCGTCAGACAATTCAAACGCTGCGTGCCGGGTCGCCATCCCTTCTCGATGTCATAGAGAAAGTTGCTCGACATGGACGCATTCCAATCGCTTCGTAGCTATGAAGAGTTCTTGTGTCAGATGGAGGTGATACACAAAGGTTGATTGAAGCGTGCCCTAAATAATTTGGAGCTTGACTATGCCATTATCATTTGAAGAAAGAACCGAAGAAAAACTCGACCAGATTCTAAAGGTGTTAGCGATTCAGGTTGGAAGCGACAAGAGTACGGGAGAGAGAGTTCACCTGCTAAAGGTTGCGGGTCTCGACAACAAATCTATAGCAGAGGTACTTGAAACTTCCGTTAACACCGTGAAAGTGCTGGCGTCGCAGTATAAAACAAAGAGGAGTAGATAAGTATGGAGCCCCGGTTCGATAGGATCGAAAAACTCTTGGGTCTTCTGTTGCTCGAGAATCTCAAGTCGATGAGTCAAGCAGAGAAGATAAAGCGTCTTAGTACAGCCGGATTCACCAATGCTGAGATCGCTGATCTGTTGGACACCAAAGCAGGAGTTGTGGCTGTAAGACTTTCCGAGGCAAGAAAAACAAGCAAGCGAAAAAGACAGTCAAGGACACCTGCCTGAGCTATGACCGATTACCGAACTTTGGCATTTAGTGAAAGGACTGTTACCTCGTACGGCAAGGTTCTTGGGAAGAATTACTACGGGAAGATTTATGCCTCTGAGAATCTTATTCGTGTCGTTATCCACTCGGTGCTGTGCGTGCAGGTAGATTCGAATTGGTGGGCACGCGTTGTCGATGGTGATATCCGGAAGGAAGCGGAGCGAATACGAAACGACTACCTTAGCAAAAGTCCTCCGAGAATTCCCGGAAGCCACGACATATACTGTACGTATCTCAGCGGGATTGAACGGATTTTGTTTAAGAACAGAGGATTCTTTGAACCCTTGATTCCAGAGATCGACGACATCATAATCGGACTGAATAGGGTGAGGCTTCCGCGTAACTTAACTGGACATATGAACATCCTGAACTCGAATGATAGAAAAGCAATTACCGACTTCTATCAGCTATGTCGAATGGTGATCGCGAGGCTTCAACGTCGTCCACATTTCAAACTACACTATCCTTCTTAGAATTTCTGTTCCACGATTAGTACGTTGTTTTGTGCTTTGAGGAGAATAGCAATGAAGAATGGAATACGTCTCCATGACGTCGTGGCTCTCACCACCGACATGCCGGAAAAGAAACTTCGCCGTGGTCAGGTGGGAACGATCGTTGAAATCCTTGCGCCAGAGGTGTTCGAGAGACGTGGACGAAAAGTACCACTGCGCGATGACGGATCTCAATTTTAATGAGAGTAAATCGCCACAATCAATCCGAAGACTGGGTTCTCGTCCACGTTTCGAGCTGGAGTGTAGCGACAATGATGGCCGTGCGTACGCGTTTGCGGCAAAGCTGCTTGAGGATTGCATCGGCACCATTCGTTTTCGCAGCGGAGTTGTCGTTGACGGTCCCGAAGTATTTTGGCAACGCAGACTGCGGCAAGTTTGTGAAGCGCGATGCGTTTGCGGCGGCGTGGAAGTGAAAGAGTCCCCCGTTCTCTTGCTCAAGAGCGGCTTGAGCCTCAGGGTTCGGCTGACATCGCAATACTCGTCCCGCCTATGGCGGGATGCGGATAAAATCCTTAACGTTAGCCGCCAGATGCGGTGTACGAGCCCACATAACCTTTAGAGGAATCGAGAAATAGCACAAACGAACAAGAGTGATGTTGTCCCCAATCAGGTATTCGTAGGTTGCCCATGGAAGACAGTACGCCCCAAATATGAAAAGGTAATCGAATCTCTCAACAAGAAGTACCCGCTTTCATTCATTATCATAGGTAGGGACGCTTCACAAGAAGCGGAGGATTTACTCGAAGCAATCAAAACGAAACTCGTTTCATCGAGCTATGCGATATTCGATGCTACTGGCGGCAACCCAAACGTTTCTCTTGAGTTTGGTTTTGCCGAAGCAAATGATATACCGCGCGCCCTCTACACCAGTACTCACAAAGCATCACAAAAGGAAGGAGATCAATCAGCGATCATTTCCGACCTTGCAGGGAAAAAGAGGAACCCCTACAAGACTGAAAAATCGCTCAGCCAACTTCTTAGTACTTTAGCACGCAATCACAATTACACCAAGCAGTTTGAAAAGGCGGTTAAAGAGAGTTTTGGCAAGTTCTCAAAGGGCAAGAAAAAGAGATATCGGGCGCTGGCCCTCAAGGTGATTCACGAGCTGGATGGAACTCAGAAGATCAGACGCGCCGATCTCATCCAGACTCTCCGCGCTCTAATTCAGGGATACAAAGAACCGGAGATCGACGACGTTATCACAATACTGCACTCACACGGGTTGCTAATTAGCGAGAAAGGTCGCTACTCTCGACTGCGAATGCTCTAATAACGCTGCGACCCAGCCGGCAGCTAACAGCAGCAACAATGACGTTCATTCAATTGGTAAAACGCTCGACTTATTGAGTTCACTCAACGTCGCACTCAGTTGATAGAAAGCGTGGTGTGCGGCGCTGCATTGTTGCTGCACACGTTATGCGCCACGCAGCCTAATCAGAACTAGACTACCAGAATACATCATCGTATGAGAGGTTTCTATGCGACGAATTCGTTTTGCGGTTGCTGCGAGTTTGGACGGCTACATCGCAGGTCCGAAGGGCGAAGCGGACTGGATCATTATGGATCCGGACATCGACTTCAGCGCCATTTTCAAGGAGTTCGACACCCTTCTCGTGGGACGCCGGACGTTCGAGACTATGGTCCGTGGAGGGAACGCCGCGATGCCCGGGATGAAAACGTTCGTCTTTTCGCGAACGATGCACCAACGCGATTATCCGGAAGTGACTATCGTGGCTGAGAAGATCGAAGAGACATTGGACACTCTTCGAGCGGAGTCCGGTAAGGATATCTGGTTGTTTGGTGGCGGCTTACTCTTTCGCAGTCTCCTCGACGCCGGGTTTGTAAACACAGTGGAGCTTGCGGTCATGCCGGTACTTCTCGGCGGAGGGATTCCGCTCCTTCCACATCCGGCCAAGCAGGCAAAGCTAAAGCTGACCAGCCACAAAGTGTACAAGACAGGCATTGTCGCATTGGAGTACGCGGTGAAATAGATCGCTCCCATCCGGCTGTCTAATGTGTCATTCCCGCAGACGGATTACTTACGGCTGCGCGGTGCATAACAACCAAAACAATGACGCTCCCTTTTTCTTAAAGGACAGTTGTGGTCGCTCAACCCCGCCACTCATTTGATAGATGTTGGTGTGGCGGGGCTGCATTGTTTTGGTGAACGTTATGTGCAATTGCTTCTTGGGGGGAATTTAAATGAAAGGAGTTTTTATGTTTTTGGAGAACAAAATTGTAGTGAGAGGGATGTTCGCGTTAATGTTTTTCCTTCTGGCGCCCGCGCTTTACTCGCAGGAACCGCGAGTGCTCAATGCTCAGTCTGCTTTTGACACTGCCCTCGCAGCAGGCACAGCGCACGATTACGTTGTTCAGCTTTCGAAAGGTGAGTCAGTCGAGCTTGTCGTCACTCAAATGGGCGTAGATGTGGTAGTCGAAGTGCGAGGCTCGAACGGCTCCCTGCTCAAATCAATCGACAGCCCAACTGGCCGAAACGGCGATGAGCAGGTCGAGATCATCGCGCAAAAGAGCGGCAAATATGTGATTCGCGTGCGGCCGTTCGATTCGCGCGAGCCGCCGGGGAAGTACCGTCTCGCCGTCACGGCGTTGCGCAGCGCACGTGCAACCGCTCAACTCCAGCACTCTCGCGAAGCGGCGCGCGATTCGGCTGTGCAGTGGCTCCGCCCTAGGAGCATCGCAATCGCGGCGAGCGGCGTAATTGCCGACAACACGGAGCTGCCACCATTCGATTCGCTCGCCGAACGTGTTCGCGTGCTTGCCATCGGCGAGGCAACGCATGGCAGCCGTGAATTCGGTGATGTGCGTCTATCGTTAACTCGTCGGCTTGTGGCGCGACATGGCTACCGCATCATCGGAATCGAAGCGAGCGCCACGAGACTCACGTTGCTGAACCGATTCGTCGCGGGAGGGAGCGTGTCTAGCGGCGATGTAACACGCGCCATCGAATCAGGGTGGATCGGCCGACGCGCGCTGCGTGAACTGGTGCAATGGCTGCGCGCGTGGAATGCCACGCAAGCGAACGAACGCGTGCAACTCGTCGGTGTCGATGCAGGGGACAACGCTGATGCACGCGACAATCTTCGGGATTTCCTCGCGACCGCGTATGGCAAAGAGGTTTCAGCGCGCTGGGCAGCTGTAGAACGCGAGCTTGCTGCAGCGGACTCTCAGACGCTGGTATTCGGCGACTCGGGCGTCGATCCGAACGTGCGCAAAGCGATTCTCGAGATCCTCGCGATGGTCGACCTAGATGAGGCGTTGCTGGCGCGTCGATTCGGCGAAGCTGCGGTGGAATCCGCCCGGCAATCCGCACGCATTCTCGCTGAATTCGCGGATTTCAATGGCAATGGCAGCGGCATGATCAGTCATTCGCGCGACTGGTACATGGCGATGCGCGTGCTCCGTGCAGTGGGGACGCACGCGAAGGCGGTCTACTGGGCACACAACGCGCACGTCGCGAATCCGCGCAGCACCCCAAGCCACACAACCGGCGCATTTCTACGCGATGCACTGGGGTGCGGGTATGGCTCGCTCGCCGTCACGTTCAATGAAGGCGCCTTCGTCGCGCAGATACCGAACGATACAGAAGACCGGTTGGCGATTTCGTCGCTGCCGCCTTCTCCAGAAGAATCTACTGAGGGAGTGCTGTCGCGGCTGGGCACGACGGGTACGATGGTGACGTGGTCTTGTGTTGAAGCTCCGGCTGCCGTGCCGGCGTGGCTGCGTCAGCCGCATGCGATGCACTGGGTAGGTGGTTTGTATTTGCCGGGCAGTCCGTCATCGGAGGCGTTCCGGTCATTCGATTTGCTACAGGACTTCAACGGTGCAGTCTATTTGCCTCGAGTAACGGCGGATGAGATGCCGACTGATCGGCCTCTTATCCCCTCGCGCCAGCGGTCGCAGTGATCCGCATGTCGCGTTGCACGGGGTTGGAACCTCAATTGGCCCTCGACAAACTGTTCCCGGACTTCACGGCCAGAAAGCTCGGGCCTTAGTTCGAATACCGCAACACACATGACAAGAAAACAAGTACCAGTAACGGGCAACTGCACATAACACGCAAAAGTACGACGCTGAAAATGTCAGAAGAATATACTCGCTCAATGCTTCCGCTCACGATAAACGAATCTATTTCGAGTTCGCTCCAGCATTGCGTACTTTTGCGACACGATGTGCGGACATTCGCTCAGCGGGAAGATCGCTTCGCTCATGGCGAAGCCATCCCTTTCCCGAAGGGACCACTTCGTGGCGGGATAAGCGTCCGCACATAACGGGGCGCGGGTCGTCAGACTTCGCCGAACTCTGGCGAGCTGGCGCCCTCAGATATGCAAGCTGACGTTCGCTTCGTCCCGCTACAACGGGATCGCACATCTTCGGGAAGTACGGCAATGCGTGCGCTTGTCCTGGAGGGATACCTTCGGTACAAGCGTTCGCAAACTGCGCTCACGTTTGCGTCCCGACTTATCGGGATACTTCCCGCGCCCCGTTAGGCGCCATTGGCCTCTCGATCAATGGGCAGAAGACCATTTCAAAGTCAATCTGAGGATTGTATGACAGTAAGATTAGTAGCCTTTATTATGGCTGCAGCTCTTTTTATGGGAAGCGGTTTCGCTCAGACCCACATGGAAGGTCACTGGCGGGGTTTTTGGGTACGGGAGGGCGATAGCCTCCAGGTGCAATTCGAATTCAGAGGAGCATCTGAAGGTTTTTCAGGCTCTTTCGGATCCGATGAGCTGCGCGTTGCCGGCATTCCAATTAGCAGCATAAGCACCCCGTTTCCTAAAGTGCATTTTGAAATAGTCGGGGATGCAACGACCACGCTGTTTGACGGAGAGATCCGTGGAGATTCACTGAGAGGTGAATTCCGGGACGGACAAGCGAAGGGGACATTCTTCTTCTCGCGCCAATCAAAACCTCTGCCAGGACTACCCGAAGAAGAAGTTACATTTGCCAACGGCGCCGTGACCCTCGCAGGAACTCTCATCCTTCCGGGGACAGCCGGACCGTATCCTGCCGTCGTATTCGTTCACGGCTCCGGTGCCGAGGGACGATGGGCATCTCGCTTCCTGGCAATTCATTTCGCGCGCAACGGAATTGCCTCACTGATCTTCGATAAGCGGGGAGTTGGAAAGTCCACGGGAGATTGGCGGACCTCCGGTTTTGAGGATCTCGCAGTCGATGCCTGTGCAGGTGCGGGGTTTCTCCGCTCTCATCCAAAGATTGATCCACATTGGGTCGGCATCCATGGTCACAGCCAGGGCGGTACGATTACTCCGCTCATCGCTTCTTTGTGTAATGTTGCATTTGTCGTTGGCTCAGCTGCATCGGGCTTATCCATGGACGATGTGGAAATCTACAGTATAGAGAATTCGATAAACATTGGCTCACTTTCATCTACTGACTCATCTGAGGCGGCAGCCTACATTCGGGAGCTTGTGGCGGTAGCTTATCATGGTAAGGAACGAGCACATTTGGACACGCTCGCAGCGATACTACGCGACCGTCCCTGGTTCTTCCCACCTCCAACACAAAATAACAGCTATTGGAAGCTCTCCCCGCGCTTCGCTCAGTACAATCCGATCGCGTACTGGAAGCAAGTAAAAGCGCCTGTACTTCTCCTCTATGGAGAGCGAGACCATCGGGTTCCGCCACAGGCCAGTGCAGAGCGAATCACTGCGGCGCTTCGTGACGGGGGTAATAAGGAGGTAACGGTGCGAATCTTTCCTTATGCAGATCATACGTTTCAAATATCACGTAGTGGAAAGGGATTCTCCTGGCCTCGGAACCCACCAGGATATCCCGATGTGCTTACAAAGTGGGTGCAATCGCAAGTGACAAAATAAGGGTCGTTGCACGGAGTCATTGAATTATCATAGAACTTAGAAAAGAATACCGTGGGGGCCAACGGCGCATAACACGCCGCACCACGAGGCTCGTTCATTTGTAAAACGCTCAATTAGTTGTACTCGCTCTACGCCACCGTCATTTGATAGATAGAGAGTCGGCGGCGCTGCGTGGTGCGGCGAGACGTTATGCGCAAAGCAGTTACAAAGATAGCTCAACCCATGCCCATGACAGAACCAGGCTCGCTTCATCGTCTTTCCCTCTCATTCATGACAAGCAGTTCGAACATGATTTCCTTCGCGACCATTCAGCATGATCGTGAGGATCGCAACGATTGGGTCTCGTGCTTGGAGGTCGCAGCAGAAATAACAATCCACCACCAACCATCTATCAACCAACAAAAGGAGGATCATTGAAAACCTTTCTAACGTCTTTCGTTGCGCTGTGTGTTCTTGCAAGCGTCTCGTTTGCGCAAGAGACGTCCGTCAGCGGGAAGATGTGTATGAAGCGAAAGTGACAACAGATGTGAGTGTTGCGTACGACCTTACCTACAACCTGTCGCTTGTTCTTGGCGCTGCGAATTTGTTCGACATCTATCCGACTCAGTAAGATACAGAGACGGAAACAGGCGGCAACTTCGATGCGGCGCAGATGAGATTCAGCGGAAGGCTGATATTTACGAGGCTGAACGTTAGGTTGTAATTCAACAGCCTCTCCCCTCCGCACAATCTTTCACACAGAGGGGACTTCTTGGTTTGCGTAAAATGACTAATGAAAGGGGAACCGATCATGGCAACCGAACGGAGAGACTTCCTGAAAACAATAGGTGCATTTACTGCTGGTGCTGTCTTCCTGCCACTGGTGAACCCACGGCTCATTTGCGAGGTAGAAGTTGCTTCAGAGAAGGCAGCACATCTCTCTCCGAAAGTGTTGGCTGAAAACGAAGAGTTCTGGTCGCACGTGCAAAACGCCTACAAGGTCTCGCCCGATTTCATCAATCTTGAAAACGGATTCTACAGCCCATCGCCGCAGGTCGTCCTTGACGCGTGGGTAAGAAACATCCGAATGATAAACGAAATACCTTCGTTCTACATGCGGCACCGGCAGGTTGAAGAGAGAGAAACGGCGAAGAAACAATTGGCGGAGTTTGCCGGCTGCTCGCCTGAGGAGATCGTGATCACGAGGAACACAACCGAGTCGCTTGACACGATTATCTCCGGGCTAGATTTGAAAGCTGGCGATGAAGTGATTGTGACGAACCAGGACTACGGCAGCATGCTGCAAGCGTTCGAACAGCAGTCACGAAGGTTTGGCATCAGAATCCGGACGATTTCCTTGCCCATGCATCCAAAGCAAAGCGCGGAGGTCGTGCAGGCGTTTGAAGAGGCGATCACGCTAAAGACTCGAGTCATGCTGGTGACGCACATTATCAACCTGACCGGGCAAATTCTTCCTGCCCGAGAAATCTGCGACATGGCGCATGAGCACGGTGTTGAGGTGATTGTGGATGCAGCGCACTCATTCGCTCATATCGACTTCAAGATTCCCGACCTTCATTGCGACTATCTTGGGGCGAGCCTGCACAAGTGGTTATGCGCTCCGCTTGGGACAGGCATCCTCTACATTAGGAAGGAGAAGATCAAGAACGTTTGGCCGCTCTTGGGCGACACTGCGTATCCGGCTGATGACATCAGGAAGTTTGAACACATCGGTACGCACCCGGTTTCGTCTGAAATCACCATTCCAGATGCAATCCGATTTCACAACAACATCGGCTCGAAGCGGAAGGAAGAGCGACTGCGGTTCTTGAAGAATTACTGGGTAGAAAAAGTCCGCAATCTTCCCAAAGTCGTCATGAACACGCCATCAGGTGATGAACGATCATGCGCAATCGCCAACTTTGCGATTGAGGGAAGGACGCCGACGGAGGTGGCAGATTATTTATTCAGCAAGCACAAGATCTTTACTGTAGCGATTGAAACAGAGGCCGTGAAGGGCGTGCGGGTGACGCCCCATTTGTATACGAGAATAGAGGATCTGGACTTATTAATTCGATCAATTGAAGAGATCTGCGGTTCTTAGATGGTGCGGATGTCGTGGGCGGTGATATTGAGTGCGCTGATAGTTTCTTGAAAGGAATTAATTATGGGCACGGAAAACACAGTACGAAGACAAACATACGCGGGGCTGTTCCTTGTTACTCTCGCTACATTGATGTACGAAATCCTTCTGACGCGCATTTTCAGCGTGACGATGTGGTATCACTTCGCATTTGTTGCAATATCGGTAGCGATGTTCGGCATGACCGTTGGCGCAATCGTTGTGTATCTGTTTCCCCGTTACTTCGCACAAGAACAGACAAAGTATCATCTCGCGCTGGGCGCTCTGCTGTTTGCATATACGATTGTCTTCAGCTTCCTGACTCAATTGAGTATTCCGTTCGTTCCCCAAATGTCCATCACCGGGCTGTACTCGCTTGCACTGACATACACAGTGATCACGGTTCCGTTTGTGTTCAGCGGTATATGCGTCAGCCTTGCGCTGACCAGATTCCCGGACCATGTGGGCAAGCTGTATGCTGTTGACCTCGCCGGTGCGGCAGTTGGCTGCTTGCTCCTGATCTACATGCTCGACATTACCGACGGTCCCACGGGGGTAATCGCAGTCGCCTTCGTTGCGTGTATCGGCGCGATGTTTTTCGCTGCCGATGCCGGCGCGAAGAGGGTGAGGCGAATTGCCTTGACCTCTGCCATTCTCTTTGGCATCTTTGTTGGCGCTCATAGCGTTATGGTGATGCAGCAATCCTCGTTGCTTCGCTTAATGTGGGTGAAGGGTAGCCTTGAGGCGAAACCTCTGTATGAAAAGTGGAACTCCTTTTCTCGGATCAAAGTCGAAGGGGATCCAGCCAAGCCGGAAGAGCCTTTTGGGTGGGGTCTGAGTTCTACATATCCCTTACAAAAGAACGTCATGCAGTTGTTCATGAACATTGATGCAACCGCGGCCACAGTCCTGACCTCCTTTCATGATAACTTCGATGAGGTAGCACATCTCAAATATGATGTAACCAACGTGGCGCATTACGTACGCCGCGACGCAAAAGTCCTTGTGGTTGGCGTGGGCGGCGGACGCGATATCCTTTCGGCACTGACATTCGGCCAGAAGTCCGTCGTCGGAGTCGAAATCAATGATGACATCATCAAAACGGTCAACCGGAGATTCGGGGACTTCACGGGACATCTCGACAACAACCCTAAGGTCACCTTTGTGAACGATGAGGCACGCAGCTACATCACACGAAGCAAGGACAGGTTCGATATCATCCAAGTGTCGCTGATTGATACGTGGGCAGCCACGGCAGCAGGTGCATTCGTCCTCACGGAAAATTCACTCTACACCGTTGAAGCGTGGAAAATCTTTTTGGAGCACCTTGACCCCAATGGTGTTCTTACATTCTCGCGGTGGTACTTCCGGGATCGTCGCGGCGAAGTGTACAGACTCACATCGTTGGCAAGCGCTTCGCTCATACAGCTTGGTATCGGGAATCCCCGAAACAATATCATCGTTGTACGAAACCTGATCGGAAAAGGTGTCTCGGATGCGCCGGGCGGTGTCGGGACAATACTCGTGAGCAAGCAGCCATTCTCAGATCGAGACCTCGCCGCTATTGAAGATGTCGCCAGAGAGATGCAATTTGAAATCGTCCTCAGTCCAAAACTGGCGCTCGACACAACCTTCGCGACACTTGCCTCTGGAACAAATCTCGATGCGTTCACAGCGGCGTATCCCATAAACATCGCACCGCCGACCGATGATAGTCCGTTCTTCTTCCACATGCTGCGACTGCGTGATGTGTTTAACCTGGACCTGAGGCGGCAAGGGAGCGAGAGCGTCAACATGAAAGCAGTGTTCATCTTAGGCTCATTGCTCATCGTGGTTGCAGGACTGACATTCCTCTGCATCATAGTTCCTCTTTTCCTCACATCGAAAAGGACAACAGCCAAAGAAGTGTTGCCGCTGTTTATGTTCTTTGGGAGTATAGGATTCGGCTTTATGTTGATTGAGATTTCACAAATGCAGAGGCTGACGGTTTTTTTGGGTCATCCTATCTATGCGCTGTCGGTGGTATTGTTTGTCCTGCTCCTCTCGAGTGGTCTTGGGAGCTATCTGACTCACAAGATAAGCGACGCCCGCTTGACCGGCTCAGCATTGGTTCGTCTCTCTCTTCTCCTGTGCACTCTCATTATCTTCGGCATACTCACGCCGCACGCTGTCAACGCATTCCAGGCTTCGACAACACCGGTTCGTATCCTTGTCGCGGCAGGGATACTTTCTCCTCTTGGAGTATTCATGGGGATGGCATTTCCTCTCGGAATGAAGGTAGCGTCCGGGAAGTTGGGTTCTTTGACTCCATGGCTGTGGGGAATAAATGGAGCAACGTCTGTTACAGGGTCAGTGATCGCAATCGCGATAGCGTTAAGCTCAAGTATCTCCACTGCTTTCTGGACCGGGTTTGCATGTTATCTGCTTGCCTGCGTTGCATTCGTTTGGGCGAGTCGCGGAAAGTGATATTTAGTTGACGTTTTTTCCATAGGAACATGAAGAAAGGCTTCAAAGAATGACACCAACCTTCGCCTCCGATCTCGCCCGCCAGACCGACGGTCGACGACTCGACTCGGCGAGCGGGCTGGTCGAAGTTGATCTCTCCGCTGTTGACCACAGCCCGCTCATCAACAAAGATATTGCCCCGACAAAAATCTCGCAGCGAACGTGGGGAACGTACAACATCGCCGCTCTCTGGATTGGCATGAGCGTCTGCATTCCGACCTACATGCTCGCAAGCGGTTTGATTGCAGGCGGCATGAATTGGTGGCAAGCACTGATGACTATAACGCTCGGCAACGTCATCGTTTTGATTCCGATGGTTCTGAACGCGCATGCCGGAACGAAATATGGTATTCCGTTTCCCGTTCTTGCTCGCGCATCGTTCGGAACGCTCGGCTCGAACGTGCCGGCGCTTCTGCGCGCAGTCGTCGCCTGCGGTTGGTTCGGCATTCAAACATGGATAGGCGGACAAGCACTCAACTCGATGATCATTTTGCTGCTTCCACAGTGGGCGATCTTTGAATGGGGACCTGCCGCCGGCTTTCTCATCTTCTGGGCGATGAATGTGTACTTCATTGTCAAGGGAACGGAATCCATTCGCTGGCTGGAATCTGCCTCCGCGCCGTTTTT
>Ga0082335_1003668_pt1 | contig 24763 bp, 22 predicted proteins | sample Subgrocontami58m_FD_72375 | JGI IMG/M metagenome (GOLD analysis project Ga0082335, IMG submission 72375) | Subsurface groundwater microbial communities from S. Glens Falls, New York, USA - GMW37 contaminated, 5.8 m (SPADES assembly) (version 2) ...
GCCCAGGAACACGACGTTCTCGTCGCGCGCCATTTCCTGCGCTATGCCGGCCGCGACCGCGTCACGATAAGTCAGTTCCGCCATGCCGAGCCTCCGTCCGCCCACACGTTCTTCTCGATGTCGTCGATCGAGGGCACGGGCGACGCTCTTGCAATCCCGGTCGCCCGGTCCACCTTGCCCATCGCTTCAGCCTCCATGTCTTTCAGGGTCGGCTCGTTGAAACCGAGTGTGAGCAGGCGCTCGCGGTAAGTGACGACCGGGTCGCGCAGCAGCCACTTCTCGAGTTCGCCTTCCGGCCGGTACTTGCCCGGATCGGCGCGCGAATGCCCGCTGTGGCGGTAGGTCATGGCCTCGATCAGCGACGGTCCGCCGCCGGCGCGCGCCTTGGCCAATGCAGCGCTCGCGATCTTATAGACCGCGTCCGCATCGTTGCCATCGACAACGATCGACGGCAAACCATAGGCGGATGCGCGGTCGGCGGCAGGATGCTCGACCGCGGTCACCGCGCTGATCGGCGTGTATTCCATGTAAAGGTTGTTCTCGCACACGTACACGACCGGCAATTTCCACACGGCGGAGAAATTCAGCGCCTCGTGAAACGCGCCGATGTTGGCCGTGCCGTCGCCGAAAAAGCACACCGCAACCTGCCCGGTGCCGCGGTATTGCGCCGACCACGCGGCGCCCGCCGCGACCGGCAGGTGCGCGCCGATGATCGCGTACGACCCCATCGCGCCCTTGGTGACATCGGTCAGGTGCATCGAACCGCCTTTGCCGCCGAGCAGGCCGCACTGGCGGCCCATCAACTCGCCGAGCACGCCCTCCATCGAAGCGCCGCGCGCCAGGGTATGCGCATGGCCGCGGTACGTGCAGAACGTCCAGTCGTCCGGCCGCATTGCGACGCCAAAGCCCGCGGCGATCGCCTCCTGACCGAGCGACAGGTGGCTGGTGCCCTTGACCAGGTTCTGCAGAAACAGATCGTACGCGCGTTTTTCGCAGTAGCGCAGCTCGAGTTGCAGGCGATAGAGCTCGAGCCGCGTTTCACGGCCGATGTCGATCTCCGCGGCCGGTGATTTTTTTCGTTTTGTGGTCATTTCCAACGTTAGCCCCTCAAACTGATCATCGTGCGTGACAAAATTCTAATCGAACTCCTTCCCCCTTGACGGGGGAAGGCTGGGATGGGGGTGAAAATGTTTTCAATACCTGTTCGCGATCGGCAATTCCTGCGCCGGGAACAAGGTGATGACCTTGGCACCGTTCGGCGTCAGCACCACTTCTTCCTCGATGCGCGCGGCGGACACGCCATCCTTCGCCGGACAGAAGGTTTCGACGGCAAACACCATCCCCGCCTTCAGCTCGTAGGAGTCCTTGAGTGAATTGAGCCGCGAAATGAGCGGCCGCTCGTGCAGGCCCAGGCCGAGGCCGTGGCAGAAGTTGAGACCGAACGCCGACATCTCGGTTTCAAAGCCGATCTCGGTCGATTTCGGAAACGCCAGCGCGACCTGGTCGGTGCTGATGCCGGGCTCGAGCAGTTCGATCGCCCTGTCCATCCATTCACGCGCTTTTTTGTACGCGTCGATCTGCGGTTTGGTCGCCGATCCGACGGTAAACGTCCGGTAGTAGCAGGTGTGGTAGCCCATGTACGACTGGATGATGTCGAAGTAAGCCTGATCGCCGGGACGTATCAGGCGATCGGTAAAGTTGTGCGGATGCGGGCTGCAGCGCTCGCCTGCGATCGCATTGATTGATTCCACGCAGTCCGAGCCCATCTCGTAGAGACGCTTGGTCGCCATCGCCACGATCTCGTTTTCGCGCACCCCGGGCTTCAATGCCTCGAAAATGTCCTGGTACACGCCATCGCCCATCGCCGCCGCCATGTTGAGCAGCGTGAGTTCGTCGTGGCTCTTGATCTCGCGCGCGTCGAGCATCACCTGCTGGCCGTCCTGGACCTTGATTCCGAGCTTTTGCAGCGCGAACAGGAACGGCGGTTCGACGACGTCGATTCCCAGCGGCATGTCAGCAACGCCTTCCTGCACGAGAATATCCCGGATCTCCTTCGCCGCTTCCTCGAACAGTCCCACGCGGGGATTAATCGCGCCGCGCAAGCCCACGTTTCCGGCAAGGCAGTGGTTCGTGGGCAGCCATGGCGCGTACAGTTTGTGGTGACGCGCGGCCGAGCCGAAATCCCACACGTACGGCTCGCCGTTGCCGGTGAGCAGGCACCAGCGCGTCAGCTTGTCGCGCGCCCACTCGCCGATCACCGTGCTCGAAATGTAGCGAATGTTGTACTGATCGAAGACCAGCAGCGCGCCCAGCTTCGATTTGGCAAGCGCATTGCGCGTGCGTGCCAGCCGGTACTCGTGCAGCCGCCGGAAGTCGACGCGCTCCTCGAAATCGACCTGCATGCGGCCCGGCGCCTGCAGCGGGCGCTCCCAGCGGTGGCCCGGATTCGCGGGATCGTAGAGCCCGTCGGGCGCCGTGCTCGCGCCGCGCCGGGGATCGATGCGCGATGCCGTTACGACTTTCGGTACGACTTTCTTCGCTTTGCGGGCCATGCGGGTTCTCCGGCTTACGATCGTGATTCGCTGCTCGTGGTTCGTGACGAGGATGCGCGCCTATTTGGGCTGGATCCCCATGTCCTTGACCATCTTCCGGATCCTCACATACTCGTCCTGCTGCAGCTTCAGGAATGCCGCCGGCGTTCCGAAAACCGGTTCGGCGCCTTGACGCAGAAAGCGGTCCTTGAGTTCCGGCTGCTGCAGAATCCCGACGATGTCCTTGTTCAGTTTCGCGATGATCGCGCGCGGCGTCCTGGCCGGTGCAACGATGCCAAACCAGCTGTCCGACTGGTACGCGGGCAGCCCCGACTCGGCCATGGTCGGAACGTTTGGAATCGCGACCGCCCGCTTGGGCGTGGCGACCGCCAGCGGACGCAGTTTCCCTTGTTGCAGCATTGGCATTACCGCCGGCAACGGAAAGACATAAAGGTGCACGCGCCCCGCCACCATTTCGGTGAAGATGTCGCCGAGCAGTCTGAACGGAATATGCACGACGTCGATGCCGGCGGTGGACTTGAACATCTCCCCGGCGAGATGCGACGAGCTGCCGACGCCGGCGGAACCGAAGTTGAGCTGACCCGGTTTCGCCTTGGCGAGCGCGATCAGGTCGCCGACCGACTTGACCGCAAGATTGGGAGCGACGACCAGCACGTTGGGCATCGATGCGACCTCCGTCACCGATGCGAAATCGTCGAACGGACGGTATCCCGGGGCCTTGTGAATCAGGGTGTTGACCAGGTGAGGCTGGCCGACCAGCGCCAGCGTGTAGCCGTCAGGACTCCCCGTCGCCACGATGGTGCTGCCCACCAGTCCGCCCGCCCCGGGGCGATTGTCGATGATGATCTGCTGGCCGTAGAGTTCATTGAGCTTCTGCCCGACGGCGCGAGCCAGAAAATCACTCGCGGCACCGGGCGGAAACGGCACCACCATGCGGATCGGCTTGATCGGATATTTGTCCTGCGCGATCGCCGCGCCGGCGGCCAGCAGCAACACGCCCGTCGCCGCCATCAGTTTTCTCGTTACATTCATGATTGCTTCCCCGGTTTATCGTTCAAGATTTCGACAACCCCAATTGCTGCGCCATCCAGTCAGCCGACTGCGTGCGGTACCGGTAGACGCGGTTGTTGGCGACGTGATTGCCGTCTTCGATCGCCACCAGCTCGACCGGCCCCGCCGCCTCCCGCGCCACGCGCTCCGCGTCCTGCCAGGGAACCAGGCGGTCCTGTTTGCCGGCGACAAGATAAAGCGGGCACGTGATCTGCTGCGCAACGCCCCGCATTGACAACGTGAGCGCATGCGCCCGCGCATCGTCCTGGGTGGCGCAATTGCTGCGCACGCGGAACGTTTCGCGTGTCAATTCCGGCAACGTGTCCCAGATCGCGCCGAAATCATACGGACCCGACAGTCCGATGCACGCCTTGACGCGTTTTTCAAACGCCGCCGCGCGCGGCGCGTAATAGCCTCCCAGACTGACACCCCACAAGCCGATTTTCCCCGCGTCGATGTCCTGGCGCGGCTCGAGCCAGTCGATCACCGCTTTCACCGCCACCTCGTAATCGCCGCGAATCGCGAAATCATACTCCGATTCGCCCTGCCCCGGTCCATCGAACGCCAATGTCGCGAGTCCGCGCGCGAGAAACAACGACTCGTAGCTTGCCATTTCCTCTTTTGCCGAATCGAGCCCCATGCACATCACCACGATCGGCGGACGCGCCGCTCCCGTGGGGCGCCGCAGAATGCCGGCGAACGATTTGCCCTCGAACGCAATTCGCACGTAATCGCCTGCGGGCCGCAGGTGCGGCAGCGCGAGCTTGCGGCATTCGACCGCCTTCAGGTGGGCCGCGCGCATCTGTGCGGGGTCGAGCACAAATACAAACTTGGCAAAGTGGTAGCACACTGCGGCGGTCGTCAGGTGCTGGGCCGACGAGAGTTTGAATCCCCCGGCCAGCGCTTTGCGTCCTATCGTTTCATGCTGCGCGGCGCGTACGCACCAGGCGCTGCACCATTCCTCCCAGCGCTCGATACCCGCCGTGACCTCCTGGAAGTCCGTGAGTGGCACGCCATTCGCGACAAAGCGCGGGGCCCAGTGGTGTATCGCTGATTGAACGCGCGCATCAGGCATAAAGTCGGTGATTCGTGATTGGTGACTGGTGACTGGTGATTACGAGTTACCAATCACCGCTTTATGCAGGTAACTCAGGTCGATGTATTTCCCGGGCGCGCCGCGCGGGCCCTTCAGCCCTTCCGCGTCCCACACGATGTCGATCACCTGCCGCAATGCCTCGGGCACGGCTGCTGGCCGCGACTGCGCCGAAAAACCGTCGAACGCGCGTGCCGCGGCAGCGGCGTCGGTCCTGAGCCGCGCCTGGAGAATTCCGATCGCCTCCTGCTTGTTGTTCTTATCCTCTAGCCAGGCAAATGCGGCATTCATGCCGCGAATGAACGCGACCAGCCGCGGCTCATTGTCGCGCGCCCAGGAGCGGCGTGCCGCCGCGATCGACCCCGGATAGTTCGGGAAATAATCGCCGAGTGTGCCCAGACTCCTGAATCCCGCCGCGAACAGGTTGCGGTCGAATGGCGGATTCAGAAAACTCGCAAACGCATCCCCGCGCTTCAGCGCCTCAAAGCGTTCTCCCGAACCGCCGAACTCCGTGAAGGTATAGTCGCCGTCCCGCAAACCCTGGCCAGCGAGCAGTTTTCGCAGCACCAGGGCGTAGCCCGAGCGCGCGCCGTCAACTGCAATCACCTTGCCTTTGAGATCGGCGAACGAGCGGATGTCCGGCGCGGCGACGAGGCTCAACTCCGGCTGCGGCGAGATTGCCATGAAGATGAACAAGTCGGAACCGCTCTCCACCGCGCGCACCACGTGATCGGACTGCTGGAAGCCGATGTCGTAGCCGCCTTTGACCAGTTGCTCGAGTTGTTTGGCCGACGAGGCGGTCAGCGTCACTTCGACAGCGATGCCTGCGCTCTCGAACAGGTTTTTCGCCTGCGCGACGTAAAGCGGCCAGCTCAGCAGGCCTTCCGAAATGACGGCGAGTCTGACCGTCCGCGCACGGTCCGTCCGACATAAACTGCTCATGATCACCCTCCCCTGCATTAACCCAGCGCGGAGTCGCGATGCTAGAAAATGACGAACCAAATGTCAACAGATTTGCAGAATGATTCATTTCAAAAAATGCAGCGCAGGCGCCTCGTCTGCTCCGTACGATTGCAGGCGAGGCGCCTGCGCTACAATGGCGTGTCTACCGCAACTGTTGCTTGACGGCGGCGCAGGGGTCCCGGTGCGGCGCCTGTACCGGGCAAGGTCACGCTGATCGTTCAGGGGAACCCGGTTGATTGAAAGCTCGTTTTCGTCGGCAGTCGTGATTCTGTTGCTGGTGATGGACCCGGTCGGGAACATCCCGCTGTTCGTCTCCCTGCTGCGCGATCTCGAACCCGCGCGCCGCAACCGCATCATCCTGCGCGAGTGCGCGATCGCGTTCGCCGTACTGATTTTGTTCGTGGTAACGGGGCGTTTCCTCCTCGACCTGCTCGGGCTATCGGAGTCATCGCTCAACATCGCGGGCGGCGTGATCCTGTTCCTGATCGCATTGCGCATGATCTTCCGCGGCAAGGAACTCCTCTTTGGCGATCAGATCCAGGGAGAGCCGTTCATCGTGCCGCTCGCGATCCCGTCGATCGCCGGGCCCACCGCAATCGCGACGGTGATCGTGCTCGCATCCGGCGCGCCGCAGCGCCTGCCGGAATGGATCGCGGCGCTGACGGTGGCGATCGCGGTCACGCTGGCGCTGCTGCTCTTCGCCGAGAAAATCAGCAAGCTCGTCGGCGAGCGCGGGCTGCTCGCGTTCGAGCGGCTGATGGGATTGATCCTGACCGCCGTCGCTGTCGAGATGCTGTTGCGCGGAATCGAGGCGTTTGTGCACCAGTTATAGGCGGAGCGACGGACGCCTGGATTACTTCAGCACGTGCAGCAGGTTGTTGAAACTGTCGGTCCAGATGCGAAAACCGGCCGGCGCGGTGATTACCTTTCCAGCGTCGCGGATCTTTTCGGATTCGAGCAGCGCGCGATTCGAGGTGACCAGTATCTGATCGGTGCCTGAGATCCAGTAGTCAGCGCCCTCCTCGCTGCCCGCAGCGTCCGAAATCATCACGGCGGTCAACCCATGCTCGGCGGCGAGGCTCGCAACCACCGGTGCGATGTCGATGAAGCGGTTGGTCGCCTGGAACGCGAGCACCCCGCCCGGTTTCAGGTGCCGCAGGTAAATCGTCATCGCCTCGCGTGTCAAAAGGTGCAGTGGGATCGAATCGCCCGAGAACGCGTCCATCGCAAGCACGTCGAACTGCTGGCTCGCCTCGCGCTCGAGGCTCAGCCGCCCGTCGCCGAGCACGACGTCGATTTTCGCCGGGCTATCGGCCATGAAAGTGAACTCGCGCCGCGCGAGCTCGACCACCTGCGGATTGATTTCGTAGAAGCGGAACGTGTCGCCCTTGCGCGCGTACGCGATGATGGAACCGGCACCGAGGCCGATCACGCCGACTTTGCGCGGTGCATCGGGCAGGCTCGCGAACATGCGGCCGTAACCGCTGTTGGGGCCGAAATAACTGCTCGGTGCGAAGCGCAGATCCGGGTCGAGTAACTGCCCGCCGTGCACGATGCCGCCGTGAACCATCGAGCGGAACGGCACCGGCTCGGTGTATTCGCGCGTGCGCAGCACGCTGTAGAAATTGCGCATCATCACGCGTGAATCAGACACCTGGTAATCGATCGCCTTGCCCGCGCCCCACGCGGTCGCACCGACCACCGCGGCGCAGCCGAGCATCGCCCACCACGCGATACGGAAAGTGCGGTAGAGCAGCAGAGCCGCGCATGCAACGAGCCCGATGCCGAGCTCGAAATAGCCGGACAGCAGGTGCGGCGCGACCAGCCCGACCAGCAGCCCGCCGATGGCGCCGCCAAGCGAAATCATCAGGTAATAGGTCGTCAGGAAGCGCGGCGCGGGCTTCAGCTGCGACAGTTCGCCGTGGCAGAACATGCAGCACACGAACAGCCCCCCGAGGTAGATCGGAATCGCCACCTTGAGGTCGAGCGAATCCGAATACCAGGCCATCACCGGCAACGCGACTGCCGCAAGCACCAGAAAAATGTTGCGCCGGTACCAGCGCGGATGGTCAAAGCAGAAAATGAACGTCGCAAGATACAGAGTGAGCGGCAGGATCCACAGAAACGGCAGCGACGCGACGTTCTGGCAGATATGGTTGGTCACCGCAAGCAGCAGGAACGACGCCATGGCCGCAAGCGTCAACCACACCAGCTGCTGCCCCAAGCCGGGCTTTACGGCATCCGCATCCCGTCCACCCGCCGCGACGGGCACGTCCACCTTGTCGGCGCCGGCATTACGAATGCTCACGGCCGCGGTCGCGATGCTCAGCAGCGCGAACACGCCGTAGATGACCGACCACGAAACCGATTGCGTCGCGGTCGTGACCCACGGCTCGATCGCGACCGGATAAAAAAGCAGCGCGAGCAGGGAGGCCAGATTCGACAGCGCGAACAGCCGGTACGGCGCCGCATGATGAAAACGCCACGCGAACCACGCCTGCATCAGCGGGCTGGTCGTCGACAGCAGGAAATACGGCAGCCCGATGGTGACCGCGAGCAGGCCGAGAATGCGCCACGCGGGATCCTCGTTGCCGGCCGGTTTCCACGCCGCGTCGGGGATGATCGGCAGCAATAGCAGGCTCAGGGCCAGCAGCGCGATGTGCAGGACAACCTGGCGCCGGTGCGTGAGCCGGCGCGTGGTCCAGTCGGCGTACGCATAACCGAGCAGCAGCGCCATCTGGAAGAACACCATGCAGGTCGCCCACACCGCCGCCGAGCCGCCGAACCACGGCAGGATCTGCTTGGCGATGATCGGCTGTACCAGGAACAGCAGGAACGCGCCCAGAAAAATAGGGGCGGCATAAAGTATCATTTCGGCAACCCTTGTTTTCGAAAACGCGCGATTCTAGCAGGGTTGAAGGCTCTCATGGGCCTTCCCGGCCGGGCGTCAAACCAGTCTTGCCAAGGCCTTGAGGTCCACATTCCCGCCGCTGATGATGATACCGACGCGCTGTCCAGGCGCGATGATCTTGCCTTCGAGCAGCGCGGCGGCCGCGAGCGCACCCGTGGGCTCGACCACGATCTTCATGCGCTCCCACAGGTAGAACATGCTGCGCAGCAATTCTTCGTCGGTCACCGTCAGCATGCCGTGCACGTGGTGCAGAATCAGCGGAAACGTGAGCTTGCCCGCCGAATGCGTGCGCGCGCCGTCGGCGATGGTGTCCGGATTGTGCACGCTTTGCAGCGTCCGGGTATGGAACGAGCGCGTCACATCGTCGCCCGCCGCCGGCTCGACGCCGATCACTTTGACACCCGGCGACAGATGATTCGCCGCGATCGCGCAACCTGAAGTCAGTCCGCCGCCGCCGCACGGCACCAGCAGATAATCGAGGGGGCCCACATCCTCGATCAATTCCTTCGCCGCCGTGCCCTGCCCCGCGATGACCTGCGGATGATCGAACGGCGGGATCACGGTGAGGCCGCGCTGGTCCGCCAGTTCGCGCGCGAGCTGCTCGCGGTCCCCGGTCTCGCGGTTGTAGACCACGACCTCGGCGCCATAACCACGTGTCGCCTCGAGCTTGACTGCCGGCGCATCGTCGGGCATCACGATCACGGCCCTCACGCCGAGCAGCCTGCCGGCGAGTGCAACCGCCTGCGCGTGATTGCCCGACGAGTACGCAACCACGCCGCTCCGTCGCTGCTCGCCGTTCAGATTCGATAGTGCGTTATAGGCGCCGCGGAATTTGAACGCCCCCATGCGCTGGAAATTCTCGCACTTGAAAAACACTCTTGCGCCCGTGCGCTCATCCACGGTTCGCGAAGTCAGCGCCGGCGTGCGATGTGCAACGCCGGCGAGCTTCTCCGCCGCGGCGGCAACGTCGGGGTAGCTGACCGGCAGCGGTTGATTTCCAGCGGAACCCATTTCAAAAACCTCCAACGCAACAGCCGCGCGGCATAGTCCGGGCAACCCGCGGCATTTTTATAAAAAACATCAGGTTACCACTGGCGTCCCGCTGCCGCCATGGCCCGGCACGGAAACCTGCCACGCACTCTCGTTTTTTCAAAAAAATGGGAATATACTTTTCTTACCGTCCGAATGGAGGGGCCTGCCCATGCAGACTGATATCGATTCCCTTAAACTACGCATCAACCAGCTGCACCTCGAACACCGCGATCTCGACGACGTCATCGCCAGACTTGGAGAAAAACCCGGACAAGACCAATTGCAATTGCAGCGCCTCAAGAAGAAAAAGCTCCTGCTGAAAGATCAGATCTCGCACCTGGAACGCCAGCTGACGCCCGACATCCGGGCGTAGCGCACAAAAGCCGCTCGTAGTTGCAGCGGCTTTTTGTTGCCCGTTCCGCCGCGTCAGCGCTTGCGGGCGGCCACTGCGATAGTCACCGCGAGCACGCCGAGCAGCACGAACCACGTGAGCGACCATTCGGCGATCGAGAGGGTCAGGAACGTCCACCCTACTTCCGCGCATTCGCCCGAGCCGCGGAAAATTTTCTCGAGCGCCTGCGTGAGCGGAAATTTGTTGAGCATGTATTCCAGCCCGGGGCCGCATTCCGGCACCCGGTCTTTCGGCAAATGCTGCAGCCACACGTGGCGCGTCGCGATGCCCGCGCCGATCACGGCGATGACGACGAGCAACGTGCTGTAGACAATTGCACCGGCCTGGCGCGGACCGTGGATGGCCCCGATCAGGAAAACCACCATCATTGCGATATAGGCGATGCGCTGCAGAATGCACAACGGGCACGGATTCTGGTATTCGTAATACTGCAGGTAAAGCGCGAACGCGAACAGCGCGCCGCAAATGAACAGCCCTGCAAGATAGCCGAGGCGCGTAGTCAACTTGGATAGCCTATTGAAGTGGGCGTTGCGCAAAAGTATAAACTGGAATCCTGAACTGAGGATTCTAGCAAATCCCCGGGTTGAGGCCCGGCCCGAGCGTAAGCAGAGAAGGAGGAAGCAGGTGATGCGATTTCTGGTTCGTTTCCCCGCAGCTTGGATGTTCGCCGCCGCAACGGCTGCCGCCCAGGGTTATCCCGAGAAACCCGTCACCATGATCGCGCCGTTTCCCGCCGGCGGTTCCGTCGATCTCGTCGCACGCGCGGTCGCTCAGCAGATGAGCGAAATCTGGAAGCAACCGGTCGTGGTAGTCAACCGCCCCGGCGCGGGCGGCAACATAGGTGCCGAGGCCGTCGCGCGCGCCGCTCCCGACGGTTACACCCTGCTCATGGGCACGACGGCGCTCGCGAGCAGCCCGGCGTTGTATTCCAGGCTTACTTACGACGTCACGCGCGACCTCGCGCCGGTCAGCCTTGTCGTCACCATGACCAACGTGCTCGTTGTGCACCCTTCGCTGCCGGCGCGTTCGGTGCCGGAGCTCCTGGCTCTGGCAAAAACGCGGCCCGGCACGCTCAACTCGGCTTCGGCGGGAGTCGGCAGCTCAAACCATCTCGCACTCGTGCTGTTCAATACCATGACCGGCGCCGGCATCGCGCATATTCCATACAAAGGTGCGGCGCCCGCGGTCGCTGATGTCATGGGCGGACATGTTGCGATGACCTTCGTGCCAATCGCCGCCGCGGTGCCTCCCGTCAAGGCGGCGCGGCTGCGTGCGCTCGGCGTCACCGGCGCCACGCGCTCGGCAACGCTGCCGGAAGTGCCTACCATCAGCGAAGCGGGCGTGCGCGGCTACGAGGCAACGTCCTGGAACGCGCTGCTCGCGCCGGGACCCACGCCGCGCGATCTCGTAATCAAAGTCAACAGCGCGCTGGTCGCAAGCCTGCATGCCGCGAAAGTAAAGGAAATCCTCGTCAACTCCGGCGCGGAGGCGGCGGGCAATTCACCCGCTGAGCTGGCGCGGTTTCTGCGCGCGGAAATAGTGAAATGGGGTAAGGTGGTCAAAGCCGCGGGTATCAAGCCGGAATAGGAAACTGTCAGTGCTCAGAATCACGCCCGACATCACGCTCGACGACAGCGAACTGGAGGAGCAGTTCGTGCGCGCCTCGGGACCGGGCGGCCAGAACGTCAACAAGGTCTCCACCGCGGTGCAGCTGCGCTTCAACGTGTTTGCGTCTCCGTCGCTGCCGTGGGACCTGCGGGAGCGCCTGATCAGGCTCGCCGGCAAGCGCATCAATTCGGCCGGAGAACTCATGATCACCTCCCAGCGTTACCGCACCCAGGCGCAGAACCGCGACGACGCACGGGAGAAGCTCGCCGGCCTGATCCGCGCTGCTGCCCATAGGCCCAAGCCGCGCAGGAAAACCAGGCCGAGCGCGGCCGCCAAACGGCGCCGTCTCGAAACCAAGCGCCGCAAAGGGGAAACCAAGCGCAGCCGCAGCGGCAAGCTCGATTTCACATGATGGAAGAAAGCGACGCGAATCGGGAATAGACCGCCGGCGAGGACTGTTATAGCATGCGTGCCGCGGGATTTCTCCAAGCTCCAGGCCACGGTGCCGTGGGACGGATCAGCGGTTGGTCGATAACATTAACAGGAGAATTAACAATGCATGTCGCGGTCAAGATTATGGGTCTGGTAGTAGTGACAGCCGTTTCGGGCGTTACATTGTTGCCCGTGGGACTATCGCATGCGGCCAGTGGCGAAGAGGTGATAAAAGCCCGGGTCGATTTCATGAAGGATGAGGTGGGAGGTCATTGGAAGACACTTGCCGCGTATGCGAAGGCTGGGAACGGATCACTCGCCGACGTTGAAAAAAGCGCCAGGGCCCTGGCGAATGTTTCGAAAAAAATACCGGCACATTTCCCGAAAGACACAGGCCGCGGCAACTACCCCGACGACGTGACGCGTGCATTGCCTGCAATTTGGAAGGATTGGAGCGGCTTCGAGAAAGAGGTACAGGGGTTGGTAAATGAGAGCGAAAAACTCGCGCGTCTTGCAAAGGAGGGGAATAAGGATGCTGTCGTGACTATGATCGGGACGTCCGGGAGCTACGCCAGGACCAAGATTGGCTGTGCCGAATGCCACGAGAAATTTCGCGGCCCCGCGGCCAAAAAATAGACCTGCCCAAGCTAAACTGTTGCGGAGCAACTGGCAATAGATGATTGGCTTCGCCCTGGCGGTTGTCGCGCTGGCTAGTTTGAGTTCCGCATCGCTCGCGGCTGCCGCCGGAGATCCGAAGCACGGCGAATATGTTGTTCGCGTGGGCGGCTGCATGGGCTGTCACACCGAAGACAGGAAAGGCGCTGTCGCTTTTGCAGGCGGACGTGCTCTGAAAACGCCTTTCGGCACGTTCTACGGGCCGAATATCACGCCTGACCCGAAGGCGGGAATCGGGCAATGGACCGAGACGGATTTCGTGCGCGCCCTGCGCTATGGCGAACGACCCGACGGGGCCAATTTCTTGCCGGTGTTCCCCTACCTTTCGTTCACGAAGATCAAGGACAGCGACCTGCGCGACATCTGGGCATATCTGCGCACGCTTCCACCGAGCAGCCGGGCCAATCAGCCGCATGAGCCGCGTTTTCCGTTCGGCTGGCGCTTACTCGTCACACCGTGGAAATGGCTGTTCTTCACGCCGGGCCCCTTCGTTGAAAACAAACAGCGCACGCCGGTCCTCGACCGGGGCGCTTACCTGGTCGAGGCCCTCGGCCATTGCGGCGAATGCCACACACCGCGTAATTTGCTCGGCGGCCCAAAACGGGACCGGTTGCTCGCAGGGGGAAAAGGTCCGGACGGCAAACGGGTTCCGAACCTGACGCCAACCCGGCTCAAGGATTGGAACGACCGGGAATTAAAGGAATTCCTGCTGACCGGCACCACTCCCGATGACGACGCCGCTAATGAAACGATGGGCGAAGTGATCCGCAACACCACCAGCCGGCTCACGCCCGAAGACCTCGCGGCACTGATGGCGTACCTGCGCTCGCTTCCGCCGCTCCCCGACGAACCCCGCTGACTTATCGCCAGGTCTCCATATACCCTACGGTCTGACCGCTGCAGTTGAAGCGCAGCAGTACCGGCTGGTGATTGGAGCGTCGGTGTCGCAGTTGACGCGCACTTCACACACGCGCTCCGATCCGATGTTTCAGGACCCGCTCCATTGTGAACCGGGGGTAATCTCAACCTCGATTGCGCCCCCGGTACGCGTATGGTAGGGTCAATCCCCCCGACCTATCAATTGCCGGAAAATCATGACCCAGTTGCGGGTGATCCTTATCAAGCCGAGCAAGTACGGCGTTGACGGTTCGGTCGAGCGTTTCAGGAAAGGCTTCCTGCCCAACGCAACTTTGTATCACATCGCCGCTCTGACACCCGCGCGTGTCGGCGATGTGCCGGTCACCGTTCACCTGGTGGACGAGTACGTGTGGCAGGACCTCGACTACCTTCGCTGGTTGCACCACGATCCCGATGTGACCACGCTGGTGGCGCTGGTCGGCGTTCAGTCCCACCAGTTTCATCGCGCGCTCGACCTCGCCGCCTACGCCCGCCGTCACGGCGTGCGTCATTGCGTGATCGGCGGACCGCATGCCATGACCTGCGATACGTCTTCGCTCCAGGGCCGCGGCGTGAGCTTTGCGATGGCCGAAGCGGAGCTGGTTTGGCCGCAGATCCTGGATGATGCCCTGAGCGGTGAATTGCAGCCTTTGTACGGCCGTGACCAGCGCTGGGCGCAGCAATTGCCAGGCACGGTGATCACTCCTCCGGGCGCGGCAGAATTGGCACGTTACACGGCGCCCATGCTCGGCCTCTATCCTGTGCGGGGCTGCCCATACAAGTGCAATTTCTGCTCCGTGATCAAGATATCGGGCCGTCAGGTGCGCAGTCCGAATATCGAGAGCACGCTCGAGAGCCTGCGGCGGGCAAAACGCGGCGGCGTCGAAATGATCATGTTCGTGTCGGACAACTTCAACAAGTTCCCGGGCGTTCGAGTGCTGCTGCAGGCGATGATAGACGAGCGATTGGGGATCCGGTTCTTTTGCCAATGCGATACCCAGATCGCAAAAGATCCGGAACTGGTAGAGTTGCTGGGCCGGGCCGGCTGTTGCGAAATGTTCGTGGGTGTCGAATCCTTTAACCGCAAAACGCTGAAGGCGGCAGGCAAGCACCACAACCATCCGGAACAATATGTCGAGATTATTCGCCTGTGCGACCAGGCCGGGATCCGGCCCCACTTCTCAAATATCATCGGGTTTCCCAATGACGACGTTGACGAGATCCAGAATCATCTGGATGTTTTAAAGAGCTTGCGCCCCACGATAGCATCTTTTTTTATTCTGACTCCCATTCCAGGTACCGAGCAGTATGACGAATTTCGCAAGGCGGGATGGATCACGGAACGGAACCTGGATCGCTTCGACGCCACCTGCCCGACATGGTCCCATCCCATTCTGTCACCCAAGCGGCTCGAGGATCTGCTCTATCACTGCTATGTCAGCTATTACGGCTTTCTGCTCAAGGCTGGGGGGTTGTCGAGGGAGGAACAGCAGCAAGCCATTTACCACCGTTACACGGCGGCACAACGGATGCATCCCATGGCCGGCGGGGTTGACCGGTTGTGGGTGGATACCGCAGCGGACTACGCCGCTTTGCGGCGCGCGGTGTACGATATCGATCTTGCGCCGTTGCCTGACAGTCTCTCGCTGTCGGCCAATGACGATGCCCTGAACCGTCGGCTGGATTGGCGCGTGGAGCGCCTCGTGGAACCGGCGACCCCGTAACCGCCACGCACCGCGACGAATCAGTCATGCTGCGCAGCGACCTTAACCTGTTCCTGGCTGGAGAATTATGAGTAACGACGTGCAACAGCGTGTGCTTAAAGCAATCGCCGAAGTTCTGGAGCGAAAAGAAGACGCGATCCGGCTGGATGCCTCCCTGCGCGACGATCTGGATTTCGACTCGCTGAAGCAGATGACGCTTTTCATCCTGCTGGAAGACGAGTTTCAGCGCACCATGCCGCCCGAAGACCTGGCGGGAATCGTCACCGTCAAAGACATCGTCGATTTCATCAACAGGAAGCTGCAGGAACCTGCTGCGACATGAAACGGCGGGTTGTAATCACGGGGGCCGGCGTCGTCAGCACCATCGGCACCGGCGTCGACGACTTCTGGCGCAACTGCCTTGAGGCCAAGACGGCGGTCGCGCCGATTCCCGAAAACTGGGAACACTACGCCACCCTGCACTCCCGGCTCTGGGCGCCGCTGCCTGATATCGATCCCGAGTACCTGGGCGTTGCGCGCATGGAACGGCTGCAACTCGATCCGGGCACCGTGCTTGCCCTCGGTGCCGCACGCGAAGCCTTCGAACGCGCAGGCTTCAACATCGTCCCGGATGCTGCAAGTTCGCGTGTATTCAGCCTCGCCGGCGCGGACGCGGCGCGGATCGGAGTCTATCTCGGCACCGGCATCGGCGGCGTGCACACTCTTCTCCATAGTCATACGCACCACCTGTATCAACGCGCGCGCGCAACGCTCAAGACCTATGCGGAGACCCGCGCGAGCGCGCAGGACCGGGGGACACTGGACGGTGTGCTCGCGCTGATGGTGCATGGTCCACGCTACCATCCCTTCCAAGTGTCCATGCTAATGTCAAACGCCAGTTCGGCCGCGGTCGCGATCAAGTTCTCGATCACCGGCCCGAACACAACCTATTGCGTCGCGTGTGCCTCAGGCACCGTCGCCGTCGGCAACGCCTACCGCGCAGTGCGAGATGGCTGTGTTGACATTGCCGTCAGCGGCGGCTGCGAACACTTAGACGATGAACACGGCAGTATTTTTCGCTCGTACGACATCGCCGGCACGCTGGTCCGGGACTGCGCGGACCCGGAGGCGGCAAATCGGCCTTTCGACGAAAAGCGCTCGGGCTTTCTGTTCAGCCAGGGCGGAGCGGCGGTGCTGATACTCGAAGATCTCGAGCATGCGCAGCGCCGGGGCGCGGCGATCATGGCGGAGCTGACCGGTTTCGCCGAGACTTTTGACGCCCACTCCATGATGAGCCTTGCCCCCGGTGGCGAGCAGATCGAACGCATGCTGCGCGCCGCGCTGGCCGACGCCGGCGTTGGCGCACACGATGTTGATTACATTAACGCCCACGGCACGGGAACGAAGAATAACGACGAGACGGAGGCCGAGATAATCGACCGCGTGTTCGGGAAATACGTGCGGGTCAATTCGACGAAATCGCTGTTGGGTCACACCATCGGCGCCAGCGGCGCCATCGAGATCCTGGTCACGGCCCTGTCCCTGCGCGACCAGACGACACACATCTGCAGGAATCTCGACGCGCCATTGCGCGACCTTAACTTCGTGCGTGCGGCCGGACAGTTCGATCTGCGCGTGGCGATATCGCAATCCTTTGCCTTCGGCGGGCATAATGCGGCCGTGGTGTTACGGCGATTCGGCTAGGGAATCCATGAAATGGCCGGGTTTTGACAAAGACATATCCCCGGCGTAACCTGATTTGGGAGGCCTTAATGAGCAGCTTGCAACGTCCCGTATCGCTGGTGCATTCCATAAAAAGCTCACCCGCCAAAAACAATACGGTGATGATCGTGGACGACCAGTCCACCGGACGCGTGATCCTGGCCGAGATCGTGCGCAGTATTGACAAATTCGTTGACACGGTCACGTTCGAGGATCCCGAGGCCGCGCTGGACTACGCCCGCAGGCATGTCGTGGACATGGTGATCACGGATTACCAGATGCCCAGGATGAACGGCGTCGAACTGATACGTGAATTGCGCCGGGTGTTTCATGACGACTCCGTTCCGATCGTCATGATTACGGTCGACAAACAACCCGAAGTGCGCTATCAGGCGCTCAACCACGGCGCCATCGACTTTCTGACCCGCCCGATCGACCGCATCGAATACCGCCAGCGCTTCGTGAACCTGCTGGCGCTGCGCCGCAACGAAATCGAAAATACGAACCGCCGCAAGTGGCTCGAGGAAAAAGTGCGCGTCGCCACGCAGGAATTGCGCCGACGCGAGGTGGACACCCTGTTCCGGCTGGCCCGGTCGGCCGAATCGCGCGACAAGGTCACCGGGTTCCATCTGCCGCGCATGGCAAGCTATTCCGCGCTGATCGCCAAAGGGCATGGCTTGTCCGCGGCGCAGCAGGAAGCGATCGAACTGGCCGCGCCCATGCACGACCTCGGAAAGATCGGCATTCCGGACCGCATTCTGCAGTCGAGCGGCAAGTTGTCCGCGCAGGACATGGAAGTGATGAAGACCCATGCGGTGCTCGGCTATGAGCTGCTGAAGGACAGCGGTTCGGAATTCCTGCAGATGGGAGCGGTGATCGCGCTCGGGCACCACGAGAAATACGATGGCAGCGGCTACCCGTATGGCCTCAAAGGGCCGGCCATACCGCTGGAATCGCGCATCGTGGCCATGGGCGACGTCTACGATGCGCTCACCTCAGTCCGGCCGTACAAGCAGGCATGGCAGCCCGACCAGGCCTTCGCCTGGATGCGCGAACAATCCGGCCGCCATTTCGATCCGGAACTGGTTGCAGTGCTGCTGCGCTCGCGCGCAGAAGTCCTTGCCATCGGCGAGCGCTTCCGCGACAACGATACCGTGTCTACGACGGCCACGCGCTGAGGCAGCGTGCGATGAATCTCCTGCACTTCGTCCGAACGCGGCTGGCGGGCCGCGCCGACACCGAACTAGAGCAGGCGTATGTGCGCGTGTTGATGGGAATCGGGCTTGTCGCTTATCTGTTTCCCTACTCAAACTACTCAATCGATCAGGTCAGGCCAGAGATCTACGTGTTAGTAATGGTGGGATGCGTAGTGACAGGGCTCGCGATCCTGCTGTCGAATCTCGTCTGGCCCCACCCGTCGCCTGCGCGACGCGTGATTGCGAATGCGTTCGACGTCTTCACCATCACCTTCTTCATGAGCCTCGGAGGCGCTCATGCGGCCCCACTATTCAGCATTTACATGTGGATTACATTTGGCTGCGGCTTTCGCTTTGGTGCCCGTTATCTCCTGATCTCGCTGGCATTCAGTACTGTGGGCTTCATTATTGTTCTAGAAGTTAGCGATTATTGGACACTTAACCGCGAGCTTGGCATCGGGCTTTGGGTCGGAATGGTAATGCTATCTCTCTACGTTCTGGCACTGATCAAACGCCTGTACGAAGCGATTGCGCGCGCGGAAGCGGCAAACCAGGCCAAACGAACGTTCATCTCGTCGGTGTCGCACGAGCTGCGCACGCCGCTCAATGCGATCATCGGCATGAATGACCTGCTGCGCACCACGACGCTCAACGCCGAGCAGGCCGAAATGGTAAACGCGACCCACGGTGCGTCACGCGTCATGCTCTCGCTAATCGAGGACGTGCTGGACTTCTCGAAGATCGAGGCCGGCAAGGTCACCGTCAAGTCGGTCGACTTCGATCTGCATGCGCTGATCCAGAGCACCCTCACCATCTTCTCGCGGCAGGCGGCGCAGAAGGGCCTGAAGCTGGGGATCTTCGTGATGCCCGATGTCACTCATGCCCTCAATGGCGACGCGCACCACCTGCAGCAGATACTCGTCAATCTCATCGGCAACGCGCTCAAGTTTACCGAGCACGGCGAAGTCCGGCTGGCCGTATCCACGCTCATCGAGAGCGCGCAGTCGGTGCGGCTCAGATTCGCGGTCCGCGATACCGGCATCGGAATTGCGCAGGCGGACCAGCAGCGGATCTTCGAATCATTTACGCAGGCCGATGCGCCGGGCGTTCGCAAACACCGCGGCACCGGCCTCGGCACGACCATCGCGAAGCAACTGGTGGAACTCATGGGCGGGACGATCGGACTGGAAAGCGCACCCGGCGCAGGCAGCACCTTCTGGTTCGATCTGTCGTTCGCGAAGCAGGACCTGGCCGCCGCCGAGGCGAGTCCCGCGCACTTCAAGGACAACCGCACCCTGCTGGTGGGGTTCCCGGATGAGGCGCGGCAGGCGCTCGCAGCCGACCTTCGTCAATGGGAGCTGGAAGCGGGCAGCGCCGAGAGCCTCGCAATCGCCGCCGCGCGGCTGAGCGAAGCCGCGGCACTGGGGCGTCCGTACCGTGTAGCGCTTGTTTACGCGGAAAGCGCGGACGCCGATATCGGCGACGCAGCGGCACGCTTACGCGCCCACGACAGCGGATCGCTTGCACTCATTCTGTGCACGCCGCGTAATGCCGCAGCGCTGTGGAGCTCGCGCATGCCGGCGGAATTCGCCTCCGTGATCGGGTTACCGCCGGAGAAGCGCCTGCTCTACAACGCCCTGCACTCGGTATTGGCGGGCGAAGAAACCGCCGCAGAGGGAACGATCTCGCTTGCCGACTACTATCAGCGCAAGGAGCCGACGCCGTGCTACCGCATCCTGGCAGCCGACGACGATCCGATCAACCGCACCGTGTTATCAAAGCAGCTGGAGATGGCCGGGCACTCCGTGAAACTGGTTGCCGACGGCGAGCAGGCGCTGGATGCGCTGGTTGAAGCGGAATACGATTTGGTAATCCTCGACTCGCACATGCCGGTGATGACCGGCCTCGAGGCAACTCGCCTGATCCGGGTGATGCAGGCGGGCCGTGCCGGCGTGCCTGTCATCCTGTTTTCGGCGGATGCGACTCCCGAAACCATCCGGGAGGCCACTGACGCCGGAGTCGACGCGTTTCTGCCCAAACCGATCGAGGTGCGCCGCTTGTACGCGACCATCGAGCAACTTGCCGAAAAACGCTACCGGAAAACCGCGAAGGTGGTGCAGTCAATTGCACCGCCGCAACCGCCACTGCTCAATGCCGGCGCGCTGCACGAGCTCGCGCGCATGAGCCAGGATCCGCAGTTCGTGCCGCACCTGGTCCAGCTGTTCAGCGAAGACAGTTCTCAGCTGCTGGTGAGAATCGAGGAGGCGCTCGCACACCATCGCCGCGAGGAATTCAAGGCGCATATCCATGCGCTCAAAGGCTCGGCGCTCAATCTCGGCGCGGAGCGCCTGGTCGCGCACTGCACCCGGATCGGCGCGCTACACTATCGCGAGCTCAGTGCGTCGACCGGCACTGTCGCGGCTGAAACCCGCGCGGTAATCACGGCAACGCAGGCAGCGCTTGCCGATTACGTGAAGAACCACAGCGTGGCGAGTTCGTAGCCGCCCTCTGTCACGCCTGCGTTGCCTGCTTCTGGCCGGGGGCCGCAGCCGCGGCACTTGGTTTCAGGCTGCTTTGCGACTGCACGATCCGCGTCATCATGCGCAGATCTTTCGCGTCGAGCCTGAGGGCCGCGTCAACCCACAGCGTCGTGATCTTCATCAATTCCTCGCGGGTGACCGGGGATACGAGCTGCCGCGCCTGGTAGGTCGCCGCCACGCCGTTCCTGCGCTTATGCACCTTGTTCACGTAATCGTAGACCGCCATCTCGCCGCGCCCCTCCGGCACCACCATGTCGACGATACCCATTTCATGCAGCCTCGCCGCCGGATAAAGATTGCCTGACAGCATCATCTCCTCCGCCAGACGCGGACCGACGCGCCGCGCGAGCAGGCTGTAGGCCCCCATGCCCGGGAACAGGTTGAAAAGAATCTCCGGCAGGCCCATTTTCGCCTGCTCCTCGGCGATGATCACGTTGTTTGCCAGCACACCCTCGAACCCGCCGCCCAGCGCATCGCCCTGCACCAGCGCGATCGTTATCAGGTTGGGAACCCGATGGCTCACGATGCGCGGATACAGGTTGTCGACGCAAAGCGTGGCGTAGTTCAGCAGCGCGTCCCGGTCGCGGCGCTCGATGCACTGCATGAAATACGCGAGATCTCCGCCCAGGCTGTAGACTCCTTTGGTGCGCGAAGCCGCAACGTAGTAATTGACCGGGCGGTATTCCCCCTCGAAAACCACGCGCCCGCCATTGGCTTCGAAGAGCCGGTCGTGCTGGCGGACGTCCTCGAGCAGTTTCAGGGTGACATTCGGGCCTGCCTGCGGTCTGATGAATCCCCACAGGATCCCGTAGTCCGGATCGTATTCCGTTTCGTAATCCGTGAGGTTCAGGCTGCGTTGCACTGCAAGGTGCTGGATGGTTGCGGACTGCATGATCTCTCCCTCTACCAGGTGTTGAACAGGTGTCAGAGACAGGGCGCGCAATCCGACCGTACTGCGCTTGAATCACGCGACAAGACTGTCGCGAGCCAGTCTAGCGCAGCCCCCAGTCCAAAGCAAAAAATGTGACAAATGTCACGTTTGCCGGCCGGACGCCGGCGACCACCCAACCCACAGGGGCGTTTACCCCCTCAATGATCCGGCATGAATCCGGGCACGGCTATCGCGCCCGCCCCAACCGTTCCATCCACAGCAGTCCGATGACCGCCTTGACGTCGGTGATGCGGCCGCTTGCCACCCAATCCAGCGCCTCGGAGAGCGCCAGCGGCACGACTTCGAGAAACTCGCCGTCGTCGTGCGCGTGTCCGACGTGGGTCAGTTCGCGCGCCAGATAAAGCTCGATCCGTTCGTCGGCATAGCCTATGCACGGATGCAGCGTCGTCAGATGCTGCCAGCTCGCCGCCGTGTAACCGCACTCCTCGATCAGCTCGCGCTTCGCGGTTGCCAGCGGTTCCTCGCCCGGCTCGATCTTGCCGGCGGGAAGCTCGTAAAAATGCCGCTGGAGAGGATAGCGGTACTGCCGCTCCAGCAGCACCGTCCGCTCGTCGAGCATCGGAATCATGATCACCGCTCCCGGATGCTGGATCCACTCGCGGCGCGCGGTCTTGCCGTCCGGCAGCAGCACGGTGTCCTCGCGCACCGTGAGCATCCGGCCGTCGTAGACGAGCCGGGTCGTCAGCTGCTTTTCGGTGAAATCGGGATCTTCGGACACTACTGCAGCGACAGCGCTATCGAGTACTCGCACAGCGTCATCAGCGGGCCGGGCAGCACTCCGAAGAGCAGGATTGCGATGCCGTTCGCGCTCAGCACCCAGCGCATGCCGGCATCCGGCGCAATCGGCGCCTCGTCAAGCGGCGGATCAAAATACATGAGCTTGACGATGCGCAGGTAATAGAACGCGCCGATCAGCGAAAACAGCACGGCGACCACCGCCAGCCACAGGAAACCGGCATCGATCACCGCCCACAATACCGACAGCTTGGCGTAAAAGCCGACCACCGGCGGCACGCCCGCCATCGAGAGCATCAACAGCAGCATGATGAACGCGTACCAGGGGCTGCGCTGGTTGAGCCCCTTGAAGTCGTCGATGTTTTCGGCCTCGAAACCGGCTCGCGACAACAGCAGAATCATGCCGAACGTGCCGAGGTTCATCAGGACGTAGACGACGACGTAGAACATGGCCGAAGCGTAGCCTTCGGTGCTGCCGCTCAACACGCCGAGCAGCAGGAAGCCCATGTGCGAAATGGTGGAATAGGCGAGCATGCGCTTCAGGTTGGTCTGTGCGATGGCGGTCACGTTGCCAACCGCAAGCGATGCGACCGCCATGATGATCAGCATCCATTGCCACTGCTCGACCAGGTGATCGGCGCCCAGACCCGACACCAGGATGCGCATCACAAACGCGAACGCGGCGAGCTTGGGCGCGGAGCCGATCAGCAGCGTCACCGCGGTAGGCGCGCCCTGATAAACGTCGGGCACCCACATGTGAAAGGGCACGGCACCGAGCTTGAAGCCGAGGCCGGCGACGATGAATACCAGCGCGAACACCAGCAGCGTGTTGTCCGCCACACCGCCGTCGATCACCGCGGCCATCCGGGTAAGCTCAAGACTGCCGGTCGCGCCGTACAGCATCGACATGCCGTAGAGCAGCATGCCGGATGCCAGCGCGCCCAGCACGAAATACTTCATCGCCGCCTCGGTCGCGACCGCCGAGTCGCGCTGCAGCGCCACCATCGCGTAGAGCGACAGGCTCAGCAATTCGAGCCCGAGGTACAGCGTCAGCAGATGGTTGGCGGAGGCCATCACCATCATGCCGAGTACCGCGAACAGCGTCAGCACGAAAAACTCGCCGCGGAACATGCCGCGCGCGCGGATGTAGGCCTGCGAATACGCCAGCATCATCGCGACCGCGATATAGACGCCGAGCTTGAGCACGTTCGCCATCAGGTCGGCAACAAACATGCCGCTGAAGGTATAGGGTTCGCCCGCGGAGCCGGAGTAACCGGTGAGCAGGAAGCAGCCGCCGAGCGTTGCAAGCGTCAGCGCGTACGTGATGCCGCGCTGCTCGTCGCTCAGAAACAGATCGACGAGCAGGATCACGCACACCATGCAGAGCAGGAATACCTCGGCATAGGCAGGTGCGAGCGGCGTGATGTATTGCATGACTACATTCCGATCAGAAGTTTGCGACCCGGCGCGGCGAGCCTGAGTATCTCATTCACCGATTCGTGCAGCACCTCGCCGAGCGGTGCGGGATACAGCCCCATGCCGAGCACCAGCAGCGCGAGCACGCCCAGCACGAACATCTCGCGCCTGCTGATGTCGGCAAGCTCTTCAACGTGCGGGTTGGCCACCGCGCCGAATATGACGCGCTTGTACATCCACAGCGTATAGGCGGCGCCGAAGATGAGCGTCGACCCGGCCGCGGCCGCAATCCAGAACCCTGCCTTCATCGACGCCAGAATCACCAGCCATTCTCCGACGAACCCGCTGGTTCCGGGCAGCCCCGAGTTGGCCATCGCAAACAGCATGAACAGCGCCGCAAATACCGGCATTTTGTTGACCACCCCGCCATAATCCGCGATCTGGCGCGAATGCACGCGCTCGTACATCACCCCGACGCACAGAAACAGCGCGCCCGACACGAAACCGTGCGAAATCATCTGCAGGATCGCGCCTTCGATTCCCTGCGCGCTGAAAATGAAAATGCCGAGCGTGACAAACCCCATGTGCGAAACCGACGAATAGGCGATCAGCTTCTTCATGTCGGACTGCACCAGCGCGACCAGCCCGATATACACGACCGCGATGAGCGACAATGCGATCACGAAACCGGCAAGTTCCTGGCTCGCATCCGGCACAATCGGCAGCGAGAGGCGCAGGAAACCATAGCCGCCCAGCTTCAGCATGATGGCGGCCAGCACCACCGAGCCGCCGGTCGGCGCCTCGACGTGGGCGTCGGGCAGCCACGTATGCACCGGCCACATCGGCACCTTGACCGCAAAGGCCATCATGAACG
>Ga0082335_1003669_pt1 | contig 24759 bp, 24 predicted proteins | sample Subgrocontami58m_FD_72375 | JGI IMG/M metagenome (GOLD analysis project Ga0082335, IMG submission 72375) | Subsurface groundwater microbial communities from S. Glens Falls, New York, USA - GMW37 contaminated, 5.8 m (SPADES assembly) (version 2) ...
TTGGTGCTGTTCATGCACCGCGATCATAGTATCTTCCCTTGATGTTGCCCGTGCTGATTCGGCCCGACACTAAGCCGCACGACCTCTCTTCGCCGCGCAGCGGCTTAGTTCAACCAACCGGGTGCAGTGAACGGCGGGACTACACCTCTGTTCCAAGCTGAAAGTCCTTGGCCCGCCGCCACTGACCCGGGGCGTTAGCTAGAAAGGACAGCAACATATGCAATTCTATCCGTTGATTCACATTCTTTTTTGGATCGCCGTAAATTTGTCGCCGCAAGGCACTTCCCAGATCATCGTCAAAGGCCCAGACAAGACTTGGACTTGGACGAGGCAGGAGTCTGGTTGGAGTCACTCGGTCGACCGGTCTATATGGGTGGCCGAAGGAAGCATGGTCACGAGCAAGTCCGGTGAAAATGCAGGCAAACAAGATGTGAGCACGTTCGTCAAAGGCATCAAGGAACAGGATTGGAACAAGTCACCGTCACTGAAACTAGGGCCGATGAAATCTCTGACGAAGAAGGGAGACGCCTTCATTTACACTCTCGACGAGGGGAATCCGGCAGAGAAGCGATTTGTCATCGAATTCAAGAAAAAGTAGCTAACAAAACGCTCCACACGAACCGCCGCCTCGCTCTCGGCTTCGGTCAGAGCGACGGTTTGTTCGTTACTACTCGGCCTCATTACGTCATCGTCCGGGCGGCGGTCGGTGAGCTTGGTCGTTACGCGCCATGAAAAGGACGCGCATCCTGCAAATTGCCGTTGCGGCAATCCTTGTACTCGCTGGCGTCGCGGCAGTTCTAATCGTTGGTCGTGACACTTTGAACTTGGATATTGTCTATCACGGCTCGACTAACAATCACCAGGTTGTCTTCACGATCTCCAACCGCTCCCCGATCCCAGTTGCCTACTGGGTGGGTTTCCCGCAAATTAAAACGAACTCCATCTGGCCGAGGCCACATATAACGGCAGATGATGGACTGATGCCACCGCCAACTATTCTCGCCGCGGGGGAGAACGCGAACATCGTACTATATCCCCCCACTAGCGGCGACGAGTGGAGGTTACCGGTATTTTGGGAAGTCCAGGGGGAACGAGCGCCAAGCGTCGGCATCAGCAATTACAATCTGCGGATTCTACGAGGCTGGTGGCCGGTCAGGCGCTACAACCGTTTCCCCAAACTCAAGGCGCATGGCGACCGCCAGCTGCACGCCACGTATTCAATTACAATAATGAGATGACATTGTCGCGTAACAAGGCCGGTGCAGGCAACGGCGCGATAACGCACCTGTTCCATGTCGCACGTTCTCGGTGCGCCGTGCCTGACCACGCGCGTTGATATGGCTAGCAGATGTCAAGTGGCCAGTGATGTTGCGCTCCGAAAAGTTTCATTTCTTTTCGATGATCCTCACCGCGGCTTTTCTGAGTCAGAGACAGGAACGCGTTACTGCGGTTATCAATGCTGAGATGCGTGAGGCTTTTACGATCGGCAGGGAGCCGGAGTTGGTGACCACTTTTTCGATAGCCTGAAGGCCGCGTTCCTGGCACTCGGGCCGCGACGCGTTTACGCTGCAGGACAGCGGTTCACCGAAAACATCCTTTTCCGGAGGCCATCTCGTCACCCGACTTTCAGCGCCCGCAACTCCGCATCCCAAGGCGCGCGGTAAGGTCGTTCGAGCATCGCGTTCGCTTCAGAGTCGCCGATGATTTCCTCCTTCTCCGCGTCCCAGCGGATTTTGCGGCCGGTCCGGAGTGAAATGTTCGCGAGATGACAGACGGTGACAATGCGATGACCGCTTTCGAGATCGGAGTTCGGTTCCTTGCGGGATTTGACGCAATCGAGAAAGTTGCGCGCGTGCGCCACGTATTGGCCTTTCCAATCGCCGGTCTGATCTTTTTGCGGCTTGGTCCAAAACTGCGGCTCGCTGTCTTCCGGAATAGGCTGCGGCCCGCCCACCGGATGGCCGCCAATAATTCGCGCCACGATATTGATCGGGTTTTCTTTTTTATCGGGAACGATTTCAAACCCGTCTCTTCCGAGAGTCATCGACCCTTTGTTGCCGTGAAAGACGAGACCGCCCATTCCAGTTTCAGCTGCGCCGGCGGAGCACTCGCGATATTGGCAGACCGTCTGGTAACCCGGATACTCGATCACCGCGTCCTGCACGTCGGGAACTTCACAGTTGTCCTGCAGAAAGAACCGCCCGCCCGCGCTGGTCACAGCGGTCGGTCCTTTGACGCCGGTGATCCAATGCACGATGTCGAGCGAGTGCTGGCCGAGATTTGTCATCTGCCCGCCGGAGTAATCCCAGAACCAGCGGAAATGATAAATCCCCCGGTTCGGGTTGTAGGAACGGAACGGGGCGGGCCCGAGCCACATATTCCAATCGAGGTCGGGGGGGGGAGCTTGATCGGACGGATGGCCAAAGCCCGGGCTGACATTGCGGAAAAAGTTCGATTGAACAGAAACCAACCGGCCGATCTGGCCTTGCTGAAACAACTCTTTGGCCCGTTGATAATGCGGCCCGGAGCGTTGTTGAGTCCCGACCTGAACGATCCGCTTGTGGCGCCTGGCCGTTTCAACCATCCAGCGCCCTTCGCGCACGAACAGGGTGAGCGGCTTTTCCACGTAAACATCTTTGCCCGCGGCACACGCCATCATGGTTTGCAGCGCGTGCCAATGGTCAGGAGTGGCGACGACTACCACGTCAACATTTTTGTCATCGAGCAGCCGCCGAAAATCGGAATATCTTGCGAGAGGAGTTCCGACCAGCTGAGCGCCCGCTTCCAGGCGCGGCTTGAAAGTCTCGGCCATCGCGATGATCTGCGCGTCGGGTTGAGCTTTGAAATTGCGCGTGTGAATTCGTCCGATCAGCCCGCAGCCGATCACGCCGATGCCGATTCGTTCGTTGGCGCCAATCACGCGGTTCCAGGAGGCTGCGGACAGCACAGCGGCTGTGCCGGTCTGGAGAAAATGCCGTCGCGTGACGGGCGAGTGGCTCGAGCGGGATTGAGCTGTGGGAATGGTGTTCATGGGGATTTGGAGTGGTGTTCAATGCCATTTAGGCGGGCGCATTTTTCCTGGCAAGAAATTACTCGCGTTGCGCGAACTGTCTCGTCCGCGGGTTGAGCCGACCAAGGCACGGCCGTCACCAACGAAACCGTGTTCGCAGCGCTTCTCCCTGCTTCAACAAAACATCCTCCGTGAATCGCGCCACCGCTCGAGTGCCCTGCATTTCGAGCGGAGCTGAGAGAGTTTTGCGGCCCAGCTTGACGGTCATGCTCGGATTCTTGGCTGCAGCGGGTAATTCAAGCGCCAAGGTTCGCAAGCGCAGTTCGCCCCACTTCAGTTCGATTTGCGATTGTTGCCCTGAGGATGTTCGCGTTTGTGAAAATGCGCCCCAGCCTTCCGCCGCGGTAAACGCTGCGCGAAAATTCTCCGGCGCGATGCGCGGCGCAAAACCGATGTGCTTTTGGGGCCCATGATATTCAAAACCGCACGCGGCCAGAAACGCCCCGTAGCTCATCATGGCGCGGGAATAATGATCGGAGCACTCGATTTCGTTGTAGGGATTTCGTTTGGCCGGATGGTACCGGTCGTGAATCGCGCGGGTGATGGCCAAGCCTTCTGTGATCATCCTTTCCCAAATCATGTGCGCGGCGACCTGGTATTCGAAGCCGGTCATGCACTCGATGAAATAGCCAACGAAGGTCGGATTGCCGCCGCCCGCCGCGTGTTCAGCTCCGCCCTTCGGCCACGCACACATGAGCAAACCCGCTTCGCCCGGCATCGCATACCAGCGCGCGTTGGGAATCGTTCCTTTCATTCCGTCGCGATAACGCCCGACGTCGGGCGCGAAGTTGTATTTCCACAAAGATTGGAGCGCGGTTCGCGTTTCGGTTTCCGGCGCCACCCGCGGCAAACCGACTTGCCACGCGAAGCTCTGGCCGAGGACCTGATCGATGTGGCAGCCGTTGTTGGTATTGGTGTGTTTGAAATCGGGCGGGCGGTGAATGAAATATTCGCCATTGAACAGCTCGGCAACGAGGTTCTTCCGCCCGCGGTCTAAAATTGTTCGGCAACGTCCCGCCATATCGGCATCGTCCATTTCCCGCGCCATGGCTTCTCCGGCTGCGAGCGCTGCCAAATAAAGCGAACTGATCCATCCCATCGGGCCGTACCAAGCGGCATCGAGTGTGTTCATCTGTTCGCCTTCGAGCAGACCGTTGTCGTCGCGATCCTGGCTCATGATGAATTCGAGCGATTTCCTCACGCGCGGCCAGAGCCGCCGCAGGAATGCGGAATCGGGCGACATCTCGTGCTCGCGGTAGACGCGCACGATCGTTCCGCAAAATCCGTCATGGGCAACCATCCGTGAATTTTCCGCGCGATAATCCATCGCGCCGGTGTCGTGCCAGGCCAAGCCGAAATCGACCCGCTCACGGAGGTCCCTCTCGATTTGCGGAAACAACCGCGCGGCGGCTTGCGCGTATTGCCAAACGTGCTGGCACGTGCCGGCGCAGCAATCGACGCCTTCCCATCCCCAGAACCGGCCGTTGTCGAAAGCGTGAAGGGTTTGGGTGGCCAAGGTGTCGCTGGTCACGAAACAACGGTCCAGAAACCAATACGGCAGACTCGAATCGTACCAGGTGCGGTTCCAGAGTTTTGTCTCCCGGCTCAGGCGCGCGATGTTTCCCGAAACATATTCGGCGGCGGCGAGGGCACTCGAGAAACGTCGCGCGTAGCGGCGCCTGAGCTGGTGAATGTCCGCGATCGCTGCCATTTCCCCGCTGGCTGGCGCATAAAACGGGAACCACCATGAAACCACGAAAGTCATTTCCCGTTTTGCTCCCGGTTCGAGCGTTGTCGTTTTGCAAATCGCTCCGGCATTTTGCCAATCAAGCGGGCCAGCCGCCTCGACCCGGTTTTCATGACGCAGTTCGGCGAAAAGCGCGGCAGCGCTCACGCGCGGCTGGAGACGGGTGATTCCGCGGATTGATTTAGCCGAACCCAACAACGTCAGAGCCATCGAACCAAATCCCGGCGCCGCTTCGGGTGGGATCTCGGGCGGCGCGTCCGAAAACACAATCTGATCCACCGTCGTATGACCCCAACCGCCTTTGGCCAGATCGATGATCTCGAGTTGCGCGGCGCGACCAGCGAATTCGCGGACATCAAACCATTCCGGCCGCATGGCATTGCTATTTTCTCCAGTGGCTTGCCGAACTGCTTTGCCGTCGATAACCAGCTGCAATCCGGTTTGTCCAGGATGATTCCCGCCGCCAATCAAAAAGCGAATGTACCTGCGTTCAATGGAAAATTGTGGGCTGATCAGCTTGCCCGTGTGCGCATCGGCTTGCTCCGAATTCTCGCCCGCTCGCGAATTGTGGCTGTTGACCAATCGCTCGCCGGCCGCCCCTGAAATTGTCTGGCGCGGTGGCAACTCCGATTTTCGATAGGGCCGGCCGCCAAAAGCGGTGGCCTCGGTTTTCCAATTGCCGTAATCGTCCTGCTCGAAATCAGCGAAGAGAATGTCCGGCCGGCGGGTTTCGGATTGAGCGACTTTTTCCGGCCTGGCCGCGTGAACGAGCGACACCCCGCCCGCGATTGTTCGGATGCCGGTGTGGCGTTCGAGCGGTGTGCCTGGTTTGGCCTTCGGGCAAACGGCATTCTCGAGCCAACCAGCGAAGGTCAATTCGACCGGCGTCCGGCTCGTGTTCACGATCGTGAAATTTAGGACGGTGGCTGGCAGTGACGAGTCGTCGAGATTGAGCGGGATGAACGGCGAGAAGGCTTCGAGCGCGACTTGGACAGGCGACTGGGGATCTTCGAATTGCACGCGGGCCATCGGGTATTCGCCGCGAAATGAAATTTGCGAAAAGCCTTTTTGGTCGAGAGTTCGAACGGTGGTCCGGCCGTGCTGTTTGATCTGCAGAGCAAAACCGTGATCGATTTGAGAAACCGCTTCGAGCGGTTTCGCGTAACGCGGCCCAGTCCAGATGCGGTCGTCCGTTGGGGTCCTCGGTTGGAAAATGTCCCAGTGCCAAAGCTGGCCCTGGCCGCCGATATAAAGCTGGCCACAGCCAATGCCGCCAACGGGCATTCCGATAAAGCGCAAATCGCGGCCTCGGAAAATCTCTGGTTGCCCGCGTGCGGTGAGTGATTGGACCCACGCCGGATCGAGCTTCTTGTCTGCGGGAACGAGCGTGTCGAAGTCAAATGGTCCCGCGAACGGCGCAACGTTCGAGAGAAACACGCTGCCCGTTCCATAGCCAAGCCATTTCAAAAAATCGCGCCGATGGAGCCCGGAGGAATTTGGATTACCTGCTTTCATTGTTGTGCCGGAGGACCCGGCCAGGTTTCGCGCCGGTGTGCTCGCCTTTCTGGATGACCAATCGCCCGTTCACGATGACGTATTCAATTCCTTCCGGATACTGAAAAGGTTCGTCATACGTCGCGCGGTCCACGACTCGATCAGGGTCAAACACCGCGATATCCGCGAACATTCCCGGCCGCAGCAGGCCGCGATCGAACAGAGCTAATTTCGCCGCGCTGAGCGACGTCATCTTGCGAACAGCGTCTTCGAGCCGAAGCAATTTCCTTTCGCGGACGTAAACGCCCAAGACGCGAGGGAAAGTCCCGAAGCTTCTCGGATGCGGCTGGCCTTGCCGCAACGGGCCATTCGTCGCAAAAGCCGACCCGTCCGACCCGATCGAAGACCAGACTTGCGACAGGCCGAGATTCATGTCCAGCTCGCTGTGATGGGCGAAAACGGTTGGAACGCTTCCATGGCATTCGAGCACGAGATCGAGCAGCACATCGAGCGGATCGTCCGCCGGATTTTTGCCGGCGTTTTTTAGAGCGATGACGCGGTCCATAGTAAGCCCCTTGTAAGGATTGTTCCCGTTGATCAGCATCCGGCTCCAGTCGCCGCCCACGGCCGTGTAATGATTGTACCAGCCAGGCACTCCCTCACGAATCTCGCGTTTGATCCGAACCCGATCGGCGGAATTCTTGAGGCGCGCCAGCAATTGGGACGCGCCCCCTTCATGGGCCCACGGCGGAATGATGCTCGAAAGATCGTTGTTGCCCCGCGTGTAGGGATAAATATTCGCTTGCACATTCACGCCACGGCGACGCGCCTCGTCGATCAAAGAGACCACCTCGTTCATGCGGCCCCAATATTTTTCGTCCGCAATTTTCAAGTGCAAAATGTCGACCGGGACGCGAGCGCGTTCTCCAATTTCGATCGCCTCTTTGACTGAGTCGAATATCCCGAGCCCCTCATTGCGAATGTGGCTCGAGTACGTGCCGCCAAATCGCCGGACCACTTCGCACAATTCGACGATCTGATCGGTCGTGGCGAGTGAACCGGGCGGCATCATCACTTGGGTCGAGAGGCCGACCGCGCCGTCGGACATGGCTTCGGCCAGGAGGGCTTTCATTTCTCGCAGGTCGGTGGATGTCGGCGCTTCAAATGATTGTCCTAAGATGCTTTGCCAAATGTTGCCGATGCCCGCGTAGGAAACCACGTTGACGGAGATCCCGCCCCGCTCGAGCAATCGAAAGTAATCCCCAAGCGTTGAAATCAATTCTTCCCGGTTCCCGAACCTCACGCTCTTGGCGCGCAGCTTTCCTTTCCATGGCCCGGCTGAAAAGCCTTCGCCCAAAACTTCGGTCGTGACGCCCTGGCGAATTTTGCTTTGCGCGGCGCCGTCTTCGAGCAAGAGCCAATCGGAATGGGAATGGCTGTCGATGAAGCCGGGAGCAACGATCAAACCACGCGCGTCGATTTCGCGTTCTCCCGCTGCGGGTGGGATTTGTCCGATCGCAACAATGCGATCATCGCGAATGGCGAGATCAGCCTGGAACCAAGGGTTGCCCGTGCCATCCACGATTCGTCCGCCGCGGAGCACGATGGAGAATTGGGCGTCGGCGCCGGAGCGCGGCGGCAGGAGGAGCAAGGCGAGAAGCGCGAGAAAAGAGGCGCGACGTGGCATGGAGGGAACGATGCCGAAACGAACAGTAAAATCAACCGCTGAAGAACCGGTCGTCCTTGCGAAGAGACGTTTCAAACCACGAAAAGCGCGAAACACACGAAAGGAAAACAAAATGGAACGTTGCAACGCCCAGTCCGCCTCATTACTTCGGCGGCTACGGCACCGCCTCGCGTTGCAACGCCCAGCCCGCCTCATTACTTCGGCGGCTACGGGACCGTCTCGTGGTTACGGCGGCTGCAGACTAAACCCCTTCGAGTTTTCCGGAGGGCGCCATCGGCAGGCCACGCAGCCGCCGGCCCGTGGCAGCAAAGATCGCGTTCGCCACCGCGGGGGCAATGCCGACGATCGGCGTTTCGCCCGCCCCACTCGAGGACAGGTCCTTCCGGTCCAAAAGCACAATTTGGATCTCGGGCAAATCGCTGAACCGCGGCACCCGGTATTCCGACAATCGCGGGTTGGCAATCTTTCCGTTCTCAAAATGAATCGCTTCGTAGAGGGCGCCGCCCAGACCCATGATGATTGCGCCTTCGTTTTGATTCTTGAGCTGATCCGGATTGAGAATCGCGCCGCACTCGAATGCCTGGCTGACCCGGGCAACGCGCAGGGCACCGGTGGATCGATCGATGTGAACCTCGGCGCAGGTGGCAACGTATCCGCCCTTTTCAAAGCCGCACGCCAAACCAAAGCCGCGTTCTTTGGTGGATTTTGCGTTTGCCCAATCGAAGTTTTTCGCGGCCGCCTGGAGCACCGCTCGCAGGCGCGGATCTTGCAAGTTGCGCAGCCTGAATTCGAGCGGGTCCATTTTCAGGGCGTGGGCCAGTTCATCCATGTGCGACTCGCGCGCAAAATGATTGGCGGTCGCGGCAAGCCCCCGGTACGACCCTTGACGCAACGGCGAATCAGCGGAGTGAAATTCGATCAACTGGTTGGGAATGTCATAAAGCGGACGGATGGCAGAACCGCCCGAGTTAAAGTTGTGAAACTCCCAGGCGGTGATCTTCCCATCGCGCGTTGCGCCGCTCCGGATTTCAATGACGCCAGCCGGCCTGAAATAGGCCCACGTGAATTCTTCGCGACGGGTCCAAACGAGTTTCACCGGTTTCCCAGCCGCTTTGGCTAATCGCGCCGCTTCCACCGCGGCTTCGCCCGTGTGCTTGCCGCCGTATCCCGATCCGGTGTCCGGCACAATCACACGGATGCGTTCTTCCGGAATTCGAAACGCTTGGGCCAACTCGCCGCGGACTCCGAACGGCCGCTGCGAACCGGTCCAGACCGTCAGACGATCGCCGTTCCATTCCGCGAGTGCGGCACGCGGTTCGAGCGGGGTGTGGGCGATGTAAGCGACCGTGTAGGTCGTTTCGAGCTTTTGGTCGGCAGCCGCCAAACCACTTTCCATCGAGCCCGCCGCGTGCGCCGGGCGCTCCGCGCGGCGGCCTTTTTTCAAGTGGTCGAACAATTCTTTATCGGAGATTTGCGGCTCAGTTTTCCAAACCGGCTTTAAAAGGGCCAAAGCGCGGGCCGCTGCGACATCGGTCGGGGCAGTCACACCGATGAAACTGCCATCTCGCACAAGTTTTATTTCGGGCAGCGACTCGACCGTTGATGAATCGAGCGATTCCAAAGTCGCCCGGAAGGCGGCGGGGCGGAGCACTTTTCCATAGAGCATGCCTGGCCGGCGAATGTCAGGGGAGTACGTTTGCTTGCCGGTGACCAACTCGCGGCCGCTAATCTTGCGGAAGGATGTGCCTGCAATTTTCCAACTCTCCGCGGGCGTGATCGGCGGCGAGGCTGGAATTGGCTTGAGGATCTTTTCGCCCTTGGTCAGCTCGGCAAACGTTGCGCTCGCTTTGCCATCCTTGGAACTCACGCGTCCATCAGCAACGACGAGTTCCTCTCGTTTCTGCGTTAAAGAGGAAGCAGCCAGGTCGAGTAAAATTTCGCGAGCGGCCGCGCCAACCCGCCGCAGTTGCGCAGCCATGTCAGGCGTCGTTCGGCTGCCAAATGTGCCCGCGTCGAAAGGAGTCAAATCCGTGTCGGCCATGACGAGCCGGATCGACGGCACGGGCGTTCGCAATTCCTCAGCGACCACTTGCGTCAGCGAGGTGCGAATGTTTTGGCCGACTTCAGCTTTGCCGGTGAACACACTGATGAGCCCATCTTCGCCAATGTGAAGCCAGGCGCCGAGTTCTTGCGGACGCCGCCCACCGCGAAAGCCGCGCCTGCCGCCGCCCGATTCTTGCGCCGCCGCGGTTGGAATCAGCGAAACGACAATCAAGCCGCCGCCCACACGTTTAAAGAATTCACGACGCGGCAGCGCAAAGCGGTAAACCGGTTTTTCCAACAACTCGTAGCGTTCCGCCTCGAAGGGAAGATCCGTTTTCATCGCACGCCCTCCCGAAGGATTTTCGAAGCCCGTTCGAGTGCCGCCACGATGCGCGGATACGTGCCGCACCGGCAGATATTGCGTTCCATGCCGGAAATGATTTCGCTTCGGCTAGGGTTGGGTTTTTTTTCGAGCAAAGCGACTCCCGCGAGAATCATTCCAGATGTGCAATAGCCGCATTGAAACGCATCCGCCTCGAGAAACGCCTGCTGGACTGGATGAAGCTTGCCGTCCGTTTCAAGGCCTTCGATCGTGCGGATTTTTTTTCCTGCAGCGGCCAGGGCTTTCGTCCGGCAAGAGCGGGTCGGCACGCCATCAATCAACACGGTGCAGGCGCCGCACTCGCCTTCGCCGCAGCCGTATTTTGCGCCGGTCAGGCCGAGTTCATCCCGCAGGAATGAGAGGAGTGTTTGTTCCGGATCGGCATTCCCTCTGAGCTGTGAGCCGTTCACAGCAAGCTCAAGCGGTTTCGTTTCCATCCTTCGACGTGTTTAACATCGAAAGGATCCAGAAGCAATCGGTCTGGCAAGTGCGTTTTCGTCTCGAACTGAACTCTCACGAGTTCAGCTACGGATCGCTCGATTATTTTTTCCCGTGCGGTAAGCCAGGGCAAACGCGCGGCAACGCTCTTCGATCCAGCTCCAGTTTTTTGCCGCGACCTTCTCCTTTTGAAATAACGGGCTGCCCACGCCGAAACCATCGGCGCCGGCCTCCAGAAACCGCGGCAGCGTTTCCAGGTCAATCCCGCCGGTGGGCAGCAATTTGATCTGTGGCAGCGGACCCTTTAAACCTCGGATATAACCTGGCCCAGCCGCGTCCGCGGGAAACACTTTTACCATTTCCGCCCCCAGTTCCCAGGCTCGGACGATTTCTGTCGGCGTGAATGCCCCTGGAAAAATCGGGATCGCCAATTCACGGCAACGGCGGATTACGTCGGGGTGCACGACAGGCGTGACGATGAACGATGCGCCCGCGCCGAGAGCGGCTTCCAATATGTCGAGACGGGTGACCGTTCCCGCGCCGATGTTCATGCTGTTTCCCGCCAGCTCAGTTGCATCGCGGATTTGATCGCAAGCGGACGGGCTGTTCATCGTGATTTCTAAGTTGACCAGACCGCCTCGCGCCGCGGCCCGCACAATTTCCGACGTCTCCGCGCGAGTGAAGCCGCGCAAGATTCCGACAATCGGCAGTTGATCAAATGTCGCCGGGAAGAAGCCGGTTTTCATGGCTGGAAATGGAATCGTTCGAAAAAGTGAACGTGAGCGAAAACGGACGACAGTTCGATCTGCTCCGGCGGAATGACTCGGAGCCGGTCCGCGAATCCCAACGTTTGGCAGGCGATCCGATAGCTCGCGGCAAATTTTTTGGAAGCGGCCAGCAGAATCGGCGCGCGCTCGGTTGTGGTGGCCAAGCCAGAAAGTTCAGCTCCTACCAAAAGTCCGTCCAGGAAAAACGTGTTGCTCCGCGGAGATTCCGCTTGCAAGACGCTGCGCGTTCGCGTTCGAAACAAACTCGCGGCGAGTCCCATCCGCGCTGCCTCCTGAATCCCGGAAATGAAAGCGTTGCGATCCGTGCTGTTCTGGTCGGGATTGAATTCAGGCGGCGGCCATTCGACGGATGCAGCCAAAATCGATCGAGTTGAGAGCGTTTCGAACAATTCGCCTGTCATGAAGGTTCGCAGGTCAATGAGAGATGCGGATTGAACCTTCATGTGTTTGGAATGCGTTCCCGGCAAGATGACGGTGCAATCACTCGCGTAGCGCTGCCACTCAGGAAGACTCATCAAGCCGATGATCTCCATCTCTTCTCCGCGGCAGATATCATTCGCCGTCGCGACTCCGGAGATCAAAAAAACTAGGAGATCCCCTCTTTTTATTCGGAGGGTGAATTCCCGAGAAACAAGGCCGGCGCCGTCGATCGGGAAAGGTGTTTTGGCATAGGGAAGTTCTTTCCAACCGACCGTCGATGACGCCATCCCAGAAATGACGACCGGCAGCGGGAGCGAAAGAGAATTCTTTTGCAAAACGAGTTCGACTTTTTCGGCGAAAAACGTGGAGTAAGCCTGCTCTCGGGCCGCGGCTGAGTGGCGCATTTCTTCCGGGAGAGTCGCTATAATTGCTCTGACTCCGGCTGGTTCGCGGATTTCGTCGACGACAACGCGCTCTGGGATTTTAACCAAGCGCAACCGGAACGAGCTAGTGCCCCAGTCGCAGCTGAGCAGATGGGTTACCACTGTTTGCCCGCTTTGGGGGTGGATGACCGGGAAGGTTTGCTCTCGGGGGGAGCGTTTGTCTCTTTGCTCTTGAAAGCGGAACGGAGCAGCCAATGATGTTTGAGCCCTTGCACCATCTCATCCGCGTGAATGATCGCGCTCGAGATCCGGGTCACGATCGCGTCGTTGGTTTCGACTTGCATCCGGAGGTTGTGGGTGATCCCCGCCAGGTTCTCCAGGTTTTTGACTAATTCATCGCTGATCCGAGCCAGGTTCGTATCGGCCGTGTGCAAGGTGGAAGTTGCTCCGGTCAGCGTTTGAGAAATTTGAAGTTGAAGGTTGGTGGGCAGCAGCCATTCGCCAAGTGCGCCTTGCCGATTGGTCAGAAAACCTGTGATCGTCCGCGCGTTGGTCAATATTGGTGGCAACTGAACCGCCACCTGATCGAAGTGGCCGCTCAAATTGGTGACGCTTTGCAGGACGCCGGAAATTTGGTTGGTGAGGTTGAGGATGCCTGGGAGAGCTTGCTCGAGTTTATCGGCAATTTGCTGAAAGCGCTCGGTGAGCGCCGGTGATTCCGCGGCCGGAATGTAGTAGCCACTGTCTGCAAGCGACAGCAGCTTGTAAGTCCGGTTGGTGGGGCTCGATTTGTCGTCCAGGACTTTAATCGGCGCATTTTTGGTTTCGACAACCGTCGGTTTGCCTGTGCTCCCTTTAGTGACTTCGAGAACGCGGCCGCCCAGGAAATTTCCCGAATCGATCTTCACTCTCGAGTCGGTCCAGACGTAACCGTAATAGGGCGCGCGAACCTCGAACGCGACGAACACATTGTAATTGTTAACTGTGAACCAATAATTTCCCGCCTCGGTGGCATTGATCTCGGTGATCTGGCCGACGTTGAAGCCCATCAGATTCACCGGATCGCCCACATGAAGCCCGGTGCCGTCCTTCACGTACGTGTAGTAAGGGATTTTGGTGATGAACCAGCCCTTCCGTTTTGCGGTGATATAAAAGTAATAGGCGAATCCAGCCAACATCAGCAGCGTGGCCAGGAGCACGAACCAGCCGACCATCCGTTCGATCCGGCTAAGACGCGTGCGAAGCTGGGGAGTTAGATCTTTAACAGCCATGTTAATTCCCGAATCCTTCCGCGGTGAGCAGTTCTCGAGCGAGTGGATTGCTGATCGAGGAGAGCGCAGCCCGATCGCCCAGCGCGAACCAATGTTTATCCTGGATTAAAGCGAATTGGCGCCCGTGCTCGCGCCAAGGCCGCAGGTGATCCGTTCCCACGACTAGCGTCATCGGTTTCTTTTCGAATAATGGATGGCCCGCGGCGAGTTGATCCAGCAGATCCAGCCACCATCGTGATTCCCTCGGCGCGAGTCCAGCGAGTGGGTTGTCGAGGAAGAGCAGATCGGGCGCAAGCGCCATTGCTCTGGCCAAAGCCACGCGCGGGTGCAGGTAGCGCGGAACCCAATCTGGCCGAAGATGTCCATATTCAGAAAGCCCGGCCAACTCGACGATCGGCTCGACCCGGTTTGCTGCCTCAGCCGGGCTGATGTTCTGATGGTAGCAAATTGGCAAGGCCACATTCTCCGCGACGGTGAGATGTTGAAACAGACGGCCGCCGTAGGAAAAGACAAATCCTATGCGCGCCCGCAGTTCGACCAATTCTTCCTCGGTCAACGCGTTCGCTTCTTTTCCAAAGAGGGTGTGCTTTCCGCGCTCGGGAGGAATCAGCCCGGCCGCGGTGGCCAACAAATCGCTCTTGCCCGCGCCAGGCAAGCCGCCCACGACCCAAAAATCTTTTGCCGCCACGGACCAGTTCACGTCCTCGGCCCGGACAATCTTTTTCGGGCCGGCCGAAGCAACAGCGACCTGTTGCATTTCCATGACGGAGGTTTCTTCCATTGTTAAAACCTGCCTCAATGCCGATTCACATCACGAGGTAAACGGTTATAAAAATCGCGTCCAGAATGATGCAAGCCACCACGCTTTGCATCACTGCGCTTGTCGCCGCGCCGGAAACTTCCTCGAGCCGGAGCGGTTGGGCCAGCCCATGGTAACAGGTGACGGCGGCGATGATGATTCCAAAGCTGATGGTTTTGATTCCAAGCAACACGAAATCCTCCCAGCTCAACGCCGCGGCGATCTGCCCAAAATAATCCTCCGGCCGCAGCGGCACGTCCTGCACGAATGCGAATAAATAGCCGCTGATCAGCGCGACTAGAATCAAGTAAACGGTCAAACCCGAAACAGCGACCGCGATTCCAGCCAGCCGCGGCACGACGAGATAATGGATCGGATCGATCGCGAGCGCTTCCAATGCCTCGACTTCGCCCATGGCCCTGGAGGTGCCCAACTCGATCACGGTGGCCGTCCCGACTCGCGCCAGCACGAGCAAGGTCGTCGCGAGCGGTCCGAGTTCGCGCACGATTGAGCTGACCATGATCAAGCCGGCGTATTTTGTGGCTCCGACCCGGCTGAGCAGCGAGACAGTCTGTCCAATGACCACGAACCCGAGCGCAAACCCGAGAAACCCGACCATAGGCAGGAGCCGGACACCCGCGCGATAGATTTGGGATCGGATGAGCGGCCGGATGACGCGTGGCGCCAGGCCGGATTTGGTCAGGGCAACTCCAAGTGAGATGAGAATGAACGCGCCCAGGCCATGAATGGTGTTGGTCAGGCCGAGCAGAACTCTCCCCACCGCATTGAGAAAGCGCCGCGGGATTCGGGCGGGAAACAAATTGCCCTCCGACGGCGCATCGGTCGCACCGGAAGAAAAAGTCGGCACGCCCGGAACTTAGAACGATCGAGGAAGCGGGTCAAAGCGCAAAAGGGCGGCCGATGTTCGGCGGCGGGAGGCGCGGATCCTTTTTGGATGCCAGCGGCGAGAATCGGGCGTTGGGGCGGGGAATGTCGGAATGAATCCTGCTTAAAATCAATAGCAGCAGGTCTAAAAATCCGAAATCGAATCCTGCGCTTTGAACAGCGGCCGAGCCGCTGATGAACTTGGAAAAAGAACTGGAGCAATGCTCGTCATGAGAGAAACACGAACGCCTTGGAATCGAGAGCAGAAAAAACTGGAAGCCTGGCGGTTTTGGAACACCGCCGCAGATTACGCGCGAGAGATCGGCCGGAACGACGCTATCAGCCGCTGCCACCCAGACGTGGCCAGCAAGGCCGGCCTTACCTGGCGGGAGATTGACCGCGCCACGAAAAATCTGCGCGCCGTTATTGGAATTGGCGGCCGCGCTTGGGAACCGTTGCCGGCTGAAGCCGCCTCCTGATCAGAGGAGCCCGCTGGCTTTCTTGGCGCGATCCAAAACGGATCGAGCGACCGTTCGGGCGCGTTCGCCCCCCCGCTGGAGTATCTGCTGAACAAAATCGAGGTTGGACTCGAGCTCCGCACGGCGCGCCCGGGCTTCGGCAAAGCAACTCCAATAGTTGTCGAAGAGCGCTTTCTTGAGGTCGCCATAACCGAGCCCCCCTGCTCGCAAGCGATTCTCGTAATCACGCGCAACCTCCGCAGGCGCGAGCAGCTTCAAGAGTTGGATCGCCAGATTTTTTTCCGCATCCGGCTTGGGCTCGCTGGGAGAGCGGCTGTCCATCACCAACCCCATGATTTTTTTTCGGGCCGCTTTTTCCTCCGAAAAAATATCGATGGTGTTTCCGTAGCTTTTGCTCATCTTTTGGCCGTCCGTCCCCGGCACGACCGCGGCGGCCTCGCGGATCATGGGTTCGGGAATGACAAACGTTTCGCCATAAGTCTGGTTAAATTTGATGGCGATGTCGCGCGCGACTTCGAGGTGCTGCTTTTGGTCGCGCCCGACCGGCACCAGGCTCGAATCGTAGAGGAGAATGTCCGCCGCCATCAAAACCGGATAGGCGAACAGCCCGTGGCACGGGGAGAGTCCGCGCGCAAGTTTATCCTTATAACTGTGGCAACGCTCGAGCAAACCCATCGGCGTCACGGTCGAAAGCATCCAAGCCAGCTCCGTCACCTCGGGAACGTCTGATTGCCTGAAGAAAACCGATTTGGCCGGGTCGAGCCCGCAGGCAAGAAAATCAAGAGCGACCGCCCGGCTGTTTTGCCGGCGCTGCTCCGCATCGAACACCGCCGTCATCGAGTGATAATCCGCGATGAAATAGAACGCTTCGCCTTGCGTTTGCAATTCGATCGCCGGCTTCATCATCCCGAAATAGTTTCCCAAGTGCAGCGCGCCGGTCGGCTGAATGCCGGATAAAATTCGCATGGTGCGCAAACCTAGCGGGCTTTGAGGCAAATTCAAGAACTGGCGTCGGGCTCGTCCAGGTGTTCGCCAGGAGGCAGTTTTTCGTATTCCTTGAAGTGATCCGGCCGCAACGGTTCGGAGATCTTGTTTTCCTCCTTCAGCCATTTGCCCAGATCAACGAGCTTGCAGCGCTCGGAGCAAAACGGGCCGAATGGACCTGCGAACCAATCGCCCGCTTTTCGGCACGTGGGGCATTTAACTTTGCGAACCGGCTTCATCTTTGGCTCAATAAAAAATAAAACGATTCAGCGCAACCGCAAATGAGCGCTTCGCCCGCCCGCCGCGGCTTGGTCTCCCCTGAATTTTTAATCTCACGCTCAAAAAAATGAATTAACCCTCGACGCGCAGATGCGGCTAACTTCGCGATCGTGAATTCAAATATTACTTTCTCCAAACCCCTGGTTTTGGATTGCGGCTGTGTTTGCGCTACCGGAAAGGAATCTCGCTCATGACCCCGAACGAATCGCAGGTTTTATCCGAGCTGAAACTCCGGCTCGATCAGCTCGATCGAAAAATTGCCAACTCACACCAGGAAGCAAAAGGAGAGCTCGGCTTGCTGCGGGAACAAGTTGCTGCTTTTGAAAAGAGGGCAGTTGCCCCCGCGGCGCCGCCGGTAATCGCCGCGGCGAGCGCTCCGAGCGGCACTGCTCCCGATGCAAGTGAAGTCTCAGTCGTTGCTGAAACCTCATCCTCGGTTCCGGTGATCGCGAGCAAGCGCATATCTGAATCATTGAACGAAGCGCTCCCAACGGCGCTTGCGCGCGTTCAGCGCCAGCGCACGGAGAAGGCAGCGGCCACCGCCGCTCCGCTCGTTTCGGCCGAACCGCCTCCGGCGAACCCCGCGCCAGAACCTGCTCCTACTCGGTCGTTTGAAATGCGGTTGGGCACGTTCTGGTTCGTTCGCATTGGCGTCGTCATGCTCCTGACAGGATTGGTTTTCTTCGGCCATTACGCCTATCAAAATTATATCTGGCGGCTTGGACCGTGGGGAAAAATCGGACTTCTCTACAGCGCCAGCGCGGTTTTGTTAGCGGCCGGTGTCTGGGTTCCACGCCGGCGAACGCCGCTGAAGAATTACGGCGAGGTCCTGTTCGCCGGAGGTTTGGCCGCGGTCTACTTCACGACGTATGCGGCCCATTTTTTCCCGAAGCTGCGGGTCATCGGGAATCCGCTGCTGGCGGTTTTGCTCTTGTCGGGGTGGGCAGGTTTCATCGCTTGGATTGCCGACCGGAGAAAATCTGAAGTGCTGGCGTTATTCGCCGTCGGGCTGGCGTATTACGCATCGGTCGTGTCGCAAATTCGAACGTTCACCTTGTTTTCGAATCTCGTGCTCACGGCGGTGGCAGTGGCCTTTTTGATTCGGAATAAATGGGCCAAAGTCAGCTTGCTGAGTTTATTTGCGACCTACGCGGCTTATTGGTTTTGGCGATTTCACGGCAATGGCGGGGCTGTTTTTCACTCGCTCGAGAACGGTGATGTCTGGCGGGGCGCCGTTTTCCTGTTCGGGTATTGGGTCCTTTTTACGGCGGCCACGTTCCTGTCCGAAGCTGAGCAGTGGCCGGAGCAGGGACGCGCGACCTTCAGCACGATCAATAACGCCGCCTACTTTGGACTGGCGTTCTTCAGTCTCGCGCCAGCGTGGCATTCGCTGTTTTGTTTGATCGATGGCGCACTGTTGCTGGCGCTTGTGCCGGCGGCCATTGTCCGTTTCCCGAACGATCCGCTGATTCGCAAAGGCTGTCTGGCGCAAGGATTGGCGGTCTTCACGCTCGGGCTCGTCCTCCATTTTTCGGGGACGCAACTGGCCGTGCTGCTTGGAATGGAGAGTGTGGTTTTGCTGGTGTTCGGCGGTTGGTTTAACAGCCGAGTGCTGGCCAACGGCGCTGCTGCCGCTGGGCTCCTCGCTCTGGCGGATGAATTGTTCCACATTGTCACGAAGTCCCCGGCTGGCGCCGGTTTTATTTTTGGGTCGGCTGTCGTTGGGCTCCTCATGGCCCTGAATGCAAGCTGGTCGAGTCGATCGGACATCGATGTTCAACGAGAGGATTATTCAGGGCGGACCGGGTTCTATGCGGCTGGCGCGCTTTTGATCTGGTGGGCCATGACGTTGCGTTTCGGGTGGGGCGAACCGTGGCTTCCCGCCGCGCTCTGTGGAGAAGCGGTGATTTTAACGATGGGTTTCTCTGCGTTGCGCACCCGGGAGGGAGTGTTGTTCAGCCAATTCTTTTTGATGACTAGTCAATTCGTTTGGCTGATTGACTCGCTTTCAACCCAAGAACGATTGCCGTGGTGGAGCGGAGCCAGCGTTGTGGCGGCGAGCTTTATCCTCAGCCGCTGGTGGCAATTTCAGGAATCATTTCGCCGGAAGGAGCCCCTCATGTTTCAGGCCTATTTCGCGGCAGGCCTGGCGACAGTCCTTTTCTTTTGGATGCGAGGAACTGTCAGTCCGGCGGGATGGCTCCTCCTTGTAGGGATGCTCGGAGCCGCGCTGAGTTGCTACGGTTCATGGGCGAAAAGCTGGTTCATCCTAGGCGCCGGACAAATATTTTTCCTGGCCACCACAGTCGAGTATCTGAGGCAACTCAACGGCGCCAGCTTCGGAATCGCTGTTCCGCCCTGGTATTGTGGCATCGTTCCTCCCGTCATATTCTTCGCGTTCGCTCTCATGGTGACACGGCTGGTGCGGAGAATTGGCGACAACGAAACGTGGCTCCGGAATTCGGATCAGCTTCCGCGGTTTTATCAAATCACCGGCGCTGGCTTGTCGCTCGTCTGGGTCTTCCGATACATCCCGGACCGCGAACAGTTTTGGTTTTTGACTTTGGCCGCGATCCTGGTTTTTGGAATTGGCTGGTGGAAACAAAATCGAGCGGCGCTCGGCTTTGCCGCTGTTTACGCCGTATGCGGCTTGGCGGTCTTTTGGCTCCGAACATTCGAGGAGCGCACGGTGTACCTTCCGAACTTGATGGCGATTCTCGCACTGTTCGTCGTTCAACAGGCAGCGCGCCGTTCCAAGCGTGCCATCGTTCTGAATGAGCAGTGGCATGCCGCGGCCGCGTTCATGGCGGCAGCATCGCTTTGGCTCTTTTCGACCCGCTGGGTAGCTCTCGCTGAGAAGCCGATTTATCTTTCCGTCGCGTGGGCGGTGCTGGGCGCAATATTGCTGGGAGCGGGATTAGTCTTGCGCGAACGATTCTATCGCTGGAGCGCGCTCGGCATTTTGAGCCTGGCTTTGGCGCGAGTTGGGCTGTTGGATATCTGGCGGCTCGAGCTCATTTACCGCGTGATAAGCCTGACTGGGCTTGGCATTGTCCTGGTCTTGTTAGGATTCGTTTACAACCGGTATCAGGAAAAGTTCAAAGAATGGCTCTGAAGAATCAAAACCGAACCTCAGTATGAACGGAATTTTTTCAAGCGCGCTGTCCGGGCAGCAGACAAATCATTTGAGTCGCCGGCAATTCTTAAGCGCGACAAGCATTGCGACTGGCGCGCTGATCCTGCCCAATTCGACTCCTTCGGCTGAACGGGAACTTTCAGGCCGGAAGCTGGCCGGATTTTCCAAAGCGTTTCAGGAATTGGCGCCCAAAGAAACGGCGGAAATCGCCGCCCAAGTGGGGTGGGACGGAATCGAATGCACGGTTCGCCGCGGAGGCCACATTCTGCCAGAACGAGTCGAGGACGATTTGCCGCGCATGCACGCAGCCTTGCGAGAGCGGGGGCTCGAATTGTTTGCCATTTCGACTGACATCGCCGGCCGTCCAGATCGGGCCAATGAAAGAGTGCTGCGGACGGCGAGTCGTTTGGGTGTCAGGCTGTACCGGATCGCGCATTTGAGTTACCAACGAACCCGGCCATTGCCCGAGCAAATCAAGACGATCCGGCGAAATTTGAGTGAATTGGAGCAGTTGAACCGGGAGCTTGGGTTATGCGCCATTTACGAGAACCACTCCGGGAGTGATTCGGTCGGGGCGCCTGTCTGGGACGCTTATCAACTGGTGGATGGGCTCGATCCGCAACGTTTCGGCATCGCGTTTGATATCGGGCATGCGACGGTCGAGGGCGGGTCCGCCTGGGCGTTGCACTTCCGCTTGGTGCAGCCGTACTTGAAAGCGGTTTACGTGAAGGATTTTAGCTGGAGGAAAAAGGGCGAGGGCTGGGCCGCTGCGTGGTGTCCGCTCGGAGAAGGAATGGTTGACCCAAAATTTTTTCAGGAGTTAAACGCCAGTGGGTTTAACGGGCCGATCGTGCAATTCCACGAATACGAAGTTGGCCGCGGCGCCGAGCGATTGGCCGCATTCAAAACGGATCTCGCGGCGTTGCAGAAGTTTTTGGCAAAAAAATAAGGCCTCTGGGGAAAGACGACTGACTGCAAGACGATTCACCCTTGATCCCCACTGGCATTGAATTAGCCCTCTCCTCCAGGAGTGGCGGAGAGGGGGGAGACAAACCGGGTGCATTCTTTAATTCAATGGCAGTGCACCCTAGCCCTCTCCCCGCGTTTCTCGTTTATTTTAAAGCAACTTTGTCCGTCACGAGCTTGTCCAACGATTTTTTCAAGTCGTTCTTCAGGGTCGGGCTGAAACCGAGGTGTACTTCGCGCACGACGCCTTGTTTATCGATGATGGCCATCGTCGGAATGCCGCTCACTCCGTAGGCGTCCGCCACTTTGCCGGTTTTATCGAGCGGGACTTTGATGTTCCATTTCTGCGCTGTCAGGAATTTTTGAATGGTCGCCTTGTCTTCGCGGAGATCAACCGCGAAATAGAGCACGCCCTTCGGTTGATATTCTTTCGCGACATCCATGAGAACGGGCATTGCGGCCCGGCAGGGCCCGCACCAGGTGGCCCAGAAATCAACGATCAAAACATTTTTCCCCTTATAATTGGCCAGATCGAATTTACCGCCGTCGAGCAGATCGAGCTTTATTTCAGGAGCGGGTTTTCCAACGAGCGCGCTTTCGTCGGCGGCGTTGGCAGTTGGCGTCGAACTGAGCATGGCAGCGCTGAGCAGAAGCATCGCAGCCGCAGATGAGATGACTCGATTATGTTTCATAAATCCTCCGATGATTGTTGTCCCAGCCGAATGAGATGGCAATATACGGCACTGCCCACCGTATTCAACAACGGTTTGGGGCCTCGTCCCAGCACCGGTAGTGTCCTAATTTGGCAGCGCGGTTGTGTCGCAGACCAGCCGCAGCGCTGCGACTGGTCCTTCGGACACAGTCGCGCTCCGCAATCTCCAAATTCGGACACTGCCCCAGCACTGGAATGATTGACACTGCAGGGCTTGCTGGGCACTGTTCCCCGCATGAAAACGCTTCTTATCTTGGCTTCCGCATTGTCGTTGCAAATGGTGTCCGCCTGGGCTGAAAGCTCCCTCTACAGCGTTCCGCTCAAGGATATCGATGGCAAAGAAACTTCCCTCAAACCATACAAGGGAAAAGTCGTCTTGGTGGTCAACGTCGCTTCGAAGTGCGGTTACACCCCGCAATATACGGGTCTTGAAGCGCTTTACCGAAAATACAAAGACAAAGGCCTGGTCGTGGCTGGCTTTCCGTGCAATCAGTTTGGCGGCCAGGAGCCCGGGACGAACGAAGAGATTAAACAGTTTTGCTCCTCAAAATACGACGTCAGCTTTCCGTTATTCGACAAAATTGACGTCAACGGGGCGAATCGGCATCCGCTTTACACGATGCTTGCTGGGAAAGAATCGCCTTACCCTGGAGACATCCGTTGGAATTTCAGCAAGTTCCTCGTCGGCCGCGACGGCAAAATCATCAAACGCTTCGAATCCAAAGTAAAACCGGATTCTCCGGAAATGATTGAAGCGATCGAGGCGGCGCTGGGCGCAAAATAGGGGAAAGAGCTTCTCGGTTGCCAAGGAACGCGGCCTTCAGGCTGCAGAGTGGGCCATCCATCCGATAGGTGCAACGCCTCGCCTGCAGCGTAAACGCTGCGTTCCGAGGGCAAGCTCATTCGACGGCGCACCAGGAACGCGGCCTTTAGGCTGCAGAGTGGGCGGCGCATCCCCAGTAGTGCAACGCCTCGCCTGCAGCGTGAACGCTGCGTTCCGGCTGAGAGGGGCAGCTGCACACAATCGGAACGCGGCCTTCAGGCTGCAGAGTGGGCGGCGCATCGCAGCGGCGCAACGCCTTTGCTGCAGCGTAAACGCTGCGGTCCGCGCATCAGCCTTACCTTATTTCCGGGATCTGATCTGAAAGTGCCGGTCTGCAAACGCTAGATACTGTTCCCAATCAAAGTCAGTGACGTCGTGTTTTCCCGTTCGGATATGGTAGCCGATGGTGTGCCCGACCGGCTGGTCGATCGCTGGCATGTCAGTGACACCAAGACCCTCCTTGGCAAATAGCCGGTAAACAGGTTCGGCATCTTTCGCGGACGAGAATTCGCCGAGCGGATCGGCCCAGAGATCCTCTTTCGCGCTGGCCACATAAACCGGCCGCGGGGCCATCAACGCGATCAGTTCGTGTTGGTCGATCGGCAAGTCCTCTTCGCGATCGTTGTATTTTTTGAAATTGCCGCAGAACCAATGGGGAAACGAATGGTTGATTCGCTCGACCGTCTCGCCGAATTTTCGCCGGCTCAAGGCCGCCCCGCCGCAACCTGAGTCGTTGGAAATGACGATGGCGAACCGCGGGTCGGAAGCTCCCGCCCAGAGCGCGGTTTTGCCCAAGCGCGAATGTCCCATCACCGCCACGCGTTTGGCGTCGACATCGCGATCGGTTTCGAGGTAATCCAGCGCGCGGCTCAATCCCCAAGCCCACGCTCCGATCGCGCCCCAATCGTCCGGCTTTTGCTCGTTTTGCTTTTTGAACAGCGCTCGAACGCCATGATCGAAACCCTCCGCAAAATCGGGTTCGATGTCGCCGTAATATCCCGTGGCAACTCCGTAGCCCCGGGCCAAAATTTTCTCGATAGGCCAGCGGCTCTGGTTTTGGCCGCGGGTGCTTTCGGAGGCGGTTTGTGCGACGAGCTTGCCTTCTTTGGTCCGGCTCCATTGCTTGGCGAGGGTCACGCCCGGATCCGTGGTGACGGTGTGATTGCCGTTGAAATTGAGCCCGATGAAAACCGGCGCGGGCTTTCTTCCTTGGTTTGGCAGGTAAATGAGCAGATTCAATTTCGGGCCGCCTTCACGGTCCGAGAAATAGAGCGTCACTTCTTTGCGAGTGGCTTTCCCTTCGAGCGCGCGCGGCTCGACTGAATTGACGGAAAAATGAAATGCCGCTGGGCGCGCTGGGCTGCGGCCGTAAACGTCTGTTTCAAATAATCGAAAGAGCTCAGGGCGCCGCTTTTCGGTCCAGCTCTTTGCATCGGTGACTTTCTCGCCGCTCTCGAGACGCAATGGATCGGGCAGAGTGAACTTGGGGACTTTCGCTTCGTCATAGATCACCGGTTTTAGCTCAGCGGGAGCAGCGGTGGTGGACAAACAGAAAAGCATCAAGGGGCCAAAAGCCAGAAGCAGTGCGGTGGCTGCAGGATGGGAATTCATGGGTCCGAAAGTATCGGAATCCGGCGGCAGGTGCAACTGGCGGAAAACTGCATGGTTAACCCCCGAGGCGAGGCGGACTTCACGCTGCAGCCGAGGAGTTGCGTCGGAACGCAGCGTTCACGCTGCAGCAAAGGCGTTGCACCTGTGTGGGTGAAAGGCCCGCTCTGCAGCCTAAAGGCCGCGTTCCCGGGGCGCCGTCGATTGCGCTTGCCCTCGGAACGCAGCGTTCACGCTGCAGCCGAGGCGTTGCACCTGTGTGGGTGAAAGGCCCGCTCTGCAGCCTAAAGGCCGCGTTCCCGGGGCGCCGTCGATTGCGCTTGCCCTCGGAACGCAGCGTTCACGCTGCAGCCGAGGCGTTGCAC
>Ga0082335_1003671_pt1 | contig 24749 bp, 20 predicted proteins | sample Subgrocontami58m_FD_72375 | JGI IMG/M metagenome (GOLD analysis project Ga0082335, IMG submission 72375) | Subsurface groundwater microbial communities from S. Glens Falls, New York, USA - GMW37 contaminated, 5.8 m (SPADES assembly) (version 2) ...
GCTTAAATGATTATAGTTGATTTTTAACCCATTCGATAATATTGGGTAATTCTTTTTCCAATTTTTTAATTGACTTCCACCCCAACATTCTTTTTGCTTTTTTTGATGAAGGCACTCTTTTTCTTATATCATATTTAAAGCCGGGAACATATTTTACTTTAAAAGGTTTTTTCACTTGACATTTTTCCCAAAGTAATTTGGCTAAATTCAACATGGTCATCTCTTTCTCCGATCCGATATTAAAATCTTCATTTTCCGCCTTGCTTGATTCCATGGCCAGAATAATCCCTTTGGCAATATCCGCTACATGAGTAAAACATCTGGTTTGTTTACCGTCACCCAAAAGCGCAAGAGGATATTGATCTGATAAAATTTTTTTAATCAGATCCGGTATAACATGGGCGTATCCCACCTCTTCCCCGGGCGCCTCATTGATTCCATAAGCATTAAAAGGCCTAATAATAGTATACTTAAGTCCGTATTCATCAAGGAATGATCTGCAATACCACTCTCCTACCAGTTTTGAAAATCCGTAACTTGAAACCGGCGGAGGAATCCTGCCAATATCTTTCTCTTTGCTTGGAAAATCACCTGTTGATTCAAAAACCATTGAAGATGAAAGATAGATTATCCGTTTAATCTTTTTCTCAACTGCCGCCTCAAAAACACTTGAGTACATTTTATTGTTTTCGGATAAAATTGTGGCAGGGTATTTATGAAAATAGCCTATTCCCCCAATTTTGGCAGCCAGATGGATGCAATAATCAACTCCATCCATAGCTCGGAGAGCACTTTTTTTATCTGTTAAATCAACTTTGAGAAATTCCACCCCTCCGGAAACTTTTGCTTCTTTCTTACTTAAATCATCAGCAACGCGGATCTGATACTTTTTTTCCAAAAGCTGTTTAACCACTTCGCTGCCAATAAAACCAGCACCACCTGTAACTAGCACTTTTGTTTTCACGCCGATACCCTTCTTTGTTCCAAGCGTTCGCTCTTATCCTTTTTTAAAACATCCTTAAAATAAAAAACAATTTTACCGGTTTCAAAAAGATTCCAGATATCGGCAATAATACAATCAGGAGAGATAAACTTTGCAAGATATTCAAAAGTAATATTTTTAAACAGGTCATGATTTACTCCGATAATTAAAATCTCCGCGCCCGTAAGGGCATCTTCAAGCGGCTGGGAGTCGATAAAAGGATCGGAGGTAGAAACCTTGGCGCCTTCTGCCAGAAAATATCTTTGCAGTTTTGGAGCCAGCGAATAGCGGGTATCGTCTATATTTTTCTTAAAAGCCAAGCCTAAAATAGCTACTTTTTTCTTGGTTAAATCCCCAACTTGTTCCTTTATTCTGGATAGTAGATACCCGGGAATATTCTCGTTTAATCTCCACGCCGCTGTCACCAGTTCCATGTAAGGACTTTTATCAATTAAAAAGAATCCGTCTTTCACAAGACATGGGCCGGCTGTTAATCCCGGTGATTTTAGCCCTGCTCTTTTGTAATCATGATTGACTAAATTTAAAACCTCATAAATATCGCATCCGTAACTTTCCGCAATCATCATAAATTCATTGCCTATGGCAAAATCTATGTACCTATACATATTGCAAAATAACTTGGCCAGTTCTGCAGATCTGGTGTTGGTAAATAAAATCTTGGGGGCAATCTTTTCAAAAATGTTTGCGGCTTTTTTGGCGCTTGCCTCTTCCAAACTGCCAATAATTTGCGGTATTTGACCCAATTCTTCCACAGATTTACCTTCTGCAATTCTTTCAGGACAATATGCTAAAAATAAGGTTTTCCCCAAAATTAGTTTTGTTTGCTCTTCCAGTTGTCTTGCCAGCTGCTGGGTGGCGCCGGGGGAAACCGTACTCCGCAAAATTATAGTATGTCCGGATTTAATAATCGGAGAAATTCTCCTGATTAATTTTTCTATATCGGAAAAATTAGGACTATATGTGTCATCTATCGGCGTACCCAAAGTAAAAATAATGACTGCATTTTCTGCTACGATCCTGTCAATGTGATCCTGGGAAAAAACCTGAAAATTTCCTCCAGAGTGCTTTTCCAAAAGCGCTTGGGCGCCCTCTTCCAAAAAGGGCATAATTTTATGTTTCAAAAGATTAATTCTGTAAGGATCTACATCGATACCTGTCACTTGAAAACCTTTATCGGCAAGAACTAATGCCAGAGGCAACCCGACCCTGCCCACCCCAAAAATAGCAACTTTTTTATCATCCATAAACTTTACGATCCTACTACAAGAAACTTCCAAAATCAAGCCGCATTTGACTTAATGTGATTTTTGTTATATATTTGGCTTCTGTCCTGTAATTATGGCAATAGAACACCTTGATCGGGTAACTATTCAAGTTCCCGGTTCAACAGCAAATTTAGGACCTTATTTTGATAGAGCGGGTGCAGCAATCCAAGATTGGATGTTAAAAGTTACTCTTGAGCTGACTGATGGAAAAACTATTGATCTGCGAGCAATAAGTGATGTTCCTGTTCCTAGAGAACGGGAACGAGGATATGCAGGAGTAAAAGCATTGGAGCAATACCTTCAAAGCATAGATAAAGGGCAGCAAGGATGTAGATTAACCGTTGAGGATATAAGCAAAGAAGGTTTTTTCAGTGGAGGAACCGGTTCTTCCGGAGCAGAAGCTACTGGGGCTGTTATTGCTGCAGCTGTTTTATTTGGACAATCTGCTTCTACCCGGGATATCATTATAGCCAGCGCAAAAGGTGAGCCACAAGAACATAAAGATAATGTAGCACCATCAGTATTAGGAGGAATAGTCTTTTTATCTGATGTACCTAATAGCAAGGAGTTGTTTGTTGTCCGAGTATTACCTCCAAGAGATTTAGGTTTGGTAATAGGCTTTTCTTCCCATCAAAAGGGAGGGGGAACAGAAAGTACCCGAGGAATTCTTGAAGATCCTGTAGATAGCAAACTTTTTGTCAGACAAGTTGGACGGGCTGTAGCAGGAGCTTTATCATTAGAAAGAAATGATGTAGATAGTTTCCTAAAGTTTGTCCTGGGAGACGAATACCATGAACCACGGCGCGCAGAAGAGGGTTTATATGGAAATTTCTCTGCTAGTGAATTTGCTGTATTGAAGCAAGAGCTTTATGAAAAATATCGCATTGCTCTTGCTGTTTCCGGAGCAGGACCAAGTATGCAATTTTGGTTTAACAAGAAAAGAAACCCCTCTGGAATTACACAAGAGCATAAAGAATTTATTGGAGAATGGTTTACGGGAAAAGGAATCAATCTACGCATGAAAGCAGTTAGAATTCAAACCGAAGGTGCTTATAATTATGCTCGGAGTGCATATCCGCAATCCCACCTTCCTTATTTTTCTTAATGTCAATCACAGATTTTTTAAATATTGACAGAAGCAAAGCTATAAGATAAGCTAGTCCATATCTAAAATGAGAAGTAAAAAGTTAGTTAGCATTATTCTGACTTCTTATAATGAAGAGAAAAATATTGGAAGAACTATTAAGGACTGTAAGGTCTTAAAGAAATTTTTTCCCATAGAAATTATTGTGGTTGATGCCGCATCAAAGGATAAAACCATAGAGATTGCTAAAAAAATGAAGGTAGATAAAATTTTACGATTTCCAATCAAGCGAGGTAAAGGAGCTGATTTTTGGGCGGGAGGGCTTTTAGCTACAGGCGACTATATTATCCAAATTGATACAGATCATCAATTTCAACCTAATGAGATTCCCTTATTTGTAGAGGCGCTGGACAAAGGAGCAGATGTGGTAATTGGGACAAGATTCGGAGGGGGAAAAATCCAAAAAGGATCTGTAACTTTTAGAAATTATTTTGGCAACTGGGTTATGTCTGCTGCCACCTCCCTTGGCTGCGGAAGACGAATTACCGATGTTATGGCTGGTTTCAAAGGATTTAAACAAAATGCTTTCTTGGCGCTTGATTTAAAAGAAAGACATTTTGAATATGAGGCAGAAACAGTTACCAAAGCTTGCCGGATGGGCATGAATTTAGTGCAACTACCAATTACTTACACAAAAAGAGTGGGAGGAACTTCCGGAATTAGAGCATTGCAAGACGGAATTAATGTCATAAAAGCTATCTGGAAAGTTTATTTTTCCAAATTACCGCCATATTCATCTCTCCAGTAGTTTTTGCGAAAACTTAAGCTTAACTTCTTCTTTCTTTTTCGAAGAAAAATACCAGTCAATGGTTTTATGCAGTCCCTCTTTAAATTTAACTTTCGGCTCCCAATCCAAAAGCTTTTTGGCCAAGCTATTATCTGCCACCCTGTTCATGGGACCTGTAGGCATATTTTTTAGCAGTTTAATTTTAGCTTTATGTCCGGTGTAACTTAAAACTTCCTGAACCGCCTCTAATACTGTTACCCTTTCCATTGTCCCCAAATTGATGCCGGATCCGTCGTCAATTTTCTCCGCCGCCAAAATTGTTCCCTTGGCAATATCAGAAACATAAGTCCAGTTTCTAACTTGTTTACCATTACCCCAAACTTCATATGGATTCTGGTTGATAAAGGCTCTTGCGATAAAAGCAATCACCGCATGATCTTCTTTGCCTTTTGGTCCGTAAACAGTAAAATACCTGCAAGAGGCGGCTTTCAAACCTCTTTCTTTGCAATATGCCCGTAGAACTCTTTCGCTGGTTAACTTTTCCCAACCATACTCATTATCCGGATCAAAAGGCGGACCAACCATATCTTCGGTTAAATAAAGAATCTTTTTTGGATCTTTTTGGATATGATTTGGGTAAACGCAACCCGATGACGCATAAACTATTTTCTCCACTCCGGCTTCCAGTGCTTCCCAAAATATCAATCCTGATAAAAAATTATTGGAAGACGGACCCGATTGGTGAAGATCAACATAACCTCTTCCTCCATGATCTGCTGCCAAATGAAAAATTAAATCAATATTCTTTACAGCTTTTCTGGTAACTGATTGTTCTTTTAAATCACCTAAAATAAACTCTAAAGTTTTAGATTTTATGTGTCCGGCAATATTTTCTTTTTTACCTGCCGAAAGATCATCTACTACCCTTATGCTTTTAGGTTTTTTAGACAAAAGGTGATCAATAAGATGCGACCCGATAAAAGAAGCGCCCCCTGTAATTAAAATTCTTTTACCCTGTAGATTATAATCTTTTGCTTTTACCATTTTTCTTTAAAGTAAATTTATAACAAAGATGTTGGCTTGTTGTCAACTAAGAGCTTAATTAATTCCAGGCTTTTTTGCACCGATTTATCCCATGTAAATTTTTTGCTCCAGGCAATTGCCTGTTTGCTCATCCCCTGCAGTTTTTTTTCATCGTCAAGCAATTTTAAAATTTCCTCTGCCAAATTTGCAGGTGTCATATTATTACAAAGAATACCTGTTTTACCATTAATCACAGAATCCTTCAACCCCGCTACATTATATGCAACAGTTGGGGTACCCGTTCTGGCTGCTTCAATTACCACCAGTCCCCATCCTTCCCGGACAGAAGGATTAATTAATATATGCGCTTTTGCCAACATCTCATATTTTCTAATCTCGCTAACAAACCCAAAAAATTTTACTCTTTTGTCAATATCTAATTTTTGACTCGTTATTTTTAAGGATTTTAAATACTCCGGATCTGATTTTCCCACTACCCAAAAACGGAAGTCTTCATTTTTTAGCAAAGAAAAAACTTTTAAAGCATCTTCTATTCCTTTATCTTTACTTAAACTTCCCAAATAAATTAAAGTTTTTTTATTTTCTTTGGCAGGAATTTTTAATTTGGGAACCGTGATCCCATTATGTATTACAGTAATATTCCCATCACCAATCCCCCAGGAAATTAGATCTTTCTTGGTAGACTCTGAAACCGTCATAAAGGGGATATTTCGATAAAGAAACCTAAATATCAAAGGCTCCAGCAAACTTCCAAACAGGGCAGGAATAAAGTACCAGGGTTTTGGCCAGGGATTAAATTTCCATATTTCCTTTGTCACTTCATGAATAAAAGCCAATTTTTTAACCCGCACAAAAAAAGGGATAAAAAAGGGTATTCCATGAAATTGATCTATTGTCAAATCAAATTTAGGATGGGCTGCAAAAAGATACCATTTTAGCGCCGCGATTTGAACCCTAAGTACTTGGGAACCGGATCTAATAATATTTACCCCATCTATAATCTCCTGTTTATTTGCTCCCGCGTAATCGGAAGTAAAAAGAGTTACCGAATATCCTGCTCTAACCCAACCTTTGGCGTGTTCGTGAGTTGAGGTTTCCGCTCCTCCCGCATTAGGATGATCCGGTCCTCTCCATGAAAAAATTAAGATATTCAATTTTTCTTTATCCTCCAAATCTCCGCATTGGCATTTGAGTAAACCTCTTCTAAGTTTAAATCTCCCGGAGAAAAGGGTGTCTTTTCCGCATAATCTTCAAACCGCACCACATAAATATAATCGGCGTTCAGTTTTTTCAGATTATTTCTCCCCTCTTCTCTTGTTTTGGCATTAAACACATCTAGATTATAAACTATTTCTTTTCCTGTGATCTTTTTTACATAATCCCGTTTATTGGCGAAAATTGCCGGCATATCTTTAGTATGCCAGGAACACTGCAGGCAAATACTATCCATTACAACAATCCTTTTCCCATCCATCAACTTAAGACGGATCAAGGCATCCAGCTCTCCCTGATTAACAAAATATTCTCTGGTATTTGGCAAATATAATTTAATATAAACCCCTCCAAAAAAACTTATCCAAAATAAAAAAAATAAAACTTTAAATCCCAAAGGGAGTTTACTTTTTTTAATCACTGCAGAAGTCAAAATTAAGCCTAAAATTATTAGTGCTATCAATAAAATAACTTTTCTTTGTTTTAAGAAAAATGTTGCTTCCTGGGTTAGATCTCTAAATTTAAAACCACCTCTGGGATACGGCCATTTTATTTTTGGCTGAAGCTCTATTTTCTCTCCTTTTTTTGCTACTTGCAAATAAGGAGAGTGAATTAAACTTTCCGGCAAAGAATTAATCTTACCAAAAATAGTAATTTTTTCCTCCTCCAGCAGTATTTGTACTTTTTCAAAATTCAGGAAAAGTTTATGATCTTTTATGTCTGTGGACTTAAGTTTAGTATCGGTTATTAACCATTTCTCCTCGGGATTACCGGCAGAATCAATTATCGAGGAAGTATTAATATGCAAATTCAGGTCCCTATTTGGGGAAAAATAATAGGGTTCTTCAAAATCAGAGTGATAACTCCTGAAATCATTAATATAAGTTTTATTCCATTCATTGTCATAGGTGATATTAATTCTGTATGCAGGCGACTGAAACCAAAAGGTTTTCATCTTTTTTCCTAACAGATCGTCTGTTTGAATAATCTGTACAGGAGAAAGCTTTGGAAACATGTTTCTGTATCTATTACTAAAATCCTTCATTGTCAAAACCTTAATTTGCCCTTCATCTTGCTTTTTCTTGATAATATCAAGTTGTCTGCTGTAGTTGCCGCCATAGACTTCCGGTGTAAAATCGCCTTCCAGTCCAATGGTAATCTGTCCAAACATATTTCCGTCTTTTTTCGTATATAAATCAACCAATTTTTCAAAATAATCATCTGACAAATTTCTGGTAAAATAATCCTGCGTACTGAAAGTGCTCTCCCCTGCCCTGCCATAACCATTTAAAGGATCTCTGGGCGCCCACTGAATAGTCACCAGATCCAACTTATTTTCAACTGTCCTTGCAGGCACTCCTGCATGATATTTATTGGGATAAAAAGGCGCAGACCAAAACTGCCCCCAGAGTTTATAACCGTCGGTGGAAAACTGATCGGCCACTGTTAAATTTGCCAATATGTCATACTTTTTTTTCATATAATCAAGGGAAAAACTATCAACCCACCATCCCCCAACAGATTTAGGGTAATATCCAAAGTTCCTCTTGAATTCTTCAAAAATTGTATCTATTAATTTTATCCTATCCTCCTGAATGTATCCCGAGAGAAAAACCGCATTTGCCCTATGCCAGGAATCTGTCTTGCTATACAAAACCCCTGCAGAGCCGGCAAATTTAGGCGTAACTTCCAGAAAAACTCCGATTTCCTGCAAACTGTCAAACCCCAGAATATCAGGCCGTGTATCGGGATTTGTCAAAACATCATAAGTTAAAAGCCATGTTGCCGGCAGATTTCTTATCTTAACTTGTTTATACTGCGCTAAAAGCGCGGCTTTAGGATCTCTAGTATAAGAAGAAATCCTGACAGGATTAACAACATTAACAAATTGAGCCGACGCAATTTTTGCAAAAGGCACCAGCAAAAGAAAAACTAATCCAAAAAGAAGAAATTTCATCCTATATTTACCTTAAAATTTAACTCGGGATCAAATCTCCATTTTCTTTTGTTTTTATCTGAATAATATCCCAGTATTTTTAGTCTGTAAAAAATTGCCAATGTGTCCAAAAGCATTGCAAAAATTGTTCTTAAGAATTTTTGGCTGGTGATTGTAGAAGCCCCTCCAAAGCGGAGTTTAATATCAACCGGCGCTTCATATATTCTTTTATAGCCTAAAGCATTGGCCACAGCCAGCATTTCCACATCAAAAGCAAACCGCTTAACTAAAAGCCGTGGAAGAACTTTTTCCAATACTTCTCTTTTAAAAAATTTCATTCCAACTTGAGTATCTTTTACCTTTAATCCGAAAAATAACCAAACCAGCATCTGATAACCAAATGAAAGGATTTTTCTCTGCCAGGGATAATAAACTTTAGAAAGGTGATGCCTCTTGGAACCAACTATTATATCAGCATTATGAAACTCAAATTGCTCCAATAGCAACAGAATGCCTTGCGGGTTAAGATCCATTCCCGCATCAATAAAACCAATTAACTCTCCTTTACTTTCAGCCATTCCAAAACGGATAGCATAACCTTTGCCCTTGTTATGATCATAACCAATTACTTTAACATTGCTGTTTCTCTCCGCAAACTTCAAAGCCTGTTTAAAAGTTTTATCAACTTTACCGTCAACCACACAAATAAGTTCACTGGGATTGCGTAATTTATCCAAAACTTCTTTTATTCTTTGCAGATCCCTGGCAATAGTTTTTTCCTGTTTATATGCCGGAACTATGACCGAAATTAACTTTATGTCCATTGTTAGAATAGATAGAGTATATTAGCAAAGCAACAAGTAGTAAAGCGGAAACAAAGATAGAGATTAATACTACTGAAAACAAGCTGTCATGGAAAAACCAAATTAGGACAACTTGAAATACTGCAGCAATTGCAGGAAAAATTACAACTCTAGTTCTACCCAGAGAAAGAGTATAGTTGATAATTAGAGATGCTAGTGTAAAAAATGTTATAAAGATTCCAAACCAAAGCAAAAGACCGGAAGCCTCAAGAAAAAGCGATCCGTAAAGAAGTTGAATTGCCAGAGAAGGAAACAGGAGATAAACTAAAAGAATCGCTCCGGACAAAAACACCGTTGCTGCGAGACTAAACATAAATACTCTTTTATAATTTTCTCCCTTGGCACTGCGTTTTGAAACCAAAGGAAACATCACAGCACCAATTGGGCCTGCGGCGAAAAAAATTATTTTACCTAAAGTGGAGAGAGCAGCATAAATCCCTGCATCATGAGAGGAAAAAAAATGTTTAACTAATATTACATCAGAGGAATAAAGAGAGGTGGTTGCAAAATTTTGGATAAATACCGGTATGGTAAACATTAGCATGGATTTTATATCCGGTGTGAAATTTGGCTTTCTAGTTTTAGAATGCCTTAAGTATTGCTTTGTTACATACCAACCTAATAATGCTGCAACTACCAAAGCAAAAATTGCGCCACCCACTTTGAATCCGAGATAAACAAAACCTATGCTTAAAATCAATTTTGTGCTATTTTCTGCCAATACAGTTATCACCATTTCTTTAAACTTTAGTAATCCTTGCAATATTGATCGATTTAACCCTGATTGTAGGCTAAATAAGAACGATACAGCAATCAAAATAAAATAAGAAATGTTATGAATTTTTAAAAATGAGGACATAACCGGCGATATCACAAGAACAATCACAAAGAATATAAAGGATCCCTGAAAATATTTTATCTTAAGCCAACTTATCATATTAGCACTTTCCGTATTGTTTTTTGCTGATGAGATATACTTTATAATCGATGTGCCAAGTGGTGCTGGAATAATTCCTAGTAAACCTATCAGGGATATAATGGCTGCTAACTCACCGTAATCCGACGGGCCAAGCATTCTACCTATAATCAGATGATATAAATAATTTAAAAAATTGACCAAATTACTTCCTATTATCATTACCATACTGCCTGTAAACAAAGGGTTGTTAATTAAACTAAAAATTTTCATCATGCTACCCAATACCCCCTTAGAAATAATGCAGTCTCCGCCATAAGCACTAAAGCGGAAAAACTCAAAATCGCAATCCTTAATAAATTTGGTAATTTATTTATTATTATTGCTATAATCAAAAAGGAGGGAAAAAGGATAGTTACATACCTTGGCACTGAAGAAAAACTGCCGGTTATTGTAGGAAGCAAAAATCCCAGCATAGCATATGCTAAATAAGATAATCTCATCTTTTTAAAGTAACCGTATATAGGCAATAAGAAAAATATTAGACCTACTAAAAATTCTAAAATAATTGTTTTATAGATCAGACTGCCCGGGTCTACGGTCAGTAACATCTTAACATAGCGGAAATATACTTGAGGCAATAAAACCAGCCCTAATTGATGTTGTTCACCAACCTGACCTTGCAAATTGTAAAAGGCTAATGGATCCCCTACGGTAAAATATTGATACGACATATAAATTAAAAGGCCCGAGGGAATCAGGAAAATCCAAAATGATTTTGAAAGCTTTGCCTTTTGCTCCCAGGCTTCTATTAATAATGCTACCAGAAGCAGTGTCCCAAATACTCTGGTAGCAGAGGCAACGGCTCCCAAAAATGACGCGCTAAACCAATGCCCTTTTCTTGCCAAATAAAATGAACTAACAGACAGTAGTAGAAATAAAGATTCGCTGTAAACTGCGCCGAAATAAAAAGAAGTTGGGAATATTAGAACAGTTGCGAGGGTAAGGAAGGCAATTTTTTTTGAATAGTCTATTTTAATTAAATTCCAAAGAATTATTAAAGCTAACAGGAAAGATAAATTGGAAATCACTAAGCCTGCAATTGTCGAATTGACAAGAAACGAGAGCAGATCCGGAGAAAAAGGTTTAGCCAATAAAGATATCATTCCCGGATAAACGGGAAAAAATGCCTGTTCCTTTTCCTTATATCCGAATATAGCAATAGCCAAATAGTGTTCACCGTCAAAATTAGCCCATGAGAAAAGTTCAGGCGCCAGTTGATGATTAATATATCCACCTCCCAAAAATCTATCTTTGTATTGGAGTGGAATAAAATTTATAGCAAAAATAAGTACAACTAAAAGCGCTACTTGCCATATCAAAAACATCGATATAATACGCAGGGTGTCAGGATTTAATTTTTGCATAAACTAGTTTTGTCTCCTGTGCTGTTTTTTCCCAGGAAAATTTTGCGGCTTGTATAAGTCCAAGCTTTGATAATTTACTGCGCAAAGATTTATTCTGCAAAGTTTCTACAACAAGAGAATTAAACTGTGTTTTATTTCCGGGATCAAAATACAAGGCGGCATTACCGCCAACTTCAAGAAGAGCGCCTTTATTGGAAGATAAAACCGGAGCGCCACAGGCAAGCGCCTGTAATATAGGCAAACCAAACCCTTCATATAAAGACGGCTGGACATATAAAGCTGCCAAATTATAAAAAGCCACCAGATCGTCCAAATCCAATCTCCCCGGCCTTAAAACCTTGCTCTCTAAACCATAATCCTTGATCATCATTAAAACTTTTTTTAAGCTTAGAAGTTCAGGGTGATCAATATTTTCTACATTTTTTAAAAATACCCCCCCAACCAAAACTAACTTTAAATCAACAAAATCCGGCAATTTTACTAAATCATTAAAACAATCTATCAGAAACGGCAAATTTTTCACAAAGTTGGCATCACCCACATATAATAAAAACCTGTCCGGCAAATTATATTTTCTTTTTACCAGTAATAATTTCGACTCGTTTAAAACTTTAAAAGCTGGATCAGAGGCCAAAGGGATAATAGTAATTTTACTTTCATTTATTTTTAAGTATTTGACAATATCAGTTTTTGAAACCAGAGAATCCGTTATAATTTTCTTGCAGCGGTTTAGTGTAAATTTCTGCAGGATGAAATTAATTTTCCCCCGCATTCCTACTGGATAATGCTCTTTAAAAATAAGTGGGATCACATCATGAATAGTTACAACAGTAGGAAAATGAGTATTAAGAGGTAAGGTATGAAAATAAAGATCAAACCAGGAAAAATGCACACAATCAACATCTTTTTTGATATCAACAAGATTAGTAAATTCAATAATTTCCAGATCTGGATCTTTCTTTAAACACTCAAGCAAATTCTTTGTATAATAACCAATACCCCTTTCTTTGTGAGCTGATTCCAGAGGAACAATATTAAATGCTATTTTCATTTTGTTTGATTAATGCGATATTTTATATATGATACAGGAAATCTCAAAGACGAAAACAAGGCAAAAATAAAACCGGGGAAGCCGTCCGTAAAACCTAAATGACGGAAATATGCTTTAATAAACCAAAAAAATGGTTTTAGAAAAAGAAAATTCAAACTTGCATAAAAATTATTTCTATCTTTAGGTTCAATTTGCAAAGCCATTAAATCAGTATACCTGTTAAATCCTTCCAAATATTTTGCAAATGTTTTGTCTCTAAAGTGCAATAAATCAACCTTTAGATATCCAACCTTTCCTTCTGCAACTGCTTGTTCGTGAACATCTTTTGCAGGCAGCCTGCCTTTATCCTTTTTATAAAGTCTCAATGTATAATCAGGATATTGCCCCCCTTTTTTAAGAAATCTTCCCAGGAAAAAATTCCTCCTGGGGATCCAAAATCCATTAAAATCGCTTTTTTGTTTTGTAACTTCCTTTATCTCTTTTATCAATTCTCCGGTCACTACTTCATCTGCATCAAGTTGCAATATCCAATCACCAAGAGCCGCGTCTATTGCTTTGTTTTTGTTTATATGAAAAATAGGCGGATTATCTGTTTTAAGTAACCTGGCCCCAAAATCTTTGGCAATTTCCAAAGTCTTATCTGTTGATCCGCCATCCACTATTACTATTTCCCATGCTAAAGCCCTGATAGAATCAAGGCATTGCCTTAAATTCTCCTCTTCATTAAATACTGCCAAAACTACGGAAATTTTAGTCATTTTATGCTTACCAGGTAAAAAGCTACTGTTTCATTAGGATAATAGATTATCTTTTTAATATCAAACTGCAACCTATATCTTAACCCATCGTATTGACTGGGTGTAAGAACATACAACACATTCCGCTGCGGCATGCTTTCAACGCTGTCCCACCCGCCAAAAAAGTATTTATCAAAAAAGAAGACATTATTATAGCTTTTACTTTCTTCTTTATTATAAGTGACGCTTTGCAAATAATCCGGTAGCGGAGTTTTTAGATAATAAAGAAAGAAGATGTAGGGTTGGTACCTTACATCTGTCATATAAACAACATGATACTCCGGGTGTAATTTGACAAACTCCACAATTTGCTTCATACCATATTGCCATTCTATTGCATATCTTCTGTTGTACTGTCCAAAATAATAGGATAAAAAATTAAAAGACAAAAACCCAAAAACTACCAGGCAAACAATAGTCACAGTCAGTTTGAGGGCTTTTTTGCGGAATAAACTAATTACCGAGTAAAATCCAATGGCAGAAATAATCTGCCAGCTTCCCATCATAAACATAGAGCGTCCGGCATGCGGCGCCTCGGCTGTAATGCTTGAAGGTAAAGGTGCAAGAAATGCCCATAAAAGCAAAACTAATAGCTCCTTTGATCTCTTTCGAAAAATAAAGATTATTCCAGCAATAAGAAAAACAATATCCAAATAGTAAAATTCCCCTGTTGCTTGAGACGATAGACGGGGATTTTTATCTCCTCTTATAAATAGAAAATCAGGAAGAAAATGTAGCGAATATTGAACTGCAACCAAATTAATCTGCCCCAACAATTCATTTTTATTTAATTTAAAAGAAATAGTTTGAGCAGCCCTATCTATTCCCAGGGCATGAGGGTTTAAGAATAAAATAAACGAGAAAAAAACTATCAAACATATTGAAAAAAATAGTTGCTGCCCGGGAAGCTTTAAAAGTTCTTTTCTATACATAATACTCAAAAATAATATAAACACCGGAATAAAAACTTTGGGTGCATTATAGGAAAGAAAGCTTAAGATAAAACAGATCAGCACAAAAATCAGAAGTCTTTTCCCCTTAAGGGTCAAAATAAATAGTAAAAGGCCCAGCATGAAGAAAAATAAAGCCAAATTGGCCTCATGATTAAAATGCGAGAAGTGAATATTCATGGGAGAAATACTTAAAAAAAATGCTGCCGAGAGAGCTATCAAATTATTGTTAAGCAAAGCTTTTGTAAGAAAAAATAGAAGGATTACATTAAAAACTCCAAATAAGGCAACAGGAAGCCTTGTACTAAATTCCGAAAGCCCAAAAAGTTTTATTGAAAGGGCTGTTGCATAAATATCCACAGGGTTTTTATACTCGCCAAAGGATTTAAACACCAAAGGGAAACCATTGCCATATTCATCCTGTCCGAAATTGGCAATAGTCCAGGCATTATATCCAACCGCCGCCTCATCCCAGGAAATTGCCGGCGGAACTTCGCTAAGCTTAAAAAAACGTAAAGATACAGCCAATAAAATAATTACTATTAAAGCTATTTTATTTTGTGTATTCATAAACATAAACTGCGATTGATTTATCCGGATTTAAAATAACTTCGCGGCTTTTGATCTCGTCCATTTTATCAGTTGGATGAGCAAAAATCAGACTCTTGCCTTTTGGAAGATTATAATAATCAATATTTGTAAAACTCAATTTATTAAATCCTTTAACAAGAGATGTTGCTTTCCTTATTGATTGGTTGTATTTAACTTCTTTCCTAAATCTTTCAGGGTCATATTTTAGATAAAAGAGCGCAAAAATATACGGCTGGTCATACCTATCTGATATTACGATATTATCAAAATTATTAAATTCTTTTGCATAATCCAAAAAAATTCTCTTATAGCCATACTGCCAGTGTTCTGCCGCTTCCCTATTATAACCGGATAAAAATTTGAAAAAGTACCAGCCAAATGAAAGTACAAAAAATAAAATTATAATTTTAAAAAAATTATTTGCAACTTTTGATTTAGCTTTTACTAATATCTGATAAAAGGAATAAATTCCAAAAGAAGATATAATACTGATTAAAGGAGCGGCCAAAACCGACCGCAGAGCATGGGGTGATTCTCTGGTAATGGCAGACGGGATAAAAGACACAAAAAAGAGATATACCAGGACCAAATTTTGTATTTTTTTGAGCTTATAAAGAGAGTAGAGTCCCATTAAAAGAAAAGGGAACTCTACTAAATAAATTTCCCCAAAATTACTTTGTTGGCTGCGTAAATTAACATCACCACTGGTAAGCAAAAATTTTGGATTAAAATGGGCCATATAATTATATGCAAAAGTATGAAGGATCTGAATATTTTTTTTCTGACTATCAAATATACCTATCACATTGAGTCTGTTGCTCTCGCCTTTAGAGAAAAATTCAATGATTGGGATAAATCCAAAAATTAGAATACTAGTGCCTAGAATCAAACTAACTATTAATCCTTTTCTTGGTTTATTTCTATGTATAAACAGTAGCAAAAATAATCCGGGCAGTAAAAAAGGGGGTAAAACCCGGAAACTATTATAGCTGTATGCACTAAAAACAAAAGACAAACAAGCAAAAATAATGAAAAAAGGAGATTTTTGAAACTTTAACCAGAAAAATATTCCAAGTAGCAAAAAAAATAGTCCTGCTGTTGCTTCATAACCGGTTCTGGAAAAAATAAAAAACCAGGGGGAGATAGTAATAAAAAAACTGCTCAATAATGCTACTGCAATATTATCAAATAACCTCTTTGCTAAAAAATAAGTTAAAATGACTACCCCCAAAGAAAAAATAACCGATGGCAATCTTACTGCAAACTCATTTAATCCAAACAGCTTAACTGAAACTGCTGTTGTGTAAATATAAACCGGCAGTTTAAATTCCCCAAATGCCCTGAAATGCAGAGGCAAAAATTCTCCCCACTCGTCTTTGCTTGTTTCCGCAATAGAATACGCATTATATCCAATGGAAGCTTCATCCCAATAAACCGATGAAGGAATTTCGGCTATTTTATAAAGTCTGGTAAAGAGAAAGAGAAATATGATAGCAAGCAACAAAATTTTTGTCCAAGTTTTATTCATTTATTATCCACAATTTCAAAAGCCGGAGTGTTGTCCAGGAAATTTATTTTGAGAAGACTCCTGCCGCCCAAGGGGAAATCCCCGGGTTTACCAATAAGTAATATCTTTTTGTCTTTATATTTTTCCAGGATATCTTTTTGCTGTGTTCCTTTATCCCCCAAATCAGGAAAGTAGAATTTGTCAAAATTTAATACCCTTACCCAGTTATTAGTTTCAAACCTGACTAAATTAGGGTTATTTTGATACTTTGCCGGATCATAGTTTAAATAAAATAAAGTAAACATGTGCGGCTCCCCGTAGTGGCGGGTAAAAACTATCAAATCATATTCATCCTGGTGATCTTTTATATATTCAACAACCTGCTTATTTCCATACTGCCAATCTTTTGAATATTTGTAAGGATAAACACTGTAATACTGATTTAGGTAATAAATAAAACTAACAATAATCACTGCCAGAAGAAAAATTGCCAAAACGGCTTTTGTTTGCATTGAGTATTTTTTTATCCAGCTCCATCCTATTACAAATCCAAAAGCCGATATTAATTGATAAAAGGGAGCCGCAATAAGAGTTCTTAAGGCATGCGGGATGCTATCCCCTGTAAAAGAAACTGGCACAAATGCCAGTAATACCCAAGAGATGAGCAAACCCTTAAATTTATGCTTGTATCTAAACAAACCCCAAAGGCCAATCAACAAAAAAGGCGCCTGGAATAAATAAAGCTCCCCCATCCCCTGCACATGATGTTGTTTATGGGGCGCACCGGATAAAAATAAAAATTGCGGAGTAAAGTGAGCAAGATAATTCTTTCCAAAATAAAACGAAACATAAGTAAATTTGTTATGAATTAAACGAGGCAGCGGGTAAGGTAGCTTGGAATTTCCCCTGTTTTCATTAATCCTGGGGACTAGTCCCGGATCGTCAGTTATACTAACTAATTTATATCTGGCGCTTCTTTCTCCGGAGATTAAAAATGGTGTCAGAGGCAAAAGCAAAAAGGCAAAAACAATAATTGAAATAGCCACTAGCTTTTTAAACTTAATTAAATTTTTTCTATAGATAAAAAGTATCACCAGTAAAAATAAGGGGGTAAAAATTCTGGAAGAATTATATGTAAAAACAGAAAGGGCAAACGGAATCATTGATATAATAAGCCACTTCTGCTTTCTAAATCCTTTGATTAAAAACCAAATGCCCACTGTAACAAAAAGGGTAGCCAGGGATGATTCAAACGAGGCCCGGGTGAGTTGGATATGCCAAGGCGAAATAGCCAACAAAAAAGCCGATGCCAATCCGGCTAAACTGCTACTGAATAAACTTCTTCCCAAAAAAAATATTACCAGGACTGTCAAAGTGCCATATATTACCGGAGTAATCCTCACTCCAAACTCATTTAATCCAAAAAGGGCAATCCCCGGAACGGATAAGTAGACTTGTCCGGGCAATTTATATTCCCCGTAAGATTTAAAGTGAACCGGCAGAAATTGCCCCCATTCGTCCTTTCCTGTTTTTAAAACAGAGTAGCCATTTACGCCAATTGACACCTCATCCCAATTTAAAGCCGATGGCACCTCGGTCACCCTATAAAATCTTAAGGTAAATCCAATGAGAATAATAACTAAAAGGATAGGGAACGAGTATATTTTCATCTATTTATCAAAAGATCCAGATCCATACTACCATTGTCTATTGTTTCGATATAATCAGGTTTTTTAAGCCGATTATAAACTTGGGAAGATACCATAATTATACTTTTTGATGGTAAGTCCTGTCCTTCTGTCCATCTTTTTAAATCATTAGAAAAATACGCATTTTCAAAGAAGAGATAAACAGTCGGATTTCTAAGAGGAGCATCATCCTGGATTAGAACTTTTAGATTTTCTTTGCTGGATAATTTTGCAGCGTAGTCAAAAACTCTATGAATGGGTTTTTCAAAATTCTGATTTACTCTGTTTGAATAATCTCCCCAGTAATCAGATACAAAGTCTGCATAATTTAGTAATACAAGCGTAGTAAATAAAACTACAATCAACAACCGAGGAATCTTTTTCTTCATCTCAAGAAAACTTTTAATGCCCAATATAGTAATAATAATAAATGGCGGTATAAGAGCTAGCAACCTGCTTGCTCTATAAACAGAACCCGGTAAACTATATAAAATTGGCGCTAAAAAAAATACCGCTAATATAAATATAAATAGTGGTTTTCTTTCACTTGCAGCTTTAATTAACCCCAAAACAAACAAGGGGAGAGTTGCAAGTAAAAACATTCCTTGCTTTCCTGTAGAATGATAAGGGGTAGAATCACCTTTCAGAAAAAGAAATGAGAGATCAAAATTTGAAATATACGGCAATAAAAACTGGTGGTAAGAAGTTATTTCTTGCGGTCGGTTGGAAGCAAGTATTGCGGCCGGGTATTCATTTCTAATTATAAGCATTACTAGCACAAAAGGGATTAGCGTAATAATAAATACTAAAATTGGGAAAAGGCTAATTTTTTTGGAATTCAAATAATATATATAGCAAATACTAATAATAGAAAATACAGGAGCAATTAACCGAAGACCCAAATAAGAATATATACTTATCCCCAAACTCACTGCTGCGAAAAATAAGTATTTTGTTTTTTTTATTTTGCTATATTTTGCCATCATCCATAACCAAAACGCCACAAATGGAAGGGGGGCTATATTCTCAATAGCTAAATGCGATTGAATCATTACTATCGGGATTGTTGCAAAGATTAGTAATGCTAAAATAGCAAATTTTTCATTAAAAACCTCTCTTGCAAGCAAAAAAATAATTATTCCACTTATCAGGACAAAAAATACACTCACAGCCTTTAAATTAAAATAAGAAATACCAAATAATTTAAACATAGCAACAGTAGAATATACAGTAATTGGTTGCTTCCAATCCGGCCAAGAAACATTAGAAAAAAGCGGTAAGAATCTTCCACTGGCATCATGGCTTGTTTTGGCAATTAAGGATGATAAATAACCTATCGCCGCTTCGTCTCCGTTAATACCCGGTGGAACATCAGTTAATTTATATGTAAATAAAAACCATCCAATTGTACAAAAGATAAGTAGAATTATTACAGTTCTAACCATTTTCTCTCCTGGGAAAACATTGATAGATAAGATAAGCTGCCGATGCAGCAAAAATTGTCTGCAAGATACTTCTTGAAAAATTGTAGTCAATATGAAATTTAAGTAAAGTCCAAATATCAGGAGTAGTTTTTAATATAGGCAATACAGGAGCAAATATTCCCAGAGTGAGTGAGCTATCAAAAAAGAAAAGTGAACCAAGCCAACTCCCGAAAATTATTAATATAGGTAATAAATTTTTAATTTTTCCAAAACATAAATCCAAAATCAGAAATGGAGTAACCCAAATTAACCACTGCGGATGGTAATGGGTAAAAATAAAAAATAACAGCAGGGATATTAAATAAATTTTCCAAAAAAATAATTTATCTAAACTTTTATTTCTAATCAACAGATAAAAAAGTATCAGGGATGCGGGAAATAAAAGAATTGATTCGCCGCCGGATACAGGGATGCCTGCATAAAGACTTTTTGAACTTTGACTCGCAAATAAAGCATTTGATCTGAAACTTTCAGACGAAAGATAAGGAAGTACGGAAATAAAATACGGCAAAGCTGCAATAAACGCTAATTTAATTCTTGTAACAAAACTTTTGGCTATGATTAATAGTGGGATAAGAAGAAATATAGGGTAAAGTTTAAAAGCAATCCCAAAGCCCAAAGCAAGGGCAGCCCACTTAAGTCTATTTTTTGACACCAGATAAAAAGAATAAACGGAAAAAAAAGTAGGGATAATGTCAAACTGGCCCATCATGTATGTTGCATAAAGATTAATTGGATTAAACATCCAAAGCCCAAAAACCAACGCTTTCTTTTTTTCTTCAACCACTCTATAAAGCAGCAACCCTATAGATAAATCAAAAATAAGATAGGGGAGTTTTAAAAGCCATATTCCCCAACTCGATAAAAAATTAAATATGCCAAAAAACCAGTAAATAAAGGGCGGATAGTTGAAAGTTGCCGCATCCGAGGAGTAATCATACAGATTAAAAATGTGCCCCTCCCCTATCACTTTCCCGGCCAAATGAAACACTGCCAAATCAGAATGAATGGTAGAAAAAGCTAAAAATAGTCTTAATAATATTCCAGCTGAAAGAATAATTAATATTTTGTTCATATGGTTTTGATTAAATTCCTGATATTTTTCTCAAAATTTTCTTTACTAAAATTGCTTGCTTTTTTTATAGCTTCTATTGACATTTTATTCCATAAGGATTTATTTGACAAAAGCTCAAGGGTTTTGCTTTCAAAATCCCGCAGGTCATTCCATAAAAAGCCATTTATCCCGTCATCCACAATCTCTGTAAGACCCCCTTTATCCACAACCACCGGCACAGAGCCTCCTGTCATAGCTTCAGCCACAGATATGCCGAAATGTTCCATTTTGGTGGGTTCCTGCTCTCCGAAACCTGCACCGTGCCAATAGACAGATGAAAACCCGTAAAGTTTAACAAGTTCCTCATACCCTAAATTTGGATAAAACTTTACCTCCAAATCTTTGGCCCGGTTTTTTAATTCCTTAAGATAACCTTCATCGCCTTTCTGGGCAGCGCCAGCCAAATGTAAACTCCAACCTAAACTTTTTTTATTTTGTTTAAGTTTCTCAAAAACCTTGATCAAAATCTCATGTTTTTTGTCTTTAAGATAGCCAAAAAACCGTCCAACCGAAAGGATATATTTTTTCTTTTTCAAAGGTTTTATTGACTCCGTATCAACGGGCGGATAAATTACTTTCGAAAACAATGGCCAGTTTTTTAAAGAATGATTTTTGGTAAATTTTGAATTGTAAATAATTAAATCCCATTTTTTTAATTTTATTTTTCCCCAGACACTTTGCGCGGGCTGACCCTCAATTGGTGATTGAATATGCAAAATGTTTTTCCCGGCTGTAGGATAAAAAATGCTCCCGTCGGTCAGATAAAACAAAAAATCATATTTTTTTAAAAAAAAGGCTCTGGAAAAAAAACTGGAATCTTTCCCAATGGGAGAATCAACTATATTAACTTTATCTAAATTTAAATTAAATCTTTGGGAAAGATTTGACTTTAAATAATCAGATCCTATTTTTGTTAAATGTTTATCCAAAAGCAAATCAACATGGTGATCAAAAGAGAGTGTCTCGGCAATGGTACAGATATATCTCTCTCCTCCACCAAAAGTATCCAGGTAAGGCGAATAAATTGCTACTTTCATACTTTAAAGCTATTTTCCAGTAATTTTTTATCTATATCATCATAAATTTCATTCATTTCTTTTGATTGCTGCAATTGCCAAAGACGGACATAAGTAATAAACAGGCTAAAAACTTGCAAGAGAGCATCCATTACTCCAATAGTGCCGTTTAAAAAACCCTTTCTTTTAATTCCCTGATTAAATGTTTCAGAAATTAAAATTCTTAAAAATCTCCATCCGGACATTTTTGGATGACCTGCTTCCAGACGAAGTCTGGCATCGATTTTTGACCATTCCAGGCTTTTTAAAACTATCTGGTCAATATCGCGGTGAGTTAAATGAAGCAGAAAATTTTTGCTGTAACCTAAATCCCCTTTGAATTTTGGATATTCGTGTATCTTACCAACCCAAGTTTCGAAATCTTTTTTTCTGAGCAATCTAATCACCCAATCTTTTTTATAAGGGCCAAATCTTACTTCCCTGCCAAAAATAATATTGCGGCGTGCTATGGCAAAAGCTCCAAAATCGGAAAAAGTAATTTGTGCCTCTATCTCTTTTCTTAAGGGATCCAGTATTCTTTCATCCGCATCCACATACAGCACCCACTCCCCTGTTGCCTGCTCCATGCCTTTATTCCGCAATGAGGCAAAATCTTCATTTTGAAATTTAAATATCTTATCCGTGTACTCTTTGGCGATTTGTAAAGTTTTATCATCCGAACCATTATCTAAAATTAAAATTTCATCTGCCCACTTGACTGATTCCAGACATGCCCTAATTCTTTTTTCCTCATTTTTGGTAATAATAATAATGCTTAACATGTTAGTTTTTAAATTTCTTTAAAAAAGTTTTAAATATATTTTTCCTAAACCCTGATTTTTTAAACCAATAATTTAATTCCTCCCCGCCTTTGTTTTTAATAATTTCTAGTTCTTTCAGGTTAAGTTCTTGTTGCTTAAATTTTTCAATTTCCCACACTTTTAAATAGACTGCCAAAAAAGAAAAGGCTTGAAGCAAGGAAAGAGCCAATCCGTGCAACCCATCCTCAAAACCTCTCCCGGCAAAAAATCTGCTTAAAAATTCAGATAAAGGTTTTTGAATTAAATCCTGCCAACAGAATTTATACCCATGACTAACAAGCTCTTTAGCTTCTATATCAGTATACCTATTCATCCTCTCAATATATTGAGACAGATTATTATAATTATAGTGAATCAACGCCCACTTTTCTTCTGGTTCCAAATCAATACTCTCGCCTTCTATCTCCGGCTTACTGTGTATCTCATTTCTCCATTTCACCTTCCCTGCTTTAAAAAATCTTACTTGGTAATCCGGCCACCACATAGAAGCTTTTATCCATTTACCAAAAATTATATTTTTTCGCGGCAATTTTACGCTATCAATTTGTTTCGTTTTTACGGCGATTTCCTGCAGTCTTGCAGCTAAAGTCTCGTTTATTTCTTCGTCAGCATCCAAAACTAAAATCCAGTCATTTGATGCTTTAGAGATGGCAAAATTTCTGGCAGGTTCAACATAATCCATTTTTTCATGAAAAAATATTTTTGCACCTAATTTTTTAGCGATTGCAACCGTATTATCCCCCGAGTGCATATCACAAACTACAATTTCATCTGCCCAATCAACAGATTTTATTGCTCTTTGGATATTTTTCTCCTCATTGAATGTATTAATTACAACTGATACCTTAACTCCCATAAACTTAATCTTATCAAGTTAGATACCTTAAGTAAAATGAAGCAATCAGAGAAGATTCATTTTTTACTTATTACGAGTGCTGGAAGATTATTTTTGCCATCTATAGTCTCAAAATTTGATAAAAACTTTACCGATTCGGGAATACCGACAAAAAGAGCTGAACCATCCAGGGCATTAAGCATATTTTGTATTTCCATATCGGGAATAAAGCCAATATAGACATTGCCAAATTTCTTAAATTTGTAATTGCCTATCTTTATATTATCCTGATTTTGAAGAATAACTTGTGTAGGATGAACCTTACTATAAACAGGGTAGGCAGATTCAATGCTATCTATCGCATCTGAAAGAAAAATATATTTATATTTTGATTGATTCTGCATTGCCAACTCTGATGCAACTTTTGCAGAGTATGACCAAAAGTTGCTGTATTCGCTTGGAGCTAGAAAATACAATTTTTGAACAAAGAAAGCAAATTGAATTAAAAATATCATAAATAAAACTGCAAGAAGCATTTTCCTTTTTTTATTTATTAAAAAATTCAGCCCAATGGCGGAAATAATCACCAGCGGAGGCAGCATAAAGGAAGATCTTAGCGCATGGGGTAAATCCACAATTGCCGTAGGAATAGGCGCCAAAACCAACCAGGAAACAATAAATAACATTACTTTTTTATTTTTTTGCCAAAGTGTTAATAATCCAATAAAAATAAAAATTATCTCCACAAAATAGATTTCACCCATAGTAGCCATGTTATGTCTGGGGTTTCTATCTCCATGGATTAGCAAAAAATCCAAAGAAAAATTCTGCAAATAATTTTCTATTAATATTTTTCCGTATTCTATCGGTTTATTATGAAAATATCTTGAAACATTTGAGGAAAGATTGGTAATAGTTCTTTCAAAGTTAATCTTTTGCAGGATTTCTTCTTTTAATTTTTCTTGAGAAAAAACATTGATCGCGGAAAATCTTACTTCTGATCCGCCTATAAAAGTTTGACTTAGAACAGAGAATCCAAAAATAAAAAATAAAATTACTCCAATGAAAAAATATTTTCTACTTCTAACACCTTGATACCAAAGCAGTAACGGCAGAAATAAAACAAGGCTTATTTTATATGTAGGATAAGTGTGTAGAGTTAAACCAAAACTTAATGCTGAAAAAATATAAAATACCTCTTTTTCTTTAGCCTTAATAAAAAAATATACTCCCAAAAGTGTCAAAAACAAAGCAAAATGAGCTTCAAATCCACCTCTTGACAAAGCAATATCCCAGGGTGAAACTGCTAGTATAAATGC
>Ga0082335_1003673_pt1 | contig 24717 bp, 17 predicted proteins | sample Subgrocontami58m_FD_72375 | JGI IMG/M metagenome (GOLD analysis project Ga0082335, IMG submission 72375) | Subsurface groundwater microbial communities from S. Glens Falls, New York, USA - GMW37 contaminated, 5.8 m (SPADES assembly) (version 2) ...
GATCCAAGACTTGCAGGTGAGCGTGGGGCCGCGGGGCGCGCGGATCAGACGTGGTTTGGCAGAAGGCATTTTTTTACCGCGGATCACGCGGACCACGCGGATGTTTTTCCGCGTGATCCGCGTATTCCGCGGTCAAGATGTTTGGGAGAAACTTCGGAATTCCCCCGAGGCGATCATCCTCCGAATCGCCTCGATGTCGGGCGCGAGCGATCGATCCGCGGTGAGCTTTTTCACGCGCCGGCGGATCAACCTGTGCGCCGACTCGACCGCTGGCGACGAGCGCAGCGGGCGGTGGTATTCGAGGCCCTGCGCTGCGCACAGCAGTTCGATCGCGACGACCGTCGTCACGAGATCGAGCGCGCGCTCCGCCTTGGCGGCCGCGCGGGGGCCGAACGAGTTGTAGTCCTCCATGCCGGCGCACGTCGACAGGTTGGCCACGCTCGCCGGCGCGGCGAGTCCGATGAGTTCGTTGCACGCCGCGGCGGCCGTGTACTGCGCGATCATCAGGCCCGATTCGAGCCCCGGGTGCGGCGTGAGAAACGGATTGAGATGCGATTCGGGATCGAAGCCCGAAATCATGAAATAGACGCGGCGTTCCGCGATGCCGCCGACGTGGGACAGCGCGAGGGCGAGGATGTCGAGGGGCAGCGCGACCGGCATGCCGTGGAAGTTCCCGGCGGAAATGATCGCGTGGGAAAAGACCAGCGGGTTGTCCGTCACCGCGCCGAGTTCGTGGGCGAGCGCCGACCACGGGTGCGCGAGCGAATCGCGGACCGCGCCGAGGACGATGGGCGCGCAGCGAAACGAGTAGGGGTCCTGCACGCGGGGATCGTCCTTCCGGTGGGAGGGGGTGATTTTGCTGCCGCGAATCAGCCGGCGCAATTCGGCCGCGACCGCGGTGGCGCCCGGCTGGTTGCGCACGGCGTAGGCACGCGCATCGAGGAACGCATCGGTTGCGCGACAGGCATCGAGCGACATCGCGGTCGCGACGAGCGTGGCCGGCCACAGATTTTCCCACTGCGTGCGCAACAAAGCCAGGCGCGCCGTCATCAAATGGGTGCCGTTGATCAACGCGAGGCCCTCCTTCGCGGCGAACTCGAGCGCGGCAATGCCTGCGCGGCGCAGCGCCGCGCGCGCCGCCACGCGTTGCCCACCGTGCTGCACGTCGCCTTCGCCCATCAGCGTCAGCGCAATGTGTGCCAGCGGAGCGAGATCGCCGGAAGCGCCCACCGAGCCAATCTCCGGCACCACGGGCGTGATCCGGGCATTGAGCAACGCCACCAGCCGATCGACGACCACGGGCCGCACGCCGGAGCGGGCCCGCGCCAGCGACGCCGCCAGGCAGAACATCGTCGCGCGGACGACGGGTTCGGGCAGAGGAGTGCCGGCGCCCGCGGCGTGCGAGCGCACCAGGTTGCGCTGCAACTGCGCGAGGTCGGCCGGTGCGATCCGCTGCCGCGCGAGCGAACCGAATCCGGTGTTCACGCCGTAATGCGGCTGACCGTCGCTGGTCGCTGCCAGCAGGGCGCGCCGCGAGCGGACCATCCGCCGCCGGGCGGACAGCGCGAGCTGCACGCGGGAGCGATTGACGGCGACGGCGTGGACTTGCGCCGGCGTGAGCGGAGAGCCGTCAAGCGTTGCGCGGCCAGCGATTTGGCTCATGCCATCACGATGTGCAATCGATGCCGGCTGACAACTCGCGGCCATATCGTGTTTTCAGGATGAAAATCCCTTTTGACGAAATCGCGCCGGCTTCTACTTTCTAAGGCCTATGAAACCGTGGCGTCGTTCTACTCTCGCTCTCATTGCCTTCGGTGTGCTGCCGATGGTGGTGTTCGGTGCCGATTCTGCGGCGGACACAAAACCGGCCACCGCTGCCGCGCCCGCGCCCACGGTCCCCGTGCCGCAGGTGGAGAACGGCTACCTGAAGCTCGGCTTCGAGCAGCTCGCGTCGTATCAATTCAATCCGCCGCCGTTTGATCCCGCCGCCAATCCCAATGCGAAGCCGCCCACCGGCGAAGAACAGATTCCCGACGTGGTGAAGCGCTGGAATGGCAAGAAGGCGATGATCACCGGCTACATGGTTCCGGTGAAGATGGAGAAGGGCTTGGTCACGGAGTTTCTGCTTATGCGCAACACGATGGCCTGCTGTTTCGGCGCCGTGCCGAACATGAACGAGTGGGTCGTCGTGAAGATGAAGAAGGGCGTGCAGCCGATGATGGACGTGCCCGTTGCTTTCTACGGCGAACTGAAAGTCGGCGCGATGTTCGAGAACGGCTACATGACCGGCCTCTACGAACTCGAAGGCGAGAAGATGGGGGAAGTCCAAGGCTGAAGCCTTGGAAGAAGTACCAAGGACCAAGTAACAAGTAACAAGAGCTCGGGCGGCTTGTTTCTTGTTACTTGAGACTTGATCCTTGTTACTTCCGCGCCGCGCGCGGCGCGGCTACACCGCGTTTCTCAATCCGTCGAACGTGAACCGGAAGGTCGCGCCTTCGTCGACGCGACCTTCCGCGTGGGCCTGGCCGCCGTGGCGCTGCAGGATCCGTGAGATCATGGCGAGGCCGACGCCGTTGCCTTCGAATTCTGATGGCAGGTGCAGCCGCTGAAACACGCCGAACAGTTTGTCGACGTAGCGCATGTCGAACCCGACGCCGTTGTCCTGCACGTAGATCATCCGCCGGCCGGACCGGTATTCACAGCCGATCTTGATAATCGCCGGCTTCCGCGGCCGCGAATACTTCAATGCGTTCGACAGGAAGTTGACGAACACCTGGCGCATCAGGCCGCGGTCGCACTCGGCGATCGGCAGTTGCTGGCGATGCCACTGGATGTCGCGGCCCTGCATTTCGCCACTCAGATCCGTCAACGCCTCGTCGAGCAGATCGTTCAGGTCGGTCGGGGCCACTTCCAGCGGTTTCCGGCCGAGCCGCGAGAAACGCAGCAGGTCGTCGACGAGGTGGAGCATCTTCTCGTTCCCGGCGCGAATCCGCTGGACGAAGGCGAGGACTTCCGGCGGCACCTGCTGCGCGAAGTCGTCGGAGATGATCGAGGCAAACCCGGCCATGTTGCGCAGCGGCGCGCGCAGGTCGTGGGAGATCGAATAAATGAAGGCCTCCAGGTCCTTGTTCGATTCCTCGAGTTCGCGCGTGCGTTGCGCGACGCTGAGTTCGAGGGCGGAGTTCAGCCGCGTGATTTCCTCCTCGGCCGCCTTGCGCGCGGTGATGTCAATCGCCGCCGAGAGGCAGAGCGGGTGATCGTCCATCTCGCCGCGGATGAGCCGGCTGACGATGTGCACGTGGCGACGGCCGCCGCCGTTGGCGGGGGCCAGCACGAGGTCGAGCGCGTGTTTGCCGGCGATTTGGTACACTTGGTCGACGTGGGCGCGGAAGGCACCGCGGGAATCGCCGTCGAAGAAAATCGTGGCCGAGGCGCCGAGCGCCCGCTGCCGGTCGACCTGCAGCAACTCCGCCGCCGCGAGGTTCAGGCTCTCGATGATCCCGCGCGAACTGAAGGTCAGGTAGGCGACCGGCGCGAAATCGAACAGCTCGAAGTACCGGGAGCGCGAGCGCTCGAGCTCGTTCTTCGCGCGCACGAGTTCCTGATTCTGCATCTGCAGTTCGATCTGGTGGGTGTGCAGATCGTCGGCGAGTTTGCGCGCGGAGGCGGTGGGCGCCTTCCGGCGCGGCGGCGGAATGGACTTGGACGCGGTCATGTGGCGAAACGGGGCGGAGCGATCCGCGGGGCCGCGAGGACCTCCGCGTTTTTGACGGGAGTGATGTTGAAGTGAGCGACGGCCAGCCCGGGTTCGGGCGCGCGGACCGGCACGGCGTGCAACCGGAACCAGCGCTCTTCGCCATGCGGCAAGAGGGCTGGGTAGTCGTGCAGGAAGTGCGTGAGTTCGCCGCGCAGCACCCTGCGCATGCCCTCGATCCACCGTGCCGCGGTCGGACCCGCTTCCGGCCGCGCACAGAGATCGAAATAGCTCCCGCCGATCCCGATGTTCCACAGCATCGACTCGTCGTGCGTCGGCGTGAATTCGCCCCAGTTCTTGTGCACGACGCGGCCTTCGCGGTCGAGGATGAGCACCTGCGCCTGCAGGGCATCGAGCATGCTCTGCGTGACCGCGGACTGGGTTAGCAACCGCTGCTCGGACAGGTGCCGATCAGTCAGGTCGACCATCACGAGGACCACTCCCTGCGACCGGCCGATTTCGTTGCGGAACGGCGCGCAACGCAGCAAGAGCCAGCGGCCGCCGTTCGGGTGCTCGATCTCGCGCTCCTCCAGCTGGCCGGAGCGGCTCACGCGCTCCGCCATCCCGGCGAGGTCGTTGACGTGCAGGATGCGGGACACCGTTTCGATCGGCACGCCGAGATCGGCGTCCGTGAGTTCGAGCAGCAGCAACGCGGAACGCGAGGCCCGACGGACGCGCAGTTGATCGTCGATGATCAGCACGCCGACCGCCGCGGTCGCCAGCAGGTTGTTGATGTCGTTCGTCAGCCGCGTCAGCTCCTCGATCCGATTCTGGTTCTCGGTGTTGACGGTGTGGAGCTCCTCGTTGACCGACTGCAGTTCCTCGTTGGTGCTCTGCAGTTCCTCGTTGGCGGCGAGCAGCTCTTCGTTCGCGGCCTGGATTTCCTCGTTGGAGGTCTCGAGGTCCTGCACGGTCGCCTGCAACGTATCGCGGGTGAGCGAAAGATCGCGTTCGAGATCGCCGATCCGCTGCCGCTCCTGGCGATCGTGCCGGAACGTGCGCCCGCGCGCGGCGGAGCGGGGCGGCGGCGGCTGCTGCTCAATGAAGACCAGCCGGGTGCCGGTGGCCTTGCCGTGCTTGTCGGGGAGCGGCCGCACGTGCACGCGCACGACGTGAGTCTTGCGGCCGTCCCTGAATCGCACGTTGTCGTACGTGAATTTGTCGCCCTTCTTCTGCGCGCGAATCAGCGCGGAGCGCAGCGCGTTGGCGAGATTGTGCGCGGTGAGCTTGAAAATGTTGCGACTGAAGCCGCCCGCGGAGAGCTTCAGGTAGTCCGCCGCACTGCCGAGGATGTGCAGCACCTCGTCGCGGTTGTCGATCACGATGCAGGCCGGCGCGAATTCCGTGACGATCTGCCGGTTGATCTCCTCGATGGTCGGCACATCGCTCGCGGTGACCCGCGCATTCGCGCGCTGCAGCGCCGCCGCGTTGTCCGGCGTGCGCACGATCCGCGTCGGGCTGACCAGCATCGGCGGCGCCTGGCCGATCCGGCGGTTGCGATAAAGGTTGGCCCGCGTCGAGAGGGGACGAAAACGCTCGGTGGCGTCGCCGATGCTCTCGCTGCTGCCGAGGAAAAGCACCCCTTCGTCCCGCAGCGCGAAACTGAACAAGGTGAGCAGCCGTTGCTGCAGCGGCGCCTGCAGGTAAATCAGCAGATTCCGGCAGCAGACGAGCGACAGCTTGGTGAACGGCGGATCGCTCAGCAGGTTGTGGTTGGCAAACACCACCATTTCCCGCAGCCGCGACTTCACGCGGAAGCCCGAGCTCTCCTTGAGGAAGAACTGCTCGAGCCGTCCCGCCGGCAGCGACGCGACCTCGCTCGGAGAATAATAACCGCGGGCCGCGCTCGCGAGGCTCTCCTTCGAGATGTCGGTCGCGAAAATCTTCACCGGGTTGCGCAGTTTCAGTCGATCCATCTGCTCGGCGACGAGCATCGCGAGCGAATACGCCTCCTCGCCGGTGGAGCAGCCGGCCACCCACATGCGCACGGTTTCGTTCGCCGGCAGCGCCTTCAACAAGCCCGGCAGCACGTCCTTGTCCAAGGTGTCCCACGCCGCGCGGTCGCGGAGGAACGAGGTGACGCCAATCAACAGTTCGTTGAACAGCAGCGACACTTCGCGCGAAGACTGCAGGAGGTGCCGCGCGTAGTCGGCGAGGTTGTCGATCTGGCAGACGCTCATCCGCCGTTCGATCCGGCGATCGATCGTGGCGGATTTGTAGTGCGAGAAGTCGACGCCGCACTGGGTGCGCACGAGGCTGAAGATCTCCGCCAGCGTGCCGTTGAGATCCTCGCCGCGCCGCCGCCCGAGCGTGCGGCCCTTGGTCAGCAACGGATGGTTGAGGTACGTCGCGAGCTGCGCCGGCATCTTGTCCGGCGGCAGCACGTAATCGGCGAGCCCCGTCGCGATCGCGCTGCGCGGCATGCCGTCGAATTGCGCGCTGTCCTCGCTTTGCACCATGACCATGCCGCCCGCATTCTTGATCGCGCGAATGCCCGCGGTGCCGTCGCTGCCGGTGCCCGAAAGCACAATCGCGACCGCGCGGTGCTGCTGGTCTTCGGCCAGCGAGAAGAAAAACTGATCGATCGGCAGGTGCAGCCCGCGCCGCGGATCGGTTTTGCGCAGCTGCAGATTGCCGCGCGCGATGGTCAGCGTGACCTTCGGCGGGATCAGATAGATGTTGCCCGGCTGCACCGCCGCGCCGTGCTCGGCCCGCTGCACGTGCATCCGCGTGTGCTTGGTCAGCAGCTCCACCATGAAGCTTTTGAAATCGGGCGACAGATGCTGCACGACGACAAATGCCGCATGCGGCACTTCCTTGAACGAACTGAAAAACTCCTGCAGCGCCTGCAGCCCGCCTGCCGAGGCACCGACGCCGACTACGAACGGTTCGCGGGCGCTGCCGTTGTGGTCAGCGCGCGACTTTTTCTGGGGGGCGGGGGAAGAGCTCGACCGCTTTGCCATGGCCGTTGAAGTACGTGGAAACCGCCATAGTTCTGAAACCGTCGCGATGGTTCCCTCGCTTGTGCGTCCGTTTCGCCCCGACCATTCGCGGGAGGCCGTCCGAAAACCATGGATTTCCACCTGTAGGTGGCGCGCTCGGCGCGCCACGTTTACCCGCCTCCGCCGGGCTTGTGCGCCCACGGCACGTTGCGCGGCAAGCGCGCAACCTACACACCGCGGTAGCGTTCGCCGGTTCGCCGCCCGCCCCGGCCTATCGCGAAATGTCGCGTTGGGTCAGCACGCGAAAGCCGCGTTTCGTCAGTGCCTGGCTGGCGACATCGTCATCCTCGGCGTTGATGGCCAGCGCGCAACGTCCCTCCGGCCGCTTGATGAAACTGTACACGTAATGGATGTTGATCTCCGCCTCGAACAATGCGGCGAGCACGCCTTTGAGCTGCGACTCGTCGCTGATTTCCACCGCGAGCACCAGGCATTCCACGTAGGGAAAGTCATTGTTGATCATCAGCTCGCGCGCCTTGTCCGGATCGTCGACGATGAATCGCACGATGGCGCTGTCGGTCGTGTCGAGGACCGTGAGCCCCATCACATGGACATTGCTGTCCTTCAGGAGCGCGGTGAGGTCGTAAAGTCGCCCGAGCCGGTTCTCGGCAAACACCGAGAACTGCTTCACGGGATCGTTTGGCGACGTGCTAATCTGCGCAGCCATAAAGCCAGAACCTTGGGCTGAACGCGGGCTCCGTCAATGGCTTGCTCGCGCTGCGCCCGAGAATGCATTTCGCGAAACGGGTGCATTCTGCACCGTGGATGTCGTGCGATGAGTAGCGCCGGAATCCTGCCGGCGAGTGGCTGCGGCTTCCAGCCGCAGATTCAGCCGAAAGTCGATGCCACTCGCAGTGCCGGCAGGATGCCGGCGCTACCTTCAGGCGCTGCGATCATTGAGCACCCGCAGATGCGCCCCGCGAGTCGCGCTCGCTTGAGTTCGCGTGTTCCTCTCCCCAGCGTCCGGTCATGCCGGGAGACCTCCATCCTCATGCGACGGCCGAACGCGACGCGCGCGCCAGCGCGCAACTCGTCCTGCGCGGCATCGGGCTGAATGTGATTCTGGCGGCGGCAAAATTCGCCGGTGGCATTCTCGGCAATACCTACGCGCTGATCGCCGACGGGGCGGAATCGACGCTCGATATTTTTTCCTCGCTGCTCGTATGGGCCGGATTCCGGGTCGCGGCGCGACCGCCGGATGCGAATCATCCCTATGGTCACGGGAAGGCGGAGCCGCTGTCGGCGCTGGCCGTGGCGGTGTTCGTGTTCGCGATGGCGGGTTGGATCGGCGTGAGCGCTGTCCACGAAATCATCACGCCGCATCGTGCTCCGGAATGGTGGACGCTGCTGTTGCTCGCGGCGATCGTGGCGTTGAAACTCGCGTTTTCCCGGCGGATGCACCGCGCGGGCGTGGCGGCGGGCAGCACCGCGCTCGACGTCGAGGCGATGCATCACTCGTCGGATGCGCTGACCTCGGCCGCCGCCTTCATCGGCATTGCCGTGGCGTTGGTCGGGGGGCCCGGCTGGGAGGCGGCCGATGATTGGGGCGCGCTGTTCGCGTGCGTGATCATCGCGTACAACGGCGCGGGCATGGTGACGCATGCGCTCGGCGACGTCATGGACACCGCCGTTCCCGCGTCCTTTGAAAACGAGGTTCGCGCGCTGGCGCTCGTCGTGCCGGGCGTCGGCGGACTCGACAAGGTCCGGATGCGCAAGAGCGGGTTGAGCTACCTCGTCGACATCCAGGTGCAGGTCGACGGCGACCTGACTGTACGCCGTGGCCACGAAATCGCCCATGCCGTGAAGGACGCCTTGATCGCGTCGGCCCGGCACCGCATCAGCGACGTGACGGTGCACGTCGAGCCGATGCGGTGAGGGGCGCGCCGTCGGCGCCAGCTGTACGATTCGGATTGTCGGATCGGCATCAGATGCACCTGCGCTGTTATGACAGCATCTGCGCAAGCTGCCGGGCTTGCGCGCATGCCGTTGCGGTATTGTGCTACCAGACTCTGACCTACTGACCGTATGAACACGTTTCCGTTTTTCTCCCGTGGCGTGCAATGGCGTCGCGTTGCCCTGGCGTTCGTCGCGTCGGCTGCGTTTGCCCAAACCGCACCGCGCGATCCGAACTCGACTTCGCCGGCTGCGAACCGCGACGAAGTCATCGCGCTCTCGGCGTTCACCGTCACCGGCACGAACATCAAGCGGATCGAAACCGAAAACGTACTGCCGGTATCGGTGCTGACGACCGCCGACATCGAGGTGCGCGACGCCTCGCAACCCTCGGAACTCCTGACGGCGTTGCCGCAGGTGACGGGACTGCCCGGCAACGAAACCGCGACGCTGGGCGCGACCGCGCGCGGCGACAACTCGAGCATTTCGCTGCGCGGCATTCCCTCGAGCAACACGCTCATCCTGCTCAACGGCCGCCGCCTCGCGCCGCATCCGATCAGCCAGGGGGAGGCCGGCGTGCCGACCTTGTCGACCAACGTGAATCAACTGCCGAACCGCGGGCTCGAGCGGATCGACGTGCTGCGCGACGGCGCGTCGTCGATTTACGGCACCGATGCCGTGGCCGGCGTGGTGAACTACGCCACGCGCCGTAATTTTCGCGGCACGGAACTTTCGCTGCGCTACGGCGAGACGCGCTACGGCGACGGCGAGGAATACCGCGCGACCTTGACGCACGGACTCGACTTTGCCCGCGGGAAGGGCCGGGCGATGATGACGGCGGACTTTTATCACCGCCAGGCGGTCCTGGCGCGCAACCGGTGGTTTTCGCGCGAGGCGGACCACAGCTATCGCGCGCCGGCGCCCTGGAACATCCCGAACACGGCCACCAGCGCGACGGCGGCCGGCGATTTCAACTCGCGCTCCGCGACGACGGAATATGGCAACTTTCTCGCGGGCACGGTGACCGGCTTCGACCAGTTTGGGCGCGTCAGCACGTTCGCCGGTGCGCGACCGACCGGTGTGCCGGCCACGCTGGTGGCCACGAGCGGATTGTTCGTGCTCCAGCCGACGGCGACGGGAGGCGTGGCGTTCGGCGCCGCGACGCCACCGCGGGCGGGCGTGACGCACGACTTCTATTGGAACAACAACACCTACCGCGTGATTCAGCCGAAGACGGCGCGGACGAATATCTTCACCAGCGCCGAATACGATCTGAACTCGCGGATCACGCTCTTTGCCGACGCTTCGCTCTATCAGGCACAATCGGTCACCTACCGCGAGCCAGACGGCATCACGCAGAGCACGGATGGCTTCATCATCGTGCCGGCGACGAATCCCTGGAATCCGTTCGGCACGCGCTTCTGGGATCCGCAGGGCCGGCCGAACGGCGACAACACTCCGCGGCTGACCGGCACACCCTCCGCCGTTTCGATCACCAACAAGCGGCTCACGGATCTCGCGACGCGTACGGACTGGGTCGACGACCACGTCTACCGCGGCGTCGCCGGCCTGCGCGGCAAGCTGCTCGATTCGTGGCGCTGGGAAGCCGCGCTGCTGTGGTCGCGCGCGCGCGTGATCGAAAACGAAGAGGGTCCCGACCGGAAGAGCCTCCTGGTCGCGGCGATCAACCAGACGGACCCGGCGCAGGCGTTCAATCCGTTCACCCGCACGTTCGCCGTGCAAAACGGGAATCTCGTCGTGACCGGGCCCTACCGGAATCCCGACAGTGTCACCTCGACGTTTCGGTCGAGCTTCATTCGCAACGGCATCACCAAACTCGGCAGCGGCGACTTCCGCGCGAGTGGCGATGTGCTGCGGGTGTGGGGCGGCAACAAATTGGGCGGCGCTTTCGGCGGCGAGTTTCGCGCCGAGGCGTATGACGATTATCGTCCGCCCTTCGCGGGCTTGAATCCGCCGGGATCGGGACTCGATCCGGCCGCGAACGATTTCCTCGGCTTCTCGCCGAATTCCGATACGCACGGCAACCGCCACGTGGCCGCGCTCTACGCCGAGGCAGTGATGCCGCTGGTTGGCGGCGAGTTCCGGCTGCCGCTGGTGCACTCGCTCGATTTCACCGCCTCCGCGCGCTACGAGAGCTACACGGATTTCGGCGACACGACGAAACCGAAGTATGGCGTCAACTGGAAGCCGACTTCGTGGATCATGGTGCGCGGCTCCTACAACGAAGGGTTCCACGCGCCCAACCTCGCGCAGCTTTTCACCGGCACGCTGATCCGCACGGTGACGGGCAGCACCGACAGCTATCGCAACACGGTGACGGGTTCGATCATCGACGGTCCCTCGAACCGGCGCAGCGTCGCGTCCGGCAACCGTTCATTGCAGCCCGAGACCTCGACCGGCAAGTCGGCCGGCATCGTGGTCGAAGTGCCGGGCATCAAGGGCCTCTCCGTCTCCATGGACTATTGGGAGATCCGCCAGAAAAACATCATCGCCTCGGGCGGCAGCATCAACGACGACCGCGACGCGCTCCTCGCGGCGACGCAGGCGGCGCTCGCCGCCGGGCAGGCCATCAACGCGATTAATCTCGGTGACGAGAATGGCGGCTACAAGGGCGACCCGTCGGTCCTGCGGCTGCCGGTCACGCAGGCGGACCGCGATGCGTTCGCGGCGTTCAACGCGCGGCAGACCAATCCCGCGAACCAGCGCGCCGCCGTTGGCGCGATCGATATCCTGCGCACGAGCTACTTCAACAAGGCGCAGCAATTCGTGAACGGCTTCGATTTCGACGTGAACTACCGCTTCCCGGAGTTCGCGCTCGGCCAGTTCAATTTCAACACGACTTGGACCTACCTGAACGACTTCCACGCCTACAACGCGCCCGGTGCCCCGCGGCTCGAGTATCGGCGCACAAACTCCACCAATGTCGGCGGTGCGGCGCCCATCTGGCGCGGCAACGCCACGCTGTCGTGGCATCGGAAGCAATGGGGCGCCGGCCTTGGGTTCTATTACACCGGTCGGATCTTCGACGTGAATGCCGTGACCACCGCGCCCGTGGCCGAGTCGCTCGGCAACCCGAGCTACATCGGCTCGTACTTCACCAGCGGCGGCTATGCCTACCGCTACGTGATCCACGATGCGAAGACCTACAATCTTTACATCACCTATAGCGTGCGCGCGCAAAACCGCTGGCTGAACAACACGAGCGTGCGCGTGGGTGCGGTGAATCTGTTCGACGCGCCGCCGCCGCTTTCGGCCGACTCGCGTGGCTACGAGCCTTCGTTGTACAACACGATGGCCCGCGGCCTGAGCTACAGCCTGCAGTTGACGAAGAAGTTCTGAGGCCGGTTCCGTTGTGGCCAGTCGCCGACCCGAATGGCGCTGAGTTAACGAAGCTGCTCGTCATGTTCTCGCGTAGCGCGGTCAACCTGACCGCGTCTCCACCGACTGGATATTTCGTCCGCAATGCGCGGTCAGATTGACCGCGCTACGGCTCGCGCCATCAGCCGACACCCACCATCTCCATGCTTGGCTTGGCGCCATGCGGCGCTGGCTCCGCCCGCCAGCCTCAGCGAGGCCGACTACGACCCAAGCCGATGCGACCCCATCTCGGCTCCGGCGACGGCGGCGCCGCTACTCCAGCTTCCGCGCCAGCTTCCAGCCCGCGTAGACCCCGACGACGGAGCCGACGCCGCTGATCACGAACGCGACGCCGAAGCCCCAGCCGAGCGCGTCGGCGGCCGCCCAGCCGGCATAACCGCCGATCGTGGTTCCGACAAAAATGCAGAGTTTGGTCATGGGTTCTCATGTTGGTATGCTGCCGCACCCACGTGAACGCAAAATTGCGGTATCGGCCGCAGCCGGCGACCACTCACGCGGCCCGCACCCCGCGGCCGCGGCGGGCTCGTTGACGTCGCGGGGGCCTTAACCAAAATTCAGGTGCGATTCAGCTTCCCTTAATCCCATCGGCGCAAGTTTACCGCGGTTTCGTCAGTCCCCCCTGCTGCGTTCCCCGTTACCGCCATGCAAATCCGCCTCCGTGATGACTGGTTCCCGGTTTCCCGCGCAAGCGCGCGCGCTTTCTTTTTCCTGCTCCTCGGATTCCGCGCTCTGGCGCAGACGGACACGAGCGCCAAGACGGCGGACGACATCGTGAGGCTCGCCGAGTTCAAGGTCTCGACCAGCATCGAGAGCTATCATCAGACGACGTCGACCATGGCTTCGAAGCTGCCGATGGATCTGAAGGAGCTCGCGTCGTCGCTTTCGATTCTGAATGCATCGGCGATCAACGACCGCAACGCGGTCACGCTGAACGATGTGGTGAACTACGTCGTCGGCGCGATCCAGACGCAGCAGAACATCAACGGTTTTTCGTTCCGCGGCTTCCCCAACACCGGCAGTTACACCCAGAACATCCAGTTCGACGGCCTCATGGGCGCCACGCTGAAGAAGGCCGGCTCGAGTGCCGCCAACGTCGACAGCCTCGAATTCCTGAAGGGCCCCAACGGCGTGCTCTACGGCCAGATGAATCCCGGCGGCCTGCTCAACATCGTCACGAAAAACCCGAAGGAAATCCGCGAGACGAGCGTGCGCGCGACCGTCGGCACGTTTGCCGGCCGGTTCAGCGGCTTTGGCGACAAGACCGTCGAGACCGTGAGCTTCGACACCACCGGCCCGGTCGGCCGCAGCTCGCATCTGTTCTACCGGCTCATCGCCGACGCCGGCCACACGCCCTCGTCGCGGCCCGGCAACTGGAACAACGCGCTCTCTGTCTACCCCTCGCTCACCTACAAGTGGAGCCGCGCGACGCACCTGACGCTCAAGTTCGAGGCCAGCCAGGACGCGCGCCGCCAGGACGACGGCGTGATGCCGATCTTCACCAACAACACCGCGTTCGGCGCCGCCGCCACCTACACCACGACGCCGTTCGACACCGTGTATCAGGACACGAAGGACAAGGCGACCGACCGCGGGCAGGCGGCGTCGCTGAAATTCCAGGCCGCCCTGGGCCCGGAATGGATGCTGCGCGTGCAAGGCCGCTCGGTCTGGCACCTCGACGTGGTGCGGGCGTTCTCGATCAACAACGCCAACGCGTTCACCCCGGCGTCCACCTTTCTGCGGCCCAACGCCACGCTGCGCCGCCAGTACAACTACGTGAAGAACGGTCACCGCTACAATTTCGGCGACGCGAACCTCTACCGCACCTTCACCACCGGCCGCGTGAGACAGATCGTGCTGTTCGGCGCGGGCGGCGGCGGCGAGTTTTTTGGCAACACGCGCATCGCCTTCGGCCCGAACCAGACGGTCGCCCAGGCGCTCACGCTCATCAGTCCGCGCCTCGACCAGGCCGACTACCCGGCCAACGGCACCGGCGCGACCAACAACACGACCTACCAGACCGCCTTCGGCCAATACGTCTCCGATCAGATCAAGATCGGCGAATCGCTCCACGTCTCGCTCGGCGTGCGCCGCGATCACCAGAAGGTGCAGGGCCTCAACACGCTCGCCCCCGCGCTCTCGCGTTTCTGGAACGAGCTCGACACCACGACCAAGCAGGCCGGCGTCGTCTACGACGTGACCGGCAACGTCTCCGCCTACGCGAGTTGGAGCGAGTCGATCAAGCCGACGACCACGATCGCGTTCGATGCGACGGGCAACTCGAACTTCCCGCCCGAGTCCGGCGAGCAATACGAGGGCGGCATCAAGTTGAGCAACGCCGCGCGCAACGTGAACGTCACGATCGCCACCTACGAGATCAACCGCACCAACGTCCTCGTGCCCTCCGGCACCAACTTCACTGTGCCCACCGGCCACGCGCTGGTCGGACAGGCGATCTCGCGCCTCGACGGGAAGCAGACCAGCAAGGGCGTCGAGTTCGAGGTGCAGTGGCAGCCGCTCCCGCACTGGCAGCTCCAGGCCGGCTACGCCTACTCGAAGGCCATCATCGCCGCCTCCACGCGCAACCCGGCCTCCGTTGGTCTCGACCTCGCCAACGCCCCGCGGGTGACCGGGAGTTTCTGGACCCGCTACAACATCCCGCGCGGCGAGTTGAAGGGCCTGGGCTTCGGCACCGGCGTCGTATGCGTCGGCCAAGCCTGGGCCGGCGATCCCACGACCACGGTTTACTACACGCTGCCCGGGTGGACGCGGGTCGACAGCTCCGTCTACTACAAGTGGGGCCGCTTCAACCTCGCGCTCAACGTCCAGAATCTCCTCGACCGCCATTACATCTCGTCCGCGCAAAGCGCGCTCACGCTCAACATCGGCGAGCAGCGCAAATTCACGTTCTCGCTCTCCACCCGACTGTGATCCGACCCGCGCCGCAAGGTTCCAAGCCATGAAAACCGCCTCCGCACCATCGATCTGCTCCGACTTGGAAAACCCGCCCGCCCCGTCGCCGGAGATTTTGCGCCACACGTTCTTCGTGCGCGCGGTGCACTGGCTGATCGCGATCTGCTTCCTCCTGGAGGTCGCGACCGGCTTTGCGCTCTATTGGTTGCGCCTGCGCTGGCTGCTGCCGTTCTTCGGCGGCAAACACGAGGCCATCGCGATCCATTTGATCTCGGGGATGGGGCTGGCGCTGCTCTGCGTTCCCATCCTCCACCAGTGGTGGCGGCGCATGCGCTGGACTCCCGCGGACTCGCACTTTGTCCGTCACTTGCGGGCGCACGCGCTGCGACCGGAGCAAGCGCAACCGGCCGACACGGGATATTTCAACGGCGGCCAGAAACTCTTTTTCTGGTCCTTCATCATCAGCACGGCGTATTTCCTGATCACCGGCTTGGTGTGGTGGTGGCGGCGGGAACCCTGGATGCCGAACGAGGTGTACGTGGTCGCCCGCACGAGTCATCGCGTGCTGGCGGTCATCATGACGGGCGCGCTGCTCGTCCACCTCTACAAGGCGACGCTCGGCGAGCCGGGCACGCTGGCCTCGATGGTGAAGGGCACCGTGACGACCAACTGGGCGCGGCTGCGCCGGCCCGGATGGTTCCGAGAACTCGGAGGCCGGGAATGATCGAATCGGCTTCGGTCTCCGCCGCGCCCTCCGCGGTCGCGCCAGAGGTCCCACCGGTGAGAAAGACCGGGTTCTGGCCGCACGGCTGGTGGAACCTCATGGAGCGGCGCGTGGGCGTGCTGCCGGTGCCGGTGTTGGTCGTGCTCGCGCTGGTGCTCACGGCGTTCGTGGTCACGGGCAAGTTTCCCGCCTCGGGCCGCACTCCCAACGACGTCTGCACCATGCTCGCGGTGCTGGCGGTGGGTGGCTTCGCGTGCGCTGAGCTGGGCAAACGCCTGCCGGTGCTCAAGGACATCGGCGGGGCGGCCATCTTCGCGACCTTCATCCCGTCGTGCCTTTCGTACTACGGGCTTCTGCCGCCGGTGATTGTGCAGACCGTCGCCGATTTCACGCGCGCGACCAACTTCCTCTATCTCTTCATCGCGTGCATCATCGTCGGCTCGATCCTGAGCATGGATCGCACGGTGCTGATCCGCGGCTTTCTGAAAATCTTTGTGCCACTAGCCGCGGGCTCGGTAGCGGCGGCGCTCGTCGGCACGGCGGTGGGGGCGCTGCTCGGCCTCGGCGCGAAGAACACGTTCTTCTACGTCGTCGTCCCGATCATGGGTGGCGGGGTCGGCGAGGGCGCGATTCCGCTCTCGGTCGGCTACGCCGAGATTCTGCACTTGCAACCGGGCGACGAGTTCGCGCGCGTGCTGCCGCCGGTGATGTTCGGCAGCCTCACGGCGATTCTGCTGGCGGGCACCCTCAACTTCATCGGGAAGAAATTTCCGCACCTCACCGGCGAAGGCCGGCTGCAGCCCGGCGAGCACGACGAACTGCACCCGCAGCAGGAGGAAATCACCGGCCACATGGATGTGAGCCACATCGCCGCGGGCGGCAGCATCGCGATCACGCTTTATCTGCTGGGCGTCGCGGCGAGCACGCTGCCGCCGGAGACGTTCCGATTTCCGGCGCCAGTCGTGATGCTGTTCATCGCCGTCGCGGTGAAACTCTCCTTCGCCGTCCCCCCGCAGCTTCAGCAGGGCGCGGGGGTGGTCTACAAATTCTTCCGCACCGCCGTCACCTATCCGCTCCTCTTCGCCATTGGCGTGGCACTGACGCCCTGGGACAAACTGGTGGCCGCGTTCCACCCGGCCAACCTCGTGACGATCGTCGCGACCGTCGTGACGCTGATGGCGACCGGCTGGTGCGTCGGCCGGCGGGTGAACCTCTACCCGATCGAGGCCGCGATCGTGAACGCATGCCACTCGGGCCAGGGCGGCACGGGCGATGTCGCTATCCTGACGGCGGCGAACCGGATGCAGATCATGCCCTTCGCCCAGATCGCCACGCGCATCGGCGGCGCGATCACCGTCACGCTGGCGCTCATTGCCTTGAAGGCGACGAGTTGACCGGCGTTCTCCGGCGTTGCGCGCCGGACGGCGGCGCGTTCCGCTCGGGGCCGACCGATGAACCCCGCCGTCTCGTCCTCCTTCCGCCCCTGGGCGGTCGTGCTCGGGCCCGGGCTCGCCCTCTATTTTGCGCCGCTGCCCGGACTGGCGCCGGAGGGACGGCACCTGCTCGCGTTCTTCACGGCGATGATCATCTCCTTCATGGCCCGGCCGGTGCCGATGGGCGTGAGCGTGCTCGTGACGATGACGCTCATCGCCATTACCGGCACGCTGCCGCCGGCGCGGATCTTCGAGGGCTTCGGCAATCCGATCGTCTGGCTGGTGTTCTCGGCGTTCCTGTTTGCGCACGCGGTTACGGCCACGCAGCTCGGGCTGCGCATCGCCTATCTGTTCATCAGCCGCTTCGCGCGCACGCCGCTGACGCTGGGCTACTCGGTCGCGGTCACGGATCTCGTGCTCGCGCCGTTCGTCCCGTCCGACACCGCGCGCGGTGGCGCAATCGTGTCCCCGGTGGTGCGCGGGCTCGCGACGGCGATGGGCTCGGAGCCCGGACCAAGCGCGAACCGCATCGGGGCCTACCTCACGCTCGTCGGCTTCCACTGCACCTACACGGCGTCGGCGATGTTTCTCACCGGCATGGCGGCCAATCCACTGATCGCGGAATTTGCGCGCAAGCTCGCGCACGTCGACCTCACGTGGGGGCGCTGGGCGCTGGCGGCGAGCGTGCCGGGGTTGTGCACCTTCGCGCTCGTGCCCTGGCTGCTGTACCAGTTGCATCCGCCGGAGATCAGGGACACGGAGCACGCGCGCACCCTCGCGCGCACGCGGCTCGCCGAGATGGGACCGATGAGCCGCGCGCAAGTCAGGCTGGTCGGGATCATGCTCGTGGTGATCGCGGGGTGGATCACCACGCCGTGGCATGGCATCTCCAACACCAATGTCGCGCTGGTGGGCGTGTGTGCGATCCTGCTCACCCGCGTGGTGGCGTGGCCCGATCTGCTGGGCGACACGCGGGCCTTCGATGCGATCAGCTGGTTCGCGCCGCTGCTCGTGCTGGCCGAGGCCCTCAACGAACAGGGCGTGATCACGCACATCTTTACGCCGGTGTTTTCGCAGATGCAGCACTGGCCGTGGGCGCTGGCGGTCGCGGCGCTGGCGGCGCTCTACCTCTATGCGCACTATGCGTTCGCGAGCATGACGGCGCATGTGTCGGCGCTCTACCCCAGCTTCCTCGGCGCGGCGCTGGCGACGGGCGCGCCACCGGTCGCGGCGGCGCTGCCGCTGGCGTTCTTCTCGAACCTGAACGCCGGCATCACGCACTACGGCACGGGCTCGGCGCCGGTGTATTTCGGCCCGGGCTTCGTCGCGCAGAGCACGTGGTGGACGCTCGGCTTCATCGTGTCGCTCGTGAACCTCGCGCTCTGGCTCGGCGTGGGCTTCGTCTGGTGGCAGCTTATTGGGCTTTGGTAGACGACGTGCTCGCGGTCGAGGGCGCAATCGGGAGATCAAACACCACCCGCAGGCCAGTGCTGCGGGTCGCAGCCTCGGCGCGGATCGTGCCGCGATGAAGGGTGACGATGCTGCGCGAGATCGCGAGTCCGAGGCCGCTGCCGCCCTCACCCTCGCGCGCGCCGCCGTCGAGCCGCACGAACCGCTCGAAGATCCGCTCGCGTTGCTCTGCGGGCACGCCCGGGCCGTCGTCCTCGATGGCGACGCGCCAGCTCTCCACCGTGAAATCGGAGGCGAGCGTGATCAGTCCGCCGCGGGGCGAATACCGGAGCGCGTTGGAGACGAGGTTGAGCAGCACCTGGCGGAGCCACTTCGGATCGAAGTCGACGAGGCCGGCGCCCGCGAGCGTCTCGGCGAAGCGCACGCCGCGACTCTCGGCGAGCACGCGCGCATCCTGCACGAAGGCCCGCAGGAATTTGCGCGGATCCTCGCGGCGCAGCTCGGGCGTGATGGCCTGCGCCTCGACGCGCGAGAGAAAGAGCAGTTCCTCGATGATCTGGTTCAGTCGCGCGATCTCCTCGAGCTGGAGCTGCACGGCTTCCTCCTGGGCCGGCGTGAGCCCGCCCTCGACGAGGAACTTCTCGGCCTGCAGGCGCACGAGGGAGAGCGGGGTCTTGAGCTCGTGCGAGGCCTCGGCGGTGAAACGGCGCGTCTGGTTGAACGACGACTCCAGGCGGTCGAACATCTCGTTGAGGAGGCGGGCGAGGTTGGAGATTTCGTCCCGCACTTGGGCGACCGGGATGCGTTCGCTGAGGTTGTCGGAGCGGATGCGGTTGGCCGTCTCCTGGATGAGCCGCACGGGCCGCAGCGCGAGCCGGCTGAGCGCGAGCCCGGTGATGATACTCACGACGAGCATGAAGCACACGAGCACGAGGCTGATCTCGGCGTAGCCGTCCATGACCTTGCGCACCTGCGCGAGCGAGGTGCCGATCATGACCTCCCTGTGGCCGAGGGAAAACTCGCCCACGCGCAGCTCGCCGAGGCCGTCGAGGGCGGCGTTGAACTGGCGCTGCTTCGCACCGGGTTGTTCGGGGATGCGCCGCCCGCCCAGATTCGACGAAGTGAAGAGCGCCCCGCTGCCTGGCTCGTGCACGTCGATGTAGAACAGCACCGACGCCACTTCGGTCGTACGCCGGATGCGCTCCTCGATCTGCCCGCGGTTGAGCGAGGGCGCGTCCTGGCCGAGGCTGGCCCGGAGCTGCTCGAACTCCGCCACCGCCAGCACGTCCAGCCCGTGGATGAGATGCTGGTTCAGCAGGTAGTAGCCGGCCACAAAGAGCACCACGAGGGTGGCGGTCGAGACGAACGCGTAGAGGAGCGCCAGCCTGACCCCGAGTGACTTCACAACAACTGGTAGCCGACGCCGCGCACGGTCTTGAATACGGGACGGCCCGGAACGGTTTCGAGCTTCGTGCGCAGCTTGCTCATGTAGACATCGAGGAGGTTGGTATCGACGTCGTAGTGCGACTCCCAGATCTTCTCGCTGATCAGCGTACGCGTGAGGATCCGTCCGGGGTTTTGCAGGAAAATTTCCAGCAAGGCGTATTCGCGGCTCGTGAGATCGACGGGGTGGTCGTGCTGGGTGACGGTGTGCGCGAGCAAGTCCATCCGCAGGCCGCCGTGCTCGAGGACGGTGTCCTTGGCCGCGCTCTGGCGCCGGAGGAGCGAGCGCAGCCGCGCGAGCAGTTCCTCGAAGCTGAAAGGTTTGGGCAGATAATCGTCCGCGCCGAGATCGAGGCCCTTGATCCGGTCCTGCACGGCATCGCGCGCGCTGAGGATCAGCACGGGCTCGTTGAAACCGGCCTTGCGCCACTCCGAGAGCAGCGCGAGGCCGTCGCCGTCGGGCAGACTGAGGTCCAGGACGATCGCGTCGTAGTGCGTTTCGCAGAGTGCGTCGCGGGCTTCGCGGCAAGTCGGCACCCACGTGGCGGTGTAGGCATGCTCCGCGAGGCCTTTTTTCAGGAACTGGCCGAGCCGGCGCTGATCTTCGACGATGAGGATTTTCACGCTCGATTGATCGCGGGAGATTTTGTCCGGCGGCGTATCCGGCGCGAGGGCAAACTCCCTTAACGATTTTTCAGCTCCGGTTAATTTCCGCTTCAGCGAAGCCCGCCACGTTCGCGGGATGAAAACGCCTCCTCTCCGCTGGCCGGGCTCGCTGCGAGTGCCCATCGCATTCGCCCAACAGCCGCGATTTCGCCGCCGCGCCGGCTACGGCTGGGCGGCCGCGTTGCCTTGGCTCGTCGCCGACGCCGCACGCTGACTCCGCCATGCGCTCCTCCCCACTCGCGCTCGGATGCCTCGGTTTACTCGCCTGTTCTGCCCGGGTTCTGGCGGCGATGATTGACGAGATCCAGGTGTACACGGATGACATCAATCGGCCCGGCCGTTTCGGCCTCGAGCTGCACGTCAATACCACGCCGCAAGGTCGCACGAAGCCCGATTACCCCGGTGAAATCACACCGCAGCACGGCGTGCGGGTGACGCCGGAGTTTTCCTACGGCTTGAGCCGGTCCTGGGAAGCCGGTCTTTACGTGCCGATGTCGCGCGCGCCGGGCGGTGCGATCGATCTGGCCGGCGCGAAGCTGCGTTTGAAATGGCTGCCCGTGCAGCCCGATGAGAAGACCGGCGGAGGGTTTGCCGGCGCCAACGTCGAGCTCGGCTGGCTGCAAACGCGCTTCGACCAGGCGCACTGGGGCTCGGAGCTCCGCACGATTTTCGGCTACCGCACCGAGGACTGGCTGCTCGCGACCAACCCGGTGTTCGAATGGACGCTGGCCGGACCCGATCGCAGCGCGCGGCCGGAGATCGAGGTGCAACTCAAGGTCGCCCGCAGGATCGCACCGGGCATTTTCTTCGGCCCCGAATATTACGCCGGGCTCGGCCCGCTCGGACGGTTCGCCGCGCGCCGCGAGCAGGAGCATGTGTTGTATGCCGCGCTCGATGTCGATCGCGGCAAATGGGTTTTGAACTGTGGCGTCGGGCGCGGCGTCTCGCGGGCCGCGGATCGGTGGACGGTGAAATTCATCTTCGAACTGCCGTGGTAGCCGGCTTCTCACGTGGACACTCGACGCCGATGCGTGCCCTGTTCCGCAATATCTGCTCAGACAAAGCCCATTAACACGCAGACGAGCGGCGGGCTTTCCGCTTTATTTATCCCCCATGCTCCGGCCAGATTCCTCCATGAGTAAGTCGAAGACGAACAAGCCACTCTCCAGGAACAAACACCTGCTGAGGTGGGTGGAGAAGATGGCGGACCTCTGCCAGCCCGCGGCGATTCACTGGGTTGATGGCTCCAAGGAGGAGTACAGCGCGCTCTGCGGGCAAATGGTCCAGAGTGGCACGTTGATCAAACTCAACCAGAAGAAATGGCCCGGTTGCTACCTCGCGCGTTCGGATGCCAGCGATGTGGCGCGCGTCGAGGATCGCACGTTCATTTGCTCGCTTTCGAAGGAGGCGGCTGGCCCCACGAACAATTGGGTGAACCCGTTCCAGATGCGCCGCACGCTGAAGGGCCTTTTCGAGGGCTGCATGGCGGGGCGGACGATGTACGTGCTGGCCTTCAGCATGGGGCCGATCGGCTCGCCGATGTCGCAGATTGGCGTCCAGCTCACCGATTCGCCGTACGTGGTGATCAACATGCGGATCATGGCGCGCATCGGCCAGAAGGTCTTCGCGCTGATCGATCAGGATTTCAAACGCGTCGTCCCGTGCCTCCATTCCGTCGGCGCGCCGCTGAAGGCGGGCCAGAAGGACGTGCCGTGGCCGTGCCACAAGGAGAAGTACATCGTGCACTTCCCGGAGACGCGCGAGATCTGGAGCTTCGGTTCCGGCTACGGTGGCAACGCGCTGCTCGGCAAGAAGTGTTTCGCGCTGCGGATCGCGTCGGCGATGGCGCGCGACGAGGGCTGGATGGCCGAGCACATGCTGATCCTCGGCGTGCAGAATCCGCAAGGCCGCAAGGTCTACGTGGCCGCCGCCTTCCCGAGCGCGTGCGGCAAGACCAATTTTGCGATGCTCGTGCCGCCGGAGCACTTTCAGCGGCAAGGGTGGAAAGTCACGACCGTCGGCGACGACATCGCGTGGATTCGGCCGGACGACACCGGACGCTTTCGTGCCATCAATCCCGAGTCGGGCTTCTTCGGCGTGGCGCCGGGCACGAGCGCGAAGACGAACCCGAACGCGATGGCGGCGCTGGCGAAGAACAGCATTTTCACCAACGTTGCGCTGACCCCGGACGGCGGCGTGTGGTGGGAAGGCATGACCGATGAGCCGCCGGCGCAGGCGACGGACTGGCAGGGCAAGCTCTGGACTCCCGAAATCGCGAAGGCGACCGGCGCGAAGGCCGCGCACCCGAACGCGCGTTTCACGGCGCCGGCCGCGCAATGCCCCACGATGGATCCGGATTGGGAAAATCCGGCGGGCGTGCCGATCAGCGCGATTATTTTCGGTGGTCGCCGCGCCACGACGATGCCGCTGGTTTACCAGGCCTTCAACTGGTCGAGCGGCGTTTACGTCGGCGCGACGATGGGTTCCGAAATGACGGCCGCCGCCGCCGGCGTGATCGGCAAGGTGCGGCGCGATCCGATGGCCATGCTGCCGTTCTGCGGCTACAACATGGGCGACTACTTCCGTCACTGGATCAACATGCAGCGCACGCTCACGGAAACGCCGCGCATTTTCCACGTGAACTGGTTCCGGAAGAACGCCGACGGCAAATTCATCTGGCCGGGTTATTCGGAAAACATGCGCGTGCTGCGGTGGATCTTCGACCGCGTGACGGAAGGCGGACGCGCGAAGGAAACGCCGATCGGCTGGGTGCCGCGCTACAAGGACATCGATTGGGGCGGCCTCGATTTTCCGCAGGAGAGATTCGAACAGCTGCAGGCCTTCGATCGCACGGCCTGGCGCGCGGAAATCCTCGGCCACGAGGAATTGTTCCTCGATTTGCATGCCACGCTGCCGAAGGAACTCGTGTACGAACGCGAACTGTTGATTTGCCGGATGTAGCGCCGGGCATTGGCTCCGCGGAACCCGGGCAACCGACAGCGCCACCTGCTGTCGGAGAGAGGGTGATCCCTCGCCCGATCCTTCTTTTGTTCGCGCTGGTGGCCGGCCTGTCCGTCGGCCGCGCCGCGGAGCCGGCGCTGTTGGAACAGGCGGTGGACGATTGGCTCGGCGAACGCGACCACTGGGCGTTCACGCAACGCGCGGTGGAATGGGACGGTGGCATGCCGCGGGAGCGGCTGGAACGCTACGATCCTTCGAAGTCGGGCAATGCCCGGTGGACGCTGCTCGCGATCGATGGCCGGCCACCGACCGCCGCACAGCACGCCACGTGGGCGAAGAAGAAGTTCAAGCGGAACCCGCGCCGCTTCGACTCGCCGATCGGCGACTATTTCGACTTCAAGGCGGCCAGGCTGATCGGCGAGACGCCGCAGCTCGTGCGCTACGAGGTGCCGCTTCGCCGGGACAAAAACTGGCTCTTCCAGACCGACAAGGTCCGCGTGCTGGTGACGGTCAACAAGCAGACGCGCGCGCTCGAGCACCTCACGGCTGATGTGCGCGAGCCGGTGAAGGTGCTGCTCGGCCTGGCGAAGATCACCGACGGGCGAATCGATCTCAGCTTTTTGCAGTTTACCGACGATGCGAACCCCGGGCCGGAATCGGCGAAGCCGACCGGCAGCGCGCATGTGACCGTGTCGAAGCTGGGCGAACGCGCGGAATTCACCTGGAGCGACTTCAAGCGCGTCGTCCCGGCATCGGCGAAAACGGAAACCTTCACGCGCGATCGCTGAATGGAATCCAATCGCTCGAGCTGATTGGACTGTAGCGGCGGTCTATGACCGCCGAACGCTCGGTCGGATTGAACTGTAGCGGCGGTCTATGACCGCCGACCGGCCCCGGTCGGATCGGACTGTAGCGGCGGTCTATGACCGCCGACCGGCCCCGGTCGGATCGGACTGTAGCGGCGGTCTATGACCGCCGACCGCTCGGATTCCATGGCGGGGGTCTTGCCCGGGCTCGCCGCACCCCGCCGCCGAAATCGCGTGCAGGTTTTCGGCGGTCATGGACCGCCGCCACAGCGTGCGCTTGCGGTTGTGGGGTTTGCGCGGGACATTCCGCGGCGTT
>Ga0082335_1003674_pt1 | contig 24715 bp, 22 predicted proteins | sample Subgrocontami58m_FD_72375 | JGI IMG/M metagenome (GOLD analysis project Ga0082335, IMG submission 72375) | Subsurface groundwater microbial communities from S. Glens Falls, New York, USA - GMW37 contaminated, 5.8 m (SPADES assembly) (version 2) ...
TGAACGGCAATAAGGAGGTGAAACACGACAGTTTCCAACTTCTCCTGAAGGCTTGCGGCAATATTTTCGTAAGTGGGCTCCATGGGACTTTCCGGGTTTCTCGCCGGATGGCCGAAAAGTTCTTCAAGGCGCCGGTTAAACATTCGGTCCGTCCGGACATAATCAAAATATTTGAGATTGAGTTTGTAACTTCCGTCAGGAAACACATGAACAAGTTCATTCATCTGTCGCCGGAAGGGCTTGGGATCGCCGTAAGCGGCCAGTCCCATCACTTTATACTCGGCGTCATTAACTTCAAAACCCAAATACGAGGTCATCGCGCTGTAGAGGAGTCCGAGCGAATGGGGGAAACGGATCTCTTTATCAACAACTATTTTACCCGAGTGTCCCAAACCCATCGTTGTTGTCGCCCATTCACCCACGCCGTCAATGGTCACAATCGTAGCCCTTTTAAATCCTGACAGGTAATACGCGCTAGCAGCGTGGGAAAGGTGATGTGGGATATAACGGACTGGTCCCGTGTAGCCAATGGTTTTTTTAAGAGTTTTGGGGACCTGAAGTTTAAGGTCAAACCACGAGCCGATGGTGTCGACAAATATTTTTCGGCTCGCGGGAAAGTGCGCAAAGTGCTGCCGCAGCATCCGGTCAAACTTTACAATCGGCTTCTCATAAAACACCACCGCGTCTATATCAGCGGATGTTATATTTGCCCATGCGAGACAAAACCGGATGGCGTTTTCAGGAAAATTATTGTCGTGCTTCACCCTTGTAAACCGTTCTTCGGCAGCTGCCGCAACGACGATGCCATCAATAACGAGGCACGCCGCCGCATCATGGTAATAGCAGGAAATACCTAATATGTTCATATTATGATATACCGTAGGCAGTTCCTCGCAACATAACTGTCATTGCGAGGAGTTGTGCGACGAAGCAATCTCGCCGAGGCGGGATCGCGTCACCGTCAGAACGGTCTCGCGATGACAAAGGTGTATGTCTTATCAATACATCCTTTCCGGGTCCTGACTTCCCGTCAGTCGTTTCCAGTTTGTTTTTATCGCCGTCTCATCAAGAAATTTCGCTCCCATTGCTCTGCCGATCACACTCACTACGCCTATACCTAAGACGTACGCCGCGTGAAGAAACACGGCCGTATTAATGCGTTGTAATGCTTTTGAAAATCGACGGAGTATATTCATTGGTAGTATTGGCTTATTGGTAGTATTTGTTTATTGGTAGTATTGATGCCATCTCTCTTATAAATAATCTCCCCACAAAAACCATTGCTTTTCCAAAAAGTCCAAGGTCATACAACAACGATTTCTGCCGCCCGTACGCAATATCGCTTTTCATCCACTCATCAAACGGCCGGCTATGATACCCCTCAAATATCCATGGCGAAATGATGCCGGGCTTGATCCTATGCCGTTCGCGCTGACGTTTTGTAAGCGTACTGGCCTCAGTGGTAGGCAGAGGTCGGGGGCCAAAGAGTGCCATCTCTCCGTGCATCACATTAAACAGCTGCGGCAGTTCATCTAAGCCCGTGTGGCTTAAGAATCTGCCCGTTCGGGTAAATCGTGGATCGCTACGGATCTTAAACACCGGGCCATCTGCTTCGTTCATCCGCGCGTACTTCTTCTGCTGCCAATCAGCGCCGACAGTCATCGTACGGAACTTATACATCGTAAATGGTATTCCATTTTTTCCAACCCGTTTCTGTAGATAAAAAATCGGAAATCCCTCAACCACCGCAACAATAAGTGCAACTATTCCAAAAATTGGTAGCGTGCCAATTCCTATCGTCAATAAAAATATCTGATACATTACGTTTTTCATGCTCTCATTGTAAGATCGGGGCAATCCACTCTGCAATCAGCTTGGCAAAGACCGCATTGCCAGTCGCGTTGAGATGTGAATAATCACCAAATTCTTTTTCGTCGAGAAAAAATTCCGCGGATGGATCGATAATCGGTGCTCCCAAAGAAACCATTGTTTTTGATGCATTGAGATATGCATATCCTTTATCATTCATGAATCTGTCTATGTTATCTTCTGCAGTATTCAAAAATGCTCGTTGTTGAGAACCTGATTGAGCATGAAAATCTCCTCGAAACGGAGTGAGTACGTAAACTAATTTTGTGGGAAGAGCGTATTTTTGAAAATATCGTTTGAGAGACTCGTTAAAAAATATTATTTTCTCTGTGAAATCATAGAATTGCTCATCGCCGGTTGGTGAAAACTTACTACACCCGTAGGTAAATCTGTCCTTACCAACGAAACCGCGCATGCCCGCAAGGAAATAATTTACGACATAAGAATGAACAAGAACTGGATTTGTCGATCGCGCATAGCTCATCAATATATAGTGGGTATTCATCCATCCGGGAAAACGGATAAGTCCAAATGGAGTCTTCCGAAAAAGGCATGAGGCATTCGCGTCCCATAGATCATTGAGATTGATATTCCATACGATGACATCGTACTGACGAACGCGCAAAAGCTCATTTAAGTATATATATTCCTGATCAGGTCCATAACCCGGAACGCCTGCATTATCTACGCGTACATTTTTTCCAACATTAAGCAAGTTGTTCTCAAATTTGACTGGGTATGCTTCATCATGCTTAACTCCGTCACCGTAAGTAAAAGAGTCTCCGATCATCAGAATTTTTTGTGTTTGTAACGGTACGTTTTCTGTTATATTGTTCGGATTAAAACGAAATCCGTGAGATTCTGACCTCCAATAGTTATCTGTTCCGACGTTTGAAGCCATCCGAATAATCCGATCCCCCGAGGGCACAAATAATTGATCTGACTTCCACGACTGATATAACAAGTCGGAAAAAGTAGTTGAAGAAAAATTTATTTTCGGGATAGCAAGCACTCGAAAACCAACTTCTACGACAAGAAGCGATAGAAGAATAGAAAAAATGATAATTGTCAGTAGGCTAATAATTTTTTTCGTAAATTTCATAAAGACACATGCGTATTAAAGCGTTTTTCCACGACGCAAGCAAGCAGTTGGTAGACGAAAGTCCAATAAACCATAGGTCTCGTAGTATAATACTCCCGCTATGAAAACTATGAAAAACATGAGGGGGTTTTTTGATCTTCTCTTTGCCATGACGGAGAAAGAGCTCCGTGCGCGGTACAAACACACCGTATTTGGATTTTTCTGGCTCGTGGCCAATCCGCTCCTCCAGATGTTCGTCATCGGATTTATTTTCACCTTTCTTCTCAAACAGCCGGTCAAAAATTATTATCTTTTTCTGTTCGTCGGGCTTTTGGTCTGGAATTTTTTTTCCTTATCGTTAACCAAGACAACACCCTCCATCGTCAATGAACGTGGTCTCATCAAAAAAGCCCGGTTTCCCCATGCGGTCATACCGGTGTCGATTATCCTTTCTAACTTCATTCATTTTTTCCTCGCGTTTCTCCTCTACCTCGTACCGGTTCTTTTTTTAGGGACCTTGACAATGTTTTCTGCCCCGCTCGTTTTGTTTAGTTTTCTCTTATTGCTTACATTTACCATTGGGTTAAGTCTGTTAACCTGCGCCCTCAACGTCCGCTTCCGCGATGTCAACTTTTTCGTCTCCGCCCTTCTGATCGTCTGGTTTTACGCCACGCCCATCATGTACGCCCTCACCATGATCCCACGCCCACTCCTGTGGCTCTGGCGCTTCAATCCACTCACATCTATACTCCAGCTCCTCCAGCAGGCCGTCCTGGGTTTACCCGGCCCGGGGCCGGGGATGCTTGCCTCCAACATCGGGGTCATCATAGTAATTACAATTCTCGGGATAACGGTGTTTAAACGGGAAAGTAAATATTTTGATGATTGGCTGTAGGCTGCTTCTTAACTAAGAACGATGTATACGTTGGTATAAATATTGACAATGACGTATATATAGTTTACAATCGGATATATCCAAATGTAATACATGTTTATAGAACGCACTATCACTTCAAACCTTAAAGCTTCACTAAACCATAGAGATGTCACCATCATTCTCGGCGCTCGCCAAGTAGGCAAAACATCACTTATCTCCCGATGCCTCGAAGGCATACGTCACCACGTGCTCAATCTTGACGTACTTGTGGATGTAAATAGGTTGACAAGTCTTGCGGCAATGGAACCGACAGATGCCTTTAAAAGCCTGGGATCGCCAAAGGTTCTCGTCATCGACGAAGCCCAAAACCTCCCTGAAACTGGAAAAATCATGAAGGGGTGGTTTGATAAATCAGTTCCGGTGAAAATCGTACTTCTTGGTTCATCGAGTCTTGAAATTTTAGATCAGACGGCAGAACCACTTACCGGCCGAAACGAAAAAATATTTCTCCCTCCGCTTCTTTTCACCGAGGCAATCCGAGCACAATCGTGGTATCCGCAAGGAAATCTGCATCCATCATTTTTTACCGCATTTAAGGACACAATACAAGCGTTTCTTTTAGAGCGTATGGTCTTTGGAAATTATCCCAGAGCACTCACAGACAAAGACAGAGAAGCCTATCTTCTCAATCTCACGAGCGACTACCTCCTTAAGGACGTTTTTCAACTTGGACTCGTAAAAACACCGGAAACGATACGGAAGCTTCTCCTTCTTCTCGCGCATCAGACAGGATCAGAAGTCTCCATTACCGAACTTGCCAGCGCCCTATCCATCGCAAGACAAACCGTCCAGCGGTATATAGAAACTCTCGAGCGGACATTCGTAATATTTCGACTCCCTGCATTTGGAAAAAATAAAAGGAAAGAAATCGTTAAAAATCACAAGATTTTTTTCTGGGACACCGGGGTACGCAATGCAATACTCAAAGATTTCTCTGTATCTCTTACGCGAAACGACATCGGAAGACTCTGGGAGAATTACGCTATATCCGAATTTGCAAAAATAAATTTTCTTTCAGGACAAAAACAAAACCTCTTCTTTTGGAGATCACGCCAGGGAAGCGAAGTTGATCTCGTCATAACGCACAACGAAACAATACAAGCCATAGAAATGAAATGGTCTCCCAAAAGGACAGCCCCAACAAGGGCGTTTCACTCGCTCTATGGTAGACAGCCACAAGTTCTCAACAGAGAGTCTCTGCCTCAATATCTCACTAAAATTCAAAACTCATTACAATGAAAAAAGGCAGTGACATCGCTATCCGCCTTTCCGGCGTCTCTAAACGCTACACCATTCACCATGAAAAACCCACGCTGGTGGAAAAGCTGGTCAACGGCAAGGACGAGGAGTTCTGGGCGCTGAAAAATATCGACCTCACCATCAAGAAAGGCGAACGGGTCGGCATCATCGGACCAAACGGATCGGGAAAGACAACGCTTCTTAAAATTATTGCAGGCATTACCACGCCAACCAGTGGTACAGTAGAAACTCATGGAAAGATTGTGTCTCTCATCGACCTTGAAGCCGGCTTTCATCCGGATCTGACTGGTATACAAAATATATATCTCAATGGGATGCTCTTAGGCATGAGAAAACAAGAAATTGAAAAAAAATTAAAGGCTATTATTATGTTTGCCGATATAGGCCAGTTTATCGATACCCCACTGTTTACGTATTCGGAAGGAATGAAGTTGCGTATTGGTTTTTCTGTTGCTGTTCACGCTGACCCGGATATCCTCATACTCGATGAAGGAATTTCAGCAGGAGATGAGAGGTTTCGGAAAAAATCGCAGACAAAAATCATAAATTTTCTCCGGCGTGGAAAAACTATCCTCGTGGTTACCCACTGGCTAGACTTTATCAAGGCAAATTGTGAACGAATACTTCTCATGGCTAACGGTTGTATTTATCAAGACGGTGGAGTAGGGTTAATTTCAACGTATCAAAGAAATGAATGATAGATCATGCTCCGTTGTACTCGACCGTAGACTTTCTCTAAACAACGGATTTGGTAGATAGTAGCTAGCTATGAAAAAACCAATGGATATAACTACACATATTGCACCACAATCATACCTCACTCGCTTTCAAAAGCTTTTACAGGTGGTGTTGCAAACGAACACATTTTACCGAAAAAAATTCTCGCGGGCAGGTATTACGCGTGCATCCCAAATTCGCTCCTGGAGTGACTACTTTTCCTTGCCAATAACATCACGACAAGAACTTATGGATGATCAAGAAAAACATCCTCCTTTTGGAACCAACCTCACGCGACCCGAAACAGAGTATACATACGTCATAAATACCTCGGGGACCTCTACGGGAAAACCATTCTATTCTCCGCTGACCAATAATGAATTTAATAGATTTGCTAACGTGATGGCAGAGGGAAACCGGCAACTCGGAATAAAAAAAAATGACGTATTCTGTCATTTGGTGCTTCCCTACGCCTATCCACTCGTTTATGAAGCCGCAGTCCGAAGAATCGGAGTCCGTTTAATTATTGTAGAAGCAACAAAGCCTCTTGATTTACTACTACACCTACGCAAAATGCGAGTCACCGTCCTACAGACAATTCCAACTGTTTTATTTCAACTTATTGAGATCGCCCGAGAGTACAAGATTGACCTACGCGATATCGGAATCCGCAAACTCATCACCATCGGTGAAATAGGCGGAGGACACCCACCAACAAAAGAACTCTTTGAAAAAAAATGGAATGCGAAGGTGCTTGACCACATAGGATCAATAGAGTCAGCTACGCTCGCAGTCGTATGTCCAAAAACCAACGACTATCACCTTTTGAATAATTTTTTCATTGTCGAGGTATTTGACCCAAAAAGCAACAAGAGGTCAACCCGCGGTGAGCTCGTACTGACTTCACTATGGCGAGAGGACTTTCCCATTATTCGGTATCGTACAGGCGATATGGTTGAAATAGATTATTCGCCATGCAAATGCGGAAAAAACACACCTCGTCTTATTCGTGGTATTTTAGGAAGAATTACCGGACAAATTAAAATCGGGGCAATATTTATGTTTCCAGAAGAATTTGAGCTCATTCTTAAAAACTACACGCGTGTCATTGACTATCGAATAGTATGCATAAAAAAACACGGAGTCGATACTGTCAACATATTTCTTGAACTTCCTCTGACCGTCCCATACTCCTATATTGAATCGATCCAACAAACTATTATGTACAAGATGGGAGTTTACGCACAAATTATCCCCCTGTTCCCTAAAACGCTCCCACGTTTTGGGGCTAAAAAGAGTAAACGATTCTATGATCATCGAACAGACCCCAATGCATCATCTCTAATTCCCTTAACTACACAATTCGGATCAAAGCTCTTCTATCACTTACTAATCATGAACAGTCGTAAAGAAAAACTTTTCAACCTTTTCAACTTATTGTTAGGGAATTTGCATAAAAGTTAACTCTTGCATTTTGTAAAATAATCGTATATCCTATCAGTCATCCAAAACAAATAAATTATATGAACAAAAAAATCGCTGCAGTTGTTGTTGGTTTAGCAATCTTTGCTATTGGTGGAATTTTCGTAGCACGTGGGATGTTAAATCGTAACCCCTCCACGCCCACAGCAACCACGCCAACAACTGCTTCTCTGCCTGTGGTTATTCTCGGCGCCGCACCCCCCTCCTCGAATGATCTTGCCGCCCGGGTAATAAAACAAAAAGGATGGGACAAGGAAGCTGGCTTTCAACTGGAGCTCCGTGGTGTGGCGCCTGAGGTGGCTGTTCCGGCAATAACTGGCGGCACTATTGATATTCTTGGCATGACTCCCATCACTGCGCTGAAGTCCGTAGATCCTATAAAACCAATTACTATAATCGCCAACGGCAATATCGTCAGCTGCCCATTTTTTGTTAAACAAGATAGTCTTGCACAAAAATGGCAAGACCTCAAAGGAAAAAGGTTGGGAATGACCGCTGTAGCTGGTCCGTCATACAACATGACCAAGATTGCTATGAAGATAAAAGAGGGAATAGACATTAACAAGGAATTCCGCGTCACAAATTCTCCTTTCCAAGAACTAATTCCCCGGCTGGTACGAGGTGAAATTGATGGCGCATTAGGAAGATGCGGAGAAGTGGGTATTGCAAAAGCAATCGTAGAAGCTAAGTTTAGAGTAATAGGAAACCTCACCGATATTCTGTACAAGGATGGGGACTTTAATGAACTGATGATGGAAGCTATGATAACTACTAAAGACTGGTCAAAAGCTCATCCGGATCTTGTTATAAAGTTTAGAAATACGCTATATAAAACGTATAGTTATATTAAGGAACACCCAGAGGTTTTTGATGACCATGAGATACAAAAAGCATACGCACTCGATAGCGCATCACCCGAAGTCATCGTAAAAGTGAAAGAACTCGTGCCAACGTTCTACACTTTTGTTGATTGGGAAACATCTGTTAACTCCCAATATAAATTTTTAGAGGTTGCCAAACAAGAAGGACTACTTGATAATCTCCCCCCCAAAGAGGAACTTTTTTCCCTTGCTAATTAATTTTGGGGCATAAAGATGTTTTATCTTTCCTGAAAAAAGAATGAGCCACCATCATCTTGTTTCTCTGCCTTACCATGAAAAAAGTCACACCATTAAGGGCGTATTCAGCCTCAGCGGTATTTCAATATTACTTTTATTGTGGCATCTAGTCAGCAATAGCCTTCCCAACTTTCTCCTCCCCTCGCCTATCTCAACGTTTCAAAAAACATATGAAACTTTTTTTTCTCTCGATTTTTGGCACAATGCAAGCCTTACATTAACAAGGGCATTTATAGCTGTCTGTGTATCCTTCTTGCTCAGCAATCTCATGGCTATAGCATGCACGATTTCCGTCAACATAAAGCGATCCTTATGGCCTCTTATTATGCTTGGGCTCACTGTCCCTTCAATTGTAGTAGCATTCATATCCGTGGTTATTTTAGGGTCTAGGGGCCCGGTAGGAACTGTAGTTCCTGTGCTGATAATAATTCCTATTTTGTTTATCATGATTTACCCAGCTTACGAAAATTTAAGTAAAGAGTTTGCCGAGGTAGCTAAAATATTTCATTTACCAAAACACATATACATAATAGAGGTTGTTTTTCCACAGCTTGCTCCTTATTTATTTGCCGCGCTTCGCACCGGTATATCTGATGGATGGAAGCTCACTATCTTAGCTGAGGTTTTCACACTTGGCGACGGAGTGGGTAGCAGAATACTTCAATACTTTAACTTGTTTTCTATCCGAGATGTTTTTGCTTGGACCGTATCCTTCCTTGCCATTATGATTCTGATAGAATATGGCGTTGTTCAACAACTAGAAAAGCGGTTTGTTCGAAATAAACAGGTTGCACACACATGAACGCAATGCGTATAAATAATATAAGTAAGGCGTACAGTGAAAACCTCACTGTTTTTCAAAATCTTACTCTGGACATTAATGCGCATGAATCTGTGTGTATATTTGGTCCATCTGGCTGTGGAAAGACCACCTTAATGCATGTTATTGCTGATCTTGAACCTTACAGTGAAGGTAGCATCCAATTTTATGATGGAAATAAAAAAATAGTAAAAAATCCCACAATAGGATTTGTGTTTCAAGAACCACGCCTCTTTCCATGGTTAACAGTTAGCAAAAACTTGGAGCTAGTAATGAAAAAACCATCGACAAACAAAGCGGTTATAGACAAGCAGATAGAAAAAACTCTAAAACTCGTACATCTGGAGGGATACAACCAAAGGCATCCCGACGAGCTTTCTGGAGGAGAAAAACAGCGTGTCTCACTAGCCAGGGCACTTATTGTTCAACCCGATGTTTTATTATTAGATGAACCGTTTAGCCATCTGGATGAACTTACCGCGACAAAACTGAGAGTAGGATTGGCTCAAATCTTAAAACAACTTAAAATAACCACGATATTAGCGACACACAACCCTTTGGAGGCAATATTCCTGGCAGACAGAATAGTTGTCCTTACAATGCAAAAACCAACAAAAATTAAGCAAATACTTACTGTTGACATCCCCAAGCCGAGAAATAAAAATTTATATGGTGAATTTATTTATAACCCCGTGGTCGAGCGCATACTCAAAGATCTTTTTCATTAATCCGCTTCCTGTTTTCTATACAGACCTACTCCCAATTCCAACTCATTGCTGAAAAGCATGCAGGTCACAAATGGAAAAAGGGCTAGAAGGAAGAAGGATATATTGATGGTAATTGTAGTTTTGCAAATCTCCAAATATGAAACCTATCTCTTATCGTTATGCCCGTTCTGGAAGTTTTTTCATATGATGGAGCATGGTAATATTCATAGCCGCCAAATCCAGATTTAAATTTTGAGAATCCCTTCCAGGACTCAAGCTTTGAGTTTCGTTCATCATAGATACCATCGAAATCAAAATATGATAACCCGATCCGGGTCGCATATTTTAATGCTTCAAAAATAATCAGGGACGGCGCATGGACGTCTTTCCCAATAGCGTTCGACCCATTTTGTGTATAATACATTGTTGTCTTTGTTAGGAAAAAAAGGCCACCAGCCACAACATCTGCGCCCACATATACGAGTAGAAGCAAGATTCGTGAGCCAAAATATACAGCAAAATCATATATTAAATCCAAGGGGATCACCGATAAATGAGTACGGCGGCAGGAGTCGCATAAAATCTCATGAAACCGATGCACAGGATCGCAATCTGTACGTAATGTTGAACCTGTGTAAAATCGTACTAATACGTTACGTCGGATTGAAAGCTTGATATTGTATCTTGTTTTTTGTTTCATTTTCCGAAGCAACGAATCCGCGGTTTCATATTGAAGGGGTATTATGCGTGTCTTTGATGGCACTACAGACCATGGTGTTAGGTGATATCCATGTGCAAATAATGAGCTTAAAAACGGAGCTGTGTGTTTTGAGTCAATAAAATCTATCCGCGTGCATATCGACCGCTCGTCTTGTGAGATATATTCTACCCGATCCAGAGGAATGTCTATTGGAGCGGCTAATATTTGAACAACCGACAATGGTGTTCTTGGAATCGGGTATATATAGGCGAACAACTTTTTTCCGACACGCCACTTTATTACACGCACCTTCCAACCATGTGCGCGCATAAAATCTGCATACTGAGTAGTTTGTCTAAAGTCAATCATGATCTACAACATGTATGATTCGACCTACCAATTAACAACTTTAATGTTGAGAGTCTTAAATTGTTAGAGAGATCGGCTGATAAAATATAAACTCGCTTCCCATGTTTTGGTTGTACGCTCCGACACAATAAAATACAACATAATCTCCTGTCTTTACTGTTGGTAAAACCCCCTTATACAGAACGTCATCCTCCCTGCAGGTAGCGCCGTAGACGACTGTCTTAACCCCACTCCCGCCTCGTTCACGCAATGCAAGAGAGAAAACTTTTATTATTTGTTGTCGGTAAAACCGAAGCGGAAGCATCGTGACTGCCCCATCAGTCGTTACCCGTTGTATACCGTTATGCGCTCTGATGTTAACAATAGACACGACAAACACGACCGAATCGTCCACGAGGTAGCGACCCGGTTCTACAATCAACATTGGTTTTTTTTGTAACGGAAATACTGCGAGGCCATCGGCGATGCTACAAATGTACTCACTAATCGATCGAGGATCCCAAGTGATTGTCCCAAGCGGAGGGAGTCCATGAGCCGGAAACCCGCCCCCCATGTCAATATATCGCAGCGCGACGTGGTTGACGACCTCAATTGTTTGGGCAAACCGCGCAAGACGTTGCGCTGCAAAACGGTAGCACATAACATCATCAACGTCTGTTCCAATATGCATGTGAAGACTCACCAGCCGCAGCAATTTGTTCCGGCTGATACGCCGCACTGCTTCATGCGCCTCGCCGCGCTCTACAGAAAATCCGAATCGGCTTGCTGGAATCCCTGAAATATGCGCGTTAATACGAAGCCCCAATGTAATAATCTTTTTTAAGCGTTCGCTTATCAGCGCAGCGCGCTCAAGCTCTTCTTTATTGTCTATATGAACGAGCGCTCCTTCACTAAAAGCCAACATGAGTTCTTCGTCTCTTTTAAGGGGTCCATTGAAAATTATCTGCTCGCCTTCATAACCGAATTTACGAGCCATCATGTATTCTTTCCCTGAAACAACCTCTGCCCAAGCACCGCGCTTTTGAAGTATTTTTGTTTGTGCTATCGCGTAGCTTGTCTTAAAGGAGTACGCAATGATATGATTTTTCCAGTTAGTTTCGAGCGATCGAGTAAGCGTCTTGTACCGATCAATTACTATGTCTGTATCTGCCAAAAATAATGGCGTTGGTGCATGGGCAATCGCGGAGAGAATATGTTTTCTTCGTGCCTCTATATCTGGAAACTTATCAAAAGAAACCGGCCTTTGTCGATATTTGCGCGTAAGAAAAGAATACAGCTTCCGTATCATGCCGTTTTTCTCTAATCTCATATTGTAGTAGACTATGGTACCACAATGAACATTATTCCCTGGTTATCGCCACCCACAATCATAAACCGTCAAGGGGTTGCGCGCTTTATCAAGACGTACGCCAGAGCTGATAACTGGCATGAGCTCGACTTGACGATCGGCAACTTAGGATACGGATGGGTACATTACGCGCTTATCAGAACAACGGGGCCCTCGCGGGTATTATGTATCGGAAGCAAATTTGGATTTGTTCCGGCTGTCTGCGCGCTTGCGTGCAGGGACAACGGAAAAGGGGTAGTCGATTTTATCGATGCTGGATACGATCAAAAAAATCCGAAACACGTTAACCACTGGGGAGGAATAGGATTCTGGAAACATACTAACCCACAAAAACATTTCGCAAAATTTGGTCTTAGTAACTATATTCAGACACATGTCCAAACCACTGAAACGTTTGTTGACGTTCACAATAACAAGCAATGGAAATACATCCATCTTGATGGCGACCATTCATATGAGGGAGTAAAGAAGGATTATAAATTATTTTGGCCTCGACTTGAAAAAGGCGGATACTTACTGCTCCATGATATATTCTCAAATGAAAAAACGATGAAAGAGCTTGGTTCCTTTCAGTATGGAGTCAAGCGCTTCTGGAATGAACTAAAAAAGCAACATCCCGGGTCGCTAGAAATTCCTGGACGCTATGGGTTGGGCATCATACAAAAACACTATCATTAACTTCGAGCTTATCAGGAAAAAAATTTCTGCCTTCGCAAAACGGGTGCCCGATGCGTGGGTGATCCTCATTACGGCACTATATTTTGTGCTATCCGCTGTATCTGGCTCGCACAAGATATTCTTCGCGCTAAGCACAATCTACGTTGTGGCACTTGTTATCTCAACCTCATCCATACAAAAAACTATCCTCTACGCGTTCTTCCCGCTTCGTCTCCTTCATGTTGGACGGGAGCTTATGTATTCTGTTATCCCTTCTTACGCAATTAAGAACCCTTTATACTGGGGAGAGGATAGGTATCTCCGACTAGAATTTTCTCCTTATATCGTCATAGGAGTGCTTACTGTCGTCATTCTTTTATTTGAGATTATCCGCCGACCACAAGCATTTCGTGTCCCTTCGTTTCTTCTCTTCTTACTTCTCTCGTACGCGCTCCACTTATTTTCAGCGATTCTATCTCCTTACAATCAATGGCTTTCTTTGATGTTCACTGTCCAGGAGTTGTTACCTGTCGTATGGCTTTGTCTTGCAGTAATCACATTAAGAAGTTTTACGCCCCGGACACGAAAACGCACATTGGCTGCCTTGTGTTTGATTTTTGCATCCATGATCATCTTTGAAGCGTTCATTACGGTCGCCCAAACGATGAAGCGCTCGACTCTCGGCTTGAGCATTGAAAAGACGGCCACAATCCCATCGTTTGGCATGGGAGCCGATGAAGATATATCACAATTTCGCCCCATAGGCCTCTCATACCACGCCAACAGTCTTGCAAACTGGCAGGTAACCATACTTCCCGCATTTATCCTGCTCTGGTTGTATGTAAGACCCGTTGTGCCCGCCACCGAGGCTAACTCCCTGCTTATCACGACGCTCGCATCATCCATGATCACCATCCTTCTCACGCTAAGTAGATCTGCATACTTGGGTTTTATTGTTGCGGGCATCATGCTTCTCGGTGCCTACGCGAAGCGCTTACCAGAAATCGTCCAGGGAGTTTTTGGGCGTTTTAATAAAATAGGCATATTTACCCGATTGCCTTTCTTTCTCCTTGTAGGGTATCTCATATTTATAATAGGGGAAAGGGCATTGCTTTCCACAAACATGTTCTCTGATGCCGGGGGTTTCTCGACACGAAAAGAACAAATGGAGGAAGCGCTCCAAATCATTCAGGCCTACCCCATTTTCGGGGTAGGCATAGGAATGTTTATTCCTGCCTCATATAGCTTATTTCCCAACGGGGTAATGCGCTGGTTTCCAGAAGAAATACATAACGGATTTCTATTGTATCTGGCTGAACGGGGAATAGTTGCGGCGACAATCTATTTACTAAGTATTATCGTTCTTTTGAAACGGGCAAACGATACTCTTCGCGGTGTAAGTAGGCTCATTGTTTGGATTGCATTCATTATGAGCTATACTATGATGGCATTTCAACCGTTTATTAATGTCGCATCAACCGGCATTCTTATGGGTGCATTATTGATCATCTTAAACTCACATGAAACTTCTTAACGCACTTCCCATACACCCACTCTTGATGAAAAAAATCAATACTCTTTCTTGGGTAGACAAAGCAAGCATTGTGCTCTTTTTGTTCATTGTCGCCTCTGCCGCATACCTGATACTGCGCCCGGCGACGTATGTTTACGTTACCATGCGGCTTTTCGAACGCGACGCGCCTGATTTTTATTTCAATCGTCCCACCCATCTTTATGTAGAAAAGCTTGCGCCGGGGTTAAAAGAAACAGGTGGATTTGGCGAGAATCTTCTTGAAGTTGTAGACGTCTATCGATACCGCAATAACAACACGTATTTCGACACGTTCGTCACGATAAAAACGAAGGCCGCATACAACAAGAGGAAGGGGCAATACTCATACAACGGCACGCCGCTCCTTATTGGTTCATTTCGTACGTTTCGCCTGCAAAACATTATCGTGAATGGTGTGATCGTAGACATCTCTCACAAACAAGAGGTTCGTGAAAAAAAGACATTTATCATCGAGGGGTACATTGATCCCCAAAATAACAGAACTTATTCGTCATATCCCGACGGTATAACTCGCTCAGACGGCGTAGAAAATTACCTCGCTCAAGAAGTACACGAGGGTATAAAAGTTGTTGACATTCACAACAACGTCCTCGCTGAAATTGTTGGGGTAAAAAAAACACCTGGAAAAATCTTCGCGCCTCTAACTCCACAGGTGTTTATCAACGATCCGGAAAGAACTCGGGTAGACCTTACGCTTCGGGTAGTAGCAGAAAAAATAAATGATGCGTATTACTTTCAAAAAGAGGGGCGCCTTCTTGTGGGACAAACGCTCTACTTTCCTTTCGATAGGATTCATATCTGGCCCACAATAACTTCGTTTCGCCCGCTCGACGACCAGCAACAATGACTACAAGAGTGTCTATAGCAATCCCAACCAACAACCGACCATTACAGCTCACTGCGTGTCTAACAAGCATTGCTCGGCAAACCATCAAGTCTGCGAATGTCTATGTATTCGACGCAGACAAACATGCCACCGCGGCCTCTGTGTGTTTATCTTTCAAAAAAATTCTGCCGATCTCCTACCACACAGGAATATACAATGTTGCGCAGGCTCGTAGCGCCGCTTTAAGAACGGCGCGCAGTCGCTATCTTGGCTTCACTGATGATGACTGCATACTTTCGTCCCGATGGGTAGAGTCAGGTCTACATGCACTAGCAAAACACACCAACGCTTCCTACGTCTTGGGAAATTCACTGCTGGGTAACATACAAAACAACTTTGCATTAGCGCAGCACCACCACGACTGGTATTGGTTTATGAAAAAAATCTCTCCAGGAAACGTCGTTCATCCGCTCAACTGCGACACGAAAAACCTCTTTCTGGACAGAGTCCGGGTAACAAAAAAAGTTACTAGTTTCGACAGCCGGTTTTTTGCGACTTCATTTGATTCTTCCGACGCAGATTTCGGCTACCAACTTACGCGAAGCGGGCTTACGGGGGTGTATGACCACACTATGGTCATTACTCACAACGACAATGTCGATAAAAATCGCTTTTTGGCGCGTGCTTTTCAGCGCGGCCGGATGGCGTATAAACTTACACAAAAATGGAACTTAAAATACGACTACGTGTTCCATCCTGAAATTTCCTTGATCAGATGGGTGATGCGACTCGTGCACCTCCCGAAAGAATGGAACAATTATTTTGGAGGAGTTAGTGGCTATAGCATACAAAAGAAACTTTTATTATGGTTTCTCATCAAGCTTTACCAACGCACACTTCTCAATGGATATTATTATGAAGAACACACGACAAAACAGTAAGTATCCTAAAATTTCTATTATCACCCCTTCGTATAATCAGGGAAAATTTATTGAACGGACAATACGGTCTGTCATTTCGCAAAATTATCCAAATCTTGAATATGTGGTTATTGATGGGGGATCAACGGATGAAACAATTGATATTCTCAAAAAATACTCTCATCGGTTAACATGCTGGGTTAGTAAACCAGACCGGGGCCAGGCAGATGCGCTTAATAAAGGGTTTTCTCAAACCACCGGAGACATCATGACATGGATAAACAGCGATGATGTCCTTACGCCGGGATCCCTTCACCTCGTTGGTGACATTTTCCGGTCGTTTTCCGAGGTTGATTGGATGAGCGGTATCCCCAACACCATCGACGAAGCGGACAATATCGTATATGTTGGCCCAAGGCAGATATATATTCGTTCGTTTATTAGACGCGGCCTTTACCACGGCGGCGCACTGGGATTTATCATGCAGGAGGGGACATTCTGGCGACGCCGGCTATGGAAACAATCCGGCCGCTTGATACCAACAAAGGCGTACAGTTTGGATTTTGAATTGTGGCGTCGGTTTGCAACCCATGCCTACCTTACCCCCGTCGACACTCTCCTTGCATCCTATCGCCTTAACCCGGACAGAAAAAACGCTGACAATCACACGCGTTATTACCAGGAACTATCTATTCACCACCCCACGATAACCCGCTTGCTCATGCAGCCACCATGGTGGGTAGCGCGATGGGTATGTACAAAACTACAGTTGTTCCCACGGGTCTATTACTCCAAACAGCACGACCGGTGGTGCTACACCAGAGGAAGAATGAGAGATCCCTTCCTACGCGGAAATTATCCTAAAGTAAACCTTCTCGAGACTTCGGGCAACTGCTGACCAAGAAATTTTACAGGCCAAGCGCCGCGCGTTTCTCCCCATTGCCACAAGCCTCTTTTTGTCTTGCAGCATGCTCATGATTATGTTGGCAAACACGCGGGGGTCTTCCGGCACCAAGCGGCCAATATCGTATATTTCAAAATATTTTTTCATATCGCCGGTAGGGTGGGAAACGATGGGTCTTCCGGCCGCAAGATAGTCGCCAAATTTATTAGGAAACCTTCCTAAGTTGATAGATGTATTTAAATACGGCAAAAGCAGAACGTCGCCACAGGCGAGGTATGTTGCTAACCCGTCGTGAGGAACAAAACCAACTCGGTGTATGCGGTCTAACGAATCAAAGCGCCGTACATATTGATCTATGTCTCTTGATTGTGGGCCCACCAACAACACTTCTATTGTTGGATGTTTCTTTGCCAATTCATTCAATGCAGAAAAAAGAAATGAAATGTCATAGTTCCCAATACCAGCGTAGACAACTACAGGGGCGCTCTCCGGCATTCCCACAATTCTTCTTGCCTTCCTTTTTGAAAGAGGATGAATACGCTCAACATCTGCCCCAACTCCAACCGTAGTAATCTTTTGGGTAGAAACACCCAAAGCAATTGCCTTGGACTTGAGATAAGAGGATATCACTGTCACATGATCAGCCCATTGATAAGCGCGCCGCTCTAAAAGTGCGTCAAATCGTGCGGTTATGGGTCCCAAAAATCCGTGACGCCTATCTGCAATTCCTCCCTTCCCCCAAAGATCCGCCCAATCGGCCACGTATGGCGCCCTACTTCTTATTCGAGCAACGAGCGACGGGAGCAGCACGGCCGGCCGATGGCCAAATCCATGAATCACGCTAAACGAATGAAGTAACACAAAAACGATGCGAACGATTATATTGAACGGATCATATCCACCATTACGGAAGCGGTGTGGAAAAAGTGCCGGCAATACGACAATCTCTAAATTCCCATCTTTTTTGTAACGAACCAACAGCGAAACCTTATTTTGTGTTGTGAGAAGCGTCACTCTGTGGCTTTTTGCAAGTTGCCTGGCGAGGCTAACACATCTGAGAAAATTTCCCCCTCCTTCTATCTCTTCATAGGTAAGATACAGTATTGATAGCTGTTTCATAAGTGAGCAGTATTATATAATCAAAGCTCATAGATTTATATGAAACGAGCAGTAGTTACCGGAGCGGGGGGATTCATAGGTTCTCACTTGGTGAGATTTCTGAAACAGAAGGGCTACTACGTCCGTGGCATAGACATCAATCGTCCCGAATTTTCAAAAACGGCGGCTGACGAATTTATCGTCGCGGATCTTCGAAATCAACGTGCCGCCAATAAGGCAATTGTCAAGGCCGATGAGCTATATATGCTTGCGGCCAATGTGGGGGGCGTAGGCTTTATCCATAGCGTCCACGCTCAAATTGCCCATGATAACGTCCTCATAAATACCAACACATTGGAAGTCGCGAAGATTCAACGTATTCCGCGAATATTTTTTTCATCGACCGCCTGCATCTATCCTATTGAACTCCAACAGGATGTCGCCAATGGCGGACTCAAAGAAAAAGATGCATACCCCGCCCATCCAGACAGTATGTATGGATGGGAAAAGTTGTTTACTGAAAATCTCTGTCTTTCTTACGGAATAGATCACAACATGAATGTTAGAATTGCGCGGTTTCACAACATTTATGGGCCGGAAAGCACATTTCAAGGGGGGAGAGAGAAGTCTCCGGCAGCGCTGTGCAGAAAAGTCGCACTTGCAAAAGATAACGGTGTGATAGAGATTTGGGGGGACGGAAAACAGACGCGTTCGTACTGCTATATTGATGACTGCTGCAAAGGAATTTATCGCCTAATACAATCAAGTTGTAATCAACCGCTTAATATAGGGAGCGACCGGTTGGTTTCAATTAACGACCTTGCTGATATGATCTCGCACATAGCAAATAAAAAACTCCGAAAACACCACAACACATCAATGCCTCAGGGTGTACGGGGAAGAAACTCAGACAATTCTCTTGCGAAAAATGTGTTGGGTTGGGAAGCGTCCGTATCACTTGAAGACGGACTGACCAAAACCTACCAATGGATTCGGCGCCAACTCCAAAACCAGCGACGCAAAGACAAAAATCCTGCTTGAAAGAGAAACCGTGGGATATCAATCAGGTATCGGCGCCACAAACGGCGCGGCTCTACTATCAGCCGAAACAACCACTCAAATCCGAGGCACTGAAGCAATACGGGTGCCATGGGTTTTACCCCAGTAAACAGGTCTAGTGCTGCCCCAACACAAAAAATCGTCGCTTTTGGAAAAGCCGCCCGCAACTTGTTTGCCAAAAACACTTGGTTTGGGGATCCTATCCCGATCCAAAAAATAACCCGGGTGTCGTTTTTCATAACAAAAGAAAGGACTCTTGTAATGTTGAAAGAGGTGTGGTTTTTGGGGACGACGCAGACGTTTGTCTCTTTGAATACCGAAAGTCGGTCGCGCAGCGCTTTATTCAATTTTATCTTTGTTGTTTCCGATGGAACAAAAAAAACGTGGTTGCTTGTGGCCGGCAGACCGGACAAAAGAGATATTGTTAAATCTGGCCCATACACCCTATCTACCGGTTGATAACCGAGTATCCTAGCTAACCACACTAAAGGCATACCATCGGTTGTGCAATAATCTATTGTTTTGTATTCGCGGGAGTACTTGATGTCTTTATAAATTAAAGCAATATCATATAAGGAACAGGGTAAATACACCCCAGGCTCTCCTCGCCTCACGCGGGAAACAATAAAATCACGGGTGTCAGAAAATCCACCCACCACAAAACGAAGGCCGCTTATATGCACTATCTTTATTCCTATTTTAAATATATTTTTCATAAGTAACACTGAAGTCCAAAATTTAATCTTTCTCCTTTAACAGAATGTTTGCGGACAGGATGTCTCCATAGTAAACATTTCCTTCTGGTGTAAGGTGGCGCCCTCCTGGAAGATTTTTGTCTTGGGTTGGACCAAAAAATCGTTCTTTGCTCTTTGTTTCGCGCGGTACGGTTGTAGCTCCCAATACGAGATCGTTGCGTTCCATATCTACATAATACTTTGTTGATTTTAAGATATCGCGAAGCATTATATTTGTCTGATTGATCCAACTGTCGCATCGTTGACCGCTTACTTCCTCACACTCTAGCGGGGCCATTGTAAGATACAGAGTAAAACCTTGTGTTTTTGCAACCTCTTCCATGCGTTTAAGTAAAAGTGGTACTTTTTTTTTGTTATAGGAAATAAGTGAACTGAGATCATACGGGTTAACGTCCCAATATCCAAAAATATCGTTTTTTTCTCCTATAGCTAACAAGTGTCTACCCAAAACAGACCCCTGGATAAATGGTGTTTTTTGGTTTAAGAATCCAGAAAGATAGAGCGTGTTTTTCCATACGGTCTTTCTTTTTAACTCGTCATGATCAACGGAATAGATTGCTTGAATGACATTCTCAAAAGCATCGTTTTGAAAAAATTGCCAAATTACCACGTCTGGTTTTATTTCTTGCACAACATCCATAAACCTAACCAGCTCTTGGTCATTGCCTGCCCCTCCTGTGGCAAGAATGAGCCGTGTTGCACATGTTTTTTTCTGTTCTGCATATCCCCTCGCAACCCGGGATGTATACATGTTTTCATCTCTCGTCCATGGAGCGACAGTAAACGAATCACCTAAAAACAAAAACTTTACACACCGGGTGTTATCTTTTACGCCATAAGGGTCAAAAGTCATTACTTTGTCTGTGACGAAGCGCTCTTCTTTGTGTTTACACTCATTTGTTTGTTTTTGACACAGACTTTTTGCCCAATAAATGTAGTTCTGAGAATATATGGTTCCATCTACCGTCCATTCAATAAATACTGGGTTTTTTGCTCTCCCGGAAACGAGTAAATAATAATTTGCTCCAACAAATAAAAGAGCAATTGACAAAACGCTAGATAAAAAAATCAAAACAAACCCACCCATTAATTTTAATAAATTTTTAGTAGATTCCTTCATGACTATGTCCATCGCGCCCGTTTATGACTCGCTGGTTTTTCACGGGGCTAATTTTATATTCTCCGTCATAGAACCAACAAAGGGGAGGCTGTCCGCTTTAAACATTCCGCAGTGTTTGGCGGAGTTAATATGCTTTTTGCAATCACGAAGCGTTACTGCTGCCCCCGCATTATCAACAAACGCGTGGCTCTCTAAACTCGCAAGCTCGATATGAAAATAGCTCCACTCAGGAGAAAGGTCTCTCGTCAGCCTCCACAACAACCTTGTCTTATCCGGCGCAACAGTAAGCAGGTCTAATCCCGTAAAATATAAAATCTTCGATAATCCGAGCGTGGGGTTGTTTGTTTGCCTCCAAACTCCGACCTTGGAAAAAATTATATCAACCACGTCTTTTTCCGTAATCACTTTTAATAGCGCTGGGTCATCATGGACAACGCTTGGTGATAAGGCTTTAATAATTTTTACGAGAAGCTTAACCATCTCCTTCTTGTCTCCCTGCTTTTCTAAATATTCAATGGTATCCTTGTAATATCCGGTGTTCATTGAATCGAGCTGTATTGAGTTTAAAAAATAACGGCGTTTTCCTTCTTCTTCATCGGGAAGTGCTTTCGCCAAAGCAAAAGAAATTTCTGGGTCTCGCTTGTGAAAAAAATTGACAATCACAGGCGTGGCCGCCTTTACAACAGCCCCTCCCTCTTCTCGTTCCCCCAATAACCCCTTAGTTATGTTCGCGTCGTACGGCGCGAGAAAAAAAACGATGGTCTTATTGCCTAATACAGAAGCTCCGAGGCTGCCGACGCCGGAAACATAAAATAGGGCGAGAACTATTAGCGCGCTTATCACAGTTTTTAAATGAGTAGGTCTTTGAACGTTGTGTTTTATCAACACCCCAAGCGCGGCCCACACAAGAAGCCACATTGATATATAATCGAGGGTAAACTCGTAGAAGCTGTACATAAATACCAACATTGTTCCCCACAATAATGGATTCGCATTTACTCTCCGCAACACAAGGTACAAGAGAATGAAAAACAGCGAAAAGCCGGCCATCCCGGTCTCAACCGTGATTTGCAGCGGAAAACTGTGCGCAAACCAGGAGTAGGAGCTTGGGGCGGCTTGGAGGCGCTTGGACTCCAAGTAAAACGTCCCGGGTCCGCTGCCGAAGAGCGGACGTTCTTTTATCGCTTCAACGGCTTGCCGCCAATACTCCCACCGGCCGTCGGCAAGAAGCGAGGGTTTTTGCGTCGGTATGCCGCGAAGTGCGACAAGAAGAAACGTTACTACTATTACTGCTGCGACTGACAAACCCGCCCTTCTCACTGTCACGTTTTTACTTCTCCAAGCCAAAAACAGAAGATAAAATACGAGGAGGAGCCACGCGCCGCGGGCGAAGGTCAGGAGTATGCCAACGGTGAAAAAAATTAAAAGAAACCATAATAATTTTGATTGTTTGTGTTGGAGTTGTGCGATTAGTAATGGAAAAATCAGCAGCAACAAATCAGCTAGATGATTATGGCCGTAGGTTGCATAGAGGAGATTCATCGGCGGCAGGAAACTCGCCCATGAAGGAACGAGAAGAAACACAAACGAGGCAAGGGTGGCGACTACACCAACAAATAAAAGCCCTTTTGTAAACAACTTTATAAAGTTTACCCTGAGCTTGTCGAAGGGGTCGGATGAAATCGTATAAAACATCAAATATGCCAAATAAGCCTCAATAAGCCGAATGGTCGCGGTGATGGAGTATCCGGCACTATCGGAAAATGGTGTAAGAATGATGTAATAAAGGGTAAGCGCAGTCCACGCAAGACCAATCTGGCGGGGGAGAGGTTGGAGGTCAAATTTACCACGCTGATAATATCTAGCGCCATACATTATAAGTATCCCCAGAGCCCACCACACATCCACGAACGCCTGTTTACCATCGCCTAAAAAAAGAGAGGTTGTTAGGAAGAAAAAAAACACCGCAAGCTCAATATTTTTTGAAGTAATAAAAATAGCCCGTTGGAAAGCTCTATGCAAAAGGCCCTTGACATTCATATAAAATCTTTCTAGGATGTGGATAACTTATCCACCCCTGCCCACCATGGTCTTCTTTCTATTCTACAACGAATATGGATTTAGAAAAACTCTGGAAAACAGTCCTGGCGGAAATTGAGCTTTCGGTCTCGCGCGTTGCGTTTCACACCCAATTTAAGGGTTCGTCTCTTGTTTCTTTAGAAAACAATGTCGCTTCTGTCGGCTTTCCCAATGCGCCCATACGCACGCTTGTCGAGAGCCGCTACTACAGCCTTATTAAGAGCATCTTAGACCACCACACCAACGAAAATATAAGCGTGGTGTTTGTGGTTGCGGCCAAACGCGAGCGCCTCACAGACAACGATGCCGGCCCGTTATTTTCCTCCCCAAGCGCTCCGCTTTCAACGGCCCCCCAGGATACAGCAAGAAGACTCCATATTCGCGTTGATGCCTCCTTTGATAACTTTGCTGTCTCTACCACCAACCAACTCGCGTATGCGGCAGCTACTGCTGTTGCTAAAAACCCCGGGGGTGCATACAACCCTCTCTTTCTCTATGGCGGGGTAGGGGTGGGGAAGACCCACCTTATGCACGCGGTAGGTAACACCATCCTTGCAAAAAAACCGGGGATCCGGCTCGTCTATTGCATGGGCGAGGAGTTTACCAATGAAATCGTTGAGGCTATTCAAACCAAAACAAACCGCCAGTTTCGCCAAAAATACCGCTCGTCGCAGCTTTTTTTAGTCGACGACGTCCAGTTTATCGCCGGAAAAACGCAAACCCAGGAAGAATTTTTTCACACCTTTAACGTGCTCCACCGCGAAGGGACGCAGATTATTCTCACAAGCGACCGGCCTCCATCAGAAATTGCCAAGCTTGATGACCGGTTGAGGAGTCGTTTTGAAGGGGGCCTAACCGTAGACATCGCTCCTCCCAACTTTGAGCTCCGGGTGGCCATCGTCAATATTAAATCCGCAGCCATGGGAATACGCGTTCCTCCGGAAGCCGCCCAGCTTGTCGCGGCTAACCTTACCGACACGCGGGCAATTGAGGGATTTCTTCGTAAACTCACGGCCCCGGGTGTTGGCGCGGCCACGCCGGAACTTGTCTCTTCTTTGCTCGGCTCTAAAGCCGTTGTTGCTGGAGACGGGCTTGCCAAACACGACAAGCGCGTGCCACCGCAGGAAATTCTCGAGGTGGTGGCCAACTACTACGGCATTAAAACAACGGCTATTAAAAGCCCGAAACGCGACCGCCCCATCGCCCGTCCGCGCCAGATTATCATGTATCTTTGTAAAACCGAGCTGGGCCTGACCCTGGAGGACGTCGGTGGTCTCCTTGGTGGGCGCGACCACACCACGGTTATGCACGGCGTG
>Ga0082335_1003675_pt1 | contig 24711 bp, 20 predicted proteins | sample Subgrocontami58m_FD_72375 | JGI IMG/M metagenome (GOLD analysis project Ga0082335, IMG submission 72375) | Subsurface groundwater microbial communities from S. Glens Falls, New York, USA - GMW37 contaminated, 5.8 m (SPADES assembly) (version 2) ...
TAGGCACTGCCGCATTGTCGAGGATTTTGCAGGAATATTCCACAAGGGAGCCGTGCGGTATGAGGATGGAATTTTTTTCCGCCAATGTGTCATACGGGATTTGCTTGGGGTCGTCCACGATGATGAATTCGTCCGGGCAGGCTTTGGGGAAAGCCTCGTAGACTTTTTTGCGGCTTTCCGTGCAAATCCCTATTGTGTGGATTTTTTCCCTGCGCGCGCCGTGGAAAATCTGCAGCGCGGTGTGCGAGCATATGGTGGCGATGCTGAGTTTTTTCTTGTCGTAGCCATCTATTATGCCGTTGATTTTTTCTTTTGCAATCATTTTTTCACATCAGTTTGCAATGTTTTGGGATGCCCATTTTTTTCTCCTTCATGTCACAAGCTCTTGAAGCCTCTTTTGAGCCAATGCCTCTTTTATTTCCATCGCTATCCTCTCGCCAACGGAAAACGACTTTCCGTAAAGGTATTGCGGATAGGGGGTGAACCTTGTGCCGGGAGAGCCGGGCACGCGGAAGGAAACGTCGAAAATGAAGATTTCCTCGCCGTGCGATGAGGGGGCGATTGCGCCTTGCAGCGCGAACGGGCCGATAGGCCCCGGGGGGCATTCGGCATTGACGGTTTTGACAAACCTCTCGCCCACTTCGAATACCTGCTCAAGCAATGATTCGCGCAATGTGCAGGCGACATGGCCCACCTCGATATTGTTGACAGATGCGAACTTGAGCGCTTCTGTCTGTTGTGGCGCGGGCAGGCGGAGCACGCCGTCCAAATTGGTTTGGCGGCGGGTGTCTATTCCGATCAGCTCTAATTCTCCGGCAAGGGGGGAGAGGAAGAAATTGAAGTTGAACTGCGCGCCAAGGACGAATTCTTCTATGAGGGCGCCCTTGAGGCCTTCTTCGCTGATTTTACCGTCGGCAAGCATTTTTGCGGAATTCTCCCTGAATTGGTCGGGCGTTGCAGCGAAGAAAAATGCCCTTTCGTAGGAGCGGGAGGCTTCGGGGGCTTTTACGATGCACAATGTGTCGATGTCGTCTGCTTTTGCATAGGTTTTTGGCACGCGCACGCCTGCCTTGGAAAGCAGGTAGTGCTGGTTTTTGGGAGTGTTGCGCTCCTCGGCACGGAGCAGCCATCGGTTCCCCAAAATCGGGATAGTGAATTCCTTTTCGATTTTGTCGTAGCCGACATAGACTGAAAATGAGCGGTGCGGTATGAATATTGCCTGGCGCTTGGAAAGGTTTGCCACAATGGGCTCGGATGTTATGTCCGCGAACCTGTCCACCGTTATCACTTCGTCGACGCAGCCTGCCGTGCCGTGGATTGATTTGCGGGTTTTATACTGGTTTGAATATACCTTGTCCCTGCCCTTCTGGCAGATAACAAGCGATGGAAAGCCGTACGCCTTTGCGCCGGAGGAAATATCGAGGGCGGAATGCGAGCCCAGTACGGCGATGGTTGGCGCGGAATATCCTTGCGCCATTGCGCGCATTTTATTGGAAAAATCAGGGATGTGTTCCATATAGATATGTGGAGGATGAGATATTTAAGGATGACGATGGAAGGAAATGCATGGCGGAAGTCACCCCCTGGGAAGTGGAAGGCGAAATAGACTACGACAAGCTGGTAAAGGAGTTTGGGACAAAAAAAATCGACGATAATCTGCGCAAAAAGCTGGTTTCACTTGCCCCAAATGACAATGTGATGCTCCGCCGCAACTTTTTCTTTTCCCATCGGGATTTGGATTTGGCTTTGGCGGATGCGGAAAAAGGCAAGGGTTTCTTCCTATACACCGGGCGGGGGCCATCAGGGCCGATGCACCTTGGGCATCTTGTGCCCCTGATTTTCATGAAATGGCTGCAGGATGCCTTCAAGGCGAATCTTTACATAGAGATAACGGATGATGAAAAATACGTAGTTAAAAAAGAAATGGAATGGGGCGAAATCCAACGGCATGCCGATGACAACATCCTCGACATAGCCGCAGTCGGGTTTGACCCGGAGCGGACTTTCATTTTCAAGGACAGCGAATATGTGGGGAATGTTTACCCCCACCTGATGAAAATTGCAAGGAAGGTGAATTACACCACAAGCAAGGCGGTGTTTGGCTTCAACGACCAGACGAACATAGGCCTGATGTTTTATCCGGCATACCAGATGATGCCGACATTCTTCGAGAAGAAGCGCTGCCTCATTCCGGCTGGAATTGACCAGGATCCGTATTGGAGGGTGCAGCGCGACATAGCCGAAGGGTTGGGGGGGATGAAAACCGCGGCAATACACAGCAAGTTTTTGCCCCCCCTGACAGGAACAATGGGCAAGATGTCAAGCTCTGTTGCAGACACTGCAATTTGGCTAAATGACAATCCGAAGCAGGTGCGCGGCAAAATAATGAAATATGCGTTCTCAGGCGGAAGGGAAACTGTCGAGGAGCACAGGAAATTCGGCGGGAATCCGGAAGTGGATGTTTCGTACCAGTGGCTTTCTATTTTGTTTGAAGAGGACGATGCGAAGCTGAAAACAATTCATGACGACTATAGAAGCGGAAAATTGCTTTCAGGGGAAATGAAGCAGATTCTTGTTGAGAGGATAAATGCGTTTTTGGAAGGGCATAGGAAGAGGAGGGAGCATGCCGCCACTGCCTTGAGGAAAATGACTCACGATGGGAAATTGGCGAGGGAAATGTGGAATAGGAAATACGAATAGAAAGCTCTTTAAATAACCTTATTTAATGTTAAATAAGGTGGTGCAATGGCGCTCAAGACATTCAACATAGAAGAAACAACGTTCATCAAGTTCTCAAAGATATGCAAGGAACAAGGCTTGAGCATGAGCAGGCAGATAGACATGTTCATCAAGTCTTTCGTGGAGGAGGAACCCGTAGCCCGGGCGGAATATTTGGAAAAGCTCCGGAAAATACGTTCCGGAAAATTCATAAAGGTTGAAAACTTTAGAAATAGATATGGACTCAAATAGTGGGCAATATTCTCTCGAAATCGCAAAGCGCGTAGATAGGAAGTTCTCCAAGATGGCGAAGAAAGAACAGTGGCTCCTTGAGGTTATTGACAAGAAGATAAGGCAGATATTGGCCAATCCCGGGCATTTCAAACCTCTTCGCGGGGATATGTTCGGCGCAAGGAGAGTGCACATCGAAAATTCGTTTGTGCTGACCTACGAGGTTGACTTCGAAAGAAAAATTGTTAGAATTCTTGATTTTGAACACCACGACAAGGTTTACTGAAGGAGTAGGAACACTGCCCCTAGAGGAGTTATCAGGCTGTTTTTAGCGAAAGGAAATTGAGCGATGCGATGAATGCAAGCTGTGTCAGCGCAAGCAGCACTGACGCATGGAATGCGAACGCCCCCCTCTTACCCTCCTGCAAAGATATGAACGCCGCCGTGAGAAGGGAGAAAATCGCGAGGTAGATTTGCGCCGCGGCAAGGGATGCTGCGGCAAGGCTGGCTGAATTTGCCTGCGGCTGCATGAAGAACCCTTCCGGCATGGAGGAGAAAGTGGAGGAAATTTCCGACGATACGGATAGCACCGAAGCGATTATTGCGGGAACTGCGAGGCAGGCAAATAGAAGCGTGTAGCGCTGAAGAGACAGTGCGGCGCGCCTCTCTTGGATAAGGGACAGCATGGAAAGCATGCATTTGGACGTGTGCCTCACAGCCGATGACATCGCGCTTCCGCTTCTGTATGCGGAAAGGAGTATGGACATCGCCCTTCCAAAAAGCCATGAGCCCCTGCCCCCGTTTGCCGCCTCGGAAAGCGCCTGCTGCATCATCACCCCGGAATTTGCCTGCCTTGTAATGGAGGATAGCTCCTGCGCAAGGGGGCCCTGGGAGGATTTTTCCATTGTGGCTAGGGCTTTTTCAATTGAAAACCCGCGCGCCTGCGATGAGGCCGCCATGAGCGAGAGTGGCAGCTCCGCGTCTATTTCTTCCTCTCGTTTCTGCATGCGCATGGAGGAAATTCCGGATGGAAGATGGGGAAGGGCGGCAATGAGAATTGCGGCGAGTATTCCGGCGCTTGAGAAGGAAAGAAGAAATGCCGCCGCAATGGCGCAGGCGATGAAAAAAATAGAAATAGGCGCGCTTGGCTGCGATTGCAAGGCTGCGTTTGAATGCGCCTGCGCGCCTGCATTTGCCTGTTGGGAATCCGGAGGCTGCTCGGAGGAATTGAGCCAGATGAGAAGAAGGCAGAGGGAATTTGCCAAAGGGCATGCGATGAGGAAAAAGATCCACACGTCCGCCTCTTTCATTGGATTGGACATTGCGGAGGACGCGACGGATAGGATGGAAAAGAAGGATGGAAGAAGGGCGGCGCAGGAGATGTAAAAAAGCCCGAAAAGCGCGGCCTTGGAGCCGTTTTCCTTTGCCTGCGCCTGCTTTGCCTGCGAAATTTCCTCCGATAGCAATGATAGGGATTCGCCTGCTGAGCCTTCCTCGTACTCGACAATGAGCTGGTGGATGGCGCGGATGAAATGGCGCGAGCGCACCTGCCTTGCCGCATCAAGAAGGGCGGCCTGCACGCTTGAGCCCGAATGGATTGCGCGCAGCGCCTTTGAAAAAATGGGGGAGGAGGCGTAGCGGGCATGCGATATTTCCATCATCGCCTTTTCAAACGGCATGCGAAGCTTAAGGTAGACTGAAAATTCGCCAAGAAGCATTGGAAGCTCGCCCTCAAGGGATTTGGCGCGCATGGCGGACAATGATTTGGGAAGATGGAGGGAGATGAGGGAAAGGCTGCAGAAAATAACCAGTGAAATGGAAGATGAAAAAATTGGCGTGAAGCCGTAAACCAGAAGGGAGGCGAACAAGAGGAGCGAAAAGGAAAGGCAAATGGAAAAAGCAATGTTCAAGAACTGGGATGCGGGAATTGGGATTCCGGACGCCTCGAAATCCCTCTCGAGCGCCGCCCTTCTTTTTTGCGAAATAAGAGGATAGAACGGGATGGAGGAAAAAGGGTTTTGCTGCCATGAAAATGCCAAATGAATCAAGCCCCGATAAGATTGGATAAGCCCGGATTGATTTTGCCCCGCATGAATTTCATTTTGTCCCCTTGCCGTATGCGAATTTCTGGAAGCGCGAGAATTCCTCTTTGAAGCCCGGAGGCTTGGAAGACACGCCTTTCATGAATGATATCCTGCCTGCAAGCTCGTCAAAAATTTCCTTTTTCCCCATGTGAAGGCGCTCTCCCAAGGAAAGTGTGGCGGCAGCGGCGCCTTTTGCCATTGCCAGCGAGTCGTTTTTCGGCGAATGCTCGAAAAGCGGGACAATCCTTCCGGAATTCTTTTCAATGGCGCTTATTGACACCAGCCTTCGCGCCTCGGACATTTTCCTTTTTTTCTTGTCGTAGCGCGCAAGGCGCCGCTGCACCACGATGAAATCGATGGATGGCAAATCCTCCTGCGCCACGCCTGCGGAGGCGAGCCGCCGGAACGCCTCTTGGGCGGATTGGGCGTGGAATGTTGCGTAGCTCCCCCTTGCCTGCCCCGAGAGCACGCTTTCCATGAACGCCTGGCATTCCTCGCGCATGCGCACTTCGCCCACAATTACGCGGTCGGGGCGCATGCGCAACGAATCGCGGATAAGCTCCTGCATTCCGATGCCGTGCTCCTCGGAGGAAAGGAGGTGCGCCACGTGCGGGTGGAAAAGGCGAAGCTCGGGCGTTTCCTCAACAAGCAGTATGCGCTCGTCAACAGGCACAAACGAAAGCAGTGCGCCAAGAAGGGTGGTCTTGCCGGAAGACGTGTTTCCGGCGATAAGGATTGAGGAGTCGGATTGCATGGCAAGGGAGAGGAATGCGAACGCCTCCGCAGTTCCTGTGCAAAGGTTCACAAGCTCGCCCGCGCTCAATGGGGTTTGGGTGAATTTGCGTATGGTGAGTTCGCAGGGGGAAAGCGGCGGGATGGTGGCGTGGAGCCTTGAGCCGTCCGGAAGAACGGCATTGAGTCGCGGGGTTTGGGCGGAAAGCCGCCTTCCAAGCTGCCTTGCGATTTTGTTTGAAAGATTGACAAGGTGCTCCTGCGTGGTGAAGTAGCCGTTGGTGCGCTTCCAGCCCTGCGCGCGGATGTAAACATAAACGGGCTTGCCTATGCCGATGCACGCTATTTCCTCCACCTGCGGGTCAAGCAGCAGCTGGTCAAGGAAGGAGTAGCCGCGCAGGTGTGAAAGAACGACGCTGGCAAGATAAGCGGACTGGTCTTGGTCTGCCTCAAGGGATTCCCCCTCGAGAAGCTCGCCCAAAATCCGGGAAATTGCCTCCGCCGCCTGCGCATCGGATGGGAATTCCCTTTCCTTTGCCTCATCGGAAAAATGCGCGACGACTTTTATCGCGATGGATTCCTCTTCGGAAGAAAGCGGGGGCGTTTTTATTAGGTAATCGCATTCCTCCTTCTTCACCTTCCAGCCGAGCGATTTTTCCATCCATAATCATCCAGTAGAGGATTTGCCCCACTTTTCCCGCCCTATTGCGAATTTGTCGCCCTTATTTGCCCCCAATTTCCTGGCGCTTCCCTGCGGAAGTTCAAGAAGATAGCGGCAGGGGGATTTTGGCTGGATGAAAAGCTGGAACGGAGGCACTGCCTCAAAAACATCAGCCACCTTCATTGAAGAGTCAAGGTAGATTGCATCGAATGGGAAGGCAACGAAAAAGGAATGTATGGGCCAAATGCCATCGGCGCTAAAATCGAAAAGCAGGGGCGCGCATTTTTTGCGGAACATGAGCCCCCGCATGCGGGATGCCGGGGTTGAGGCGCGCTCGAGGCTGAGGGAGATGGATTTCTTCTTCGAGATGTTTGATATTTTTGCCATGTGCCCACTATTTTCCCCAGCGCCGTTTTCTGCTGCCGAATTCCGCGATGGCTTTCCTGAAGTCCGATTCCTTCAGGTCTGGCCAGAGCTTTTTGCAAAAAATTAGCTCTGAGTAAACGCCCTGGAAGGGCAGGAAGCCGGAGAGCCTCTGCTCGCCGGATGTGCGGATGATCAGGTCGGGAGGGGGGATGCCTTTCGTCCAAAGGTAATCGTTGAAAACATCTTCCGTAATGCCCCTGGGGTTGTTGCAAAAGTCTTTTGCAAGCCTTCTTGCAGCATCAACCAATTCCGGCCTGCCCCCATATCCTATGAAAAGGTTCAGGAAATATTTGCGGTGGCGGGCGGTTTTCCCCTCTATTTCATCCATCTTTTGCTGCACCTGGCGAGGGAACAGTTTCCGGTCCCCGATGAATCTTGCGCGCACCTTGTATTTGTCAAATTCCGCCTCGCCCATAACGCGCTGCAGCCTGTCGCCGAATTCCCGCATCAGGCTTTCCACCTCCTTCTTGTCCCTGTTGAAATTCTCGGTAGAGAAAGCCCAGAACGACACCATGCGGATTTGGCTTTTCCTTGCCCATTTTAGGATTTCGCCCATCAGGTCAATGCCCTTCTGGTGGCCGTAAATTACGGGCTTACCATGGCGTTTTGCCCAGCGGCGGTTGCCGTCGGGAATGAAGGCGATGTGATATGGGACGTGCGAAGATGCCTTTGGCATGGCAGCATAATGCACGGCGCATTTATAAGATTAGATTTTGGGCCGCAGCATGCCTGCTTTCCTTGCCAGTTTCAGCCATGTCGTTGTGCCGTGGACAAACGGGATTGTGTGCTTTCCCTTCGGAGCCACAAGCCCTTTCCTCAAAGCTATGTCAATTTCAACCCCGTCCGGAATTTCCCCCCAGGCGGCTCCGATTTCGAATGGGAAATGCGCATCGCTGCCTGCCGTTGTCAGGTTGATTTTGTTTTGCAGGGCGAACTCGCCCGCCTTCTTGTTCATGGAGGGCAAGGTGCAGCGTGCATTGAACGCTTCTATGCCATCGGCTTGTGAAAGAAGCCCTTTTGGAAGTTTTTCCGGATTGCACGCGCTGCCGCGCATGAAATCAAAGGGGTGGGGGATGACCACGAAGCCGCCCTGCGAATGTATTTCGTCAGCGCTTTCGGCAAAAACTTTTGAGCTTATTTTCTCGGTGAGGAAAAGGCCCAGGATTTCGCCATATTCCGTCAGTATTTCCATGCCGGGAATGATGGCGAGCCGGAGGTCGTGCGCTTTCACGTATTCGGACGCTTTTTTGGCGCCTTCGAATTCCCCGTGGTCGGTGATGGCTATGGCGCCAAGATTTGCTTTAATTGCATTCCGCACAATGTCTGAAATGGAATTCCATGCATCAAAGGAATAATTCGTATGCGAGTGAAAGTCGATTTTCATGGCAACCGGGATAATTTGTGAAAGCAGTATTATATATTGACAATTGGTTTGAGGAAGAATTGGGGATTTGGGATGGACGGACAGTTTGAAGCCAAAATCAGCATGGTCACTGCCCAGATGTCCATCTACCTTTCACAAGACCCCGCGGTGGAAGGCGGGGCGGACACTACAATCCGCGCGTTTATCGACGGGGGGGCGCACATCAAGGCAGGCGGCTGGTTTTTTGAAATCGCAACTGAGGATGGGCATTTTCGGGCCGATGAAATCATTCTTTCCGACGCCACCGGGGCGCAAAACATCTTCACCGGGAAAATGGCCGAGCTTCCGCCGTCGATATATTTCATACCAACCGGCTGGAAGACATACAGCCATTGCCCGGTGGAAAGCAGGCCGACCGCGAAGCTGGGCAGGCTCGTGCTTGAATTTGGCGGGGATGGGAAGGAAATAAGGTGCGCAATGGCGGATGGCAGGAAGGCGGCGGCAAAAATAACCGCGGGGATGCACGCAAAATTGGAGGGGGATGAGAAAGCAAGCGTGATTTGGGGGGCGCAGGAAATCGAAACTGACGAGCTTTATGTGTGCGCTTCGTGCAAAGTGGATGGGGCGGATTTCGGGCCGTCGATTATTGTGAATAAGGTTGGGGCGCGCGAATTTCTGCTCCTTCAAAAGAAAGACAAGCCGAATGTGGAAATCCAGGTCAGCAGGGCGGACGTGAAAAAGCCGGTTGACCAGAAGAACTGCCTCGTGGCAAAGCCGGAGGGCTTCGACTTGGAATTCACGGTTTTTTATTTTGTGCCAAAGCAGGGCAGGGCGAAAATCGAGCTGTTTGACATGTTTGGATTGAAAAAAATGGATGTGATTGACGAAAATGCCGCCGAGGGCGCGTATGAAATCAGGGTGGACGGGCATTCGCTTCCGCCAGGCCCGTATTCAGTCAGGTATTCCCTTGAGGGCAAGAGGCTGTCGCAAACTTCGGTAACAAGGAAATTTGACAGGCTGTTTTTCAAATAATATTAACTTTTCAGCCGGGCTTTTGCCATCGGGAATGCGGGGTGGGCGGCAATTTCCATTGCTTAATTGCGAAGCCATGCGTTTGCCATCGGGAATGCGGGGTGGGCGGCAATTTCCATTGCTTAATTGCGAAGCCATGCGTTTGCCATTGCCGCTGCAGCATCAGGCGAAATCATCTTCGAATATTCGTCCATTTCCCCAATTTCGCCCAGCATTATGTCAATCCTCATTGCCTTGAGCATGGACAGCCATGCATCAAGCATGGAGGGCGTGAGGGTATCAAGCCAGTTGCGCAGCAGATGGTGGAGCAGCAGATCTTTCCCGTATTTTTCCCTCCAGGCGGATTCGTATTTCTCCGGATGGGAAAAATGCTCCCCTGCAAGCTTGCCGCACATGGCGCCAAAGAAAATCCCGCCGCCGGAGCTTGCCTTCACCTGCCCTGCGGCATCACCGGCAAGGCAGACATTGTAATTGCCAAACCTTCCGGCCGTGCGCCTGCGCATTTCTATAGGAATTATGGCCGAGAATTCCGAGAGCGGCTTCATCCCTTCTATGCCCGCCATCGTCAGGAATTTTTTCTTTGCTGCCAATACGGATTTGGGCAATGACACGCCAAGGCCGATTTTGGCCGTTTCCTCATTAATAGGGATGCCCCAGCCGATGAAGCCGGGCGCTATGCGTGGGTCGAAGAACACCTCAACCGCCGATAAGTCTGGTGAGGAATAGGCGAAATCGCCCTGCCACGCGCATGCAAATGAGCGGATGCGCGGGAAGTTGAACAATTTTGCCACAGAGGAATTTGGCCCATCCGCGCCTATGACATTGGCAGAGAGGAGTTGGCTTATTTTTGTGATTCTGCCGCCCATGTGGAATTTTGCGCCTAAATCTTCTGCTTTTTGCGCAGCAAGATTGTCAAATCCGCCCCTGTCAATCACATATGCCTTGGGCTTTGGGAAAGTGATGCTTACGCGCGAATGCTGCCCGTGCAAATTGGCGCGGCGTATGCCGTTCTGGATGATTTTTTTGTATGGCACCACATCCGACATCTTCTCCAAGCCTGATGCGGAAACAAGGCCGGAGCAGTGCACGGGCTGCCCTATGCGCGCATGCTCCTCGCTCACAGCGACGGAAAAGCCCCTTTTGGCAGCCTCGCATGCGGCAAAGCAGCCGGCAGGGCCTGCCCCTATAACGTGTAAATTGGGCATGGAACCAGTAGCGGTATGCTACAATATCCTTTTAAATATGAGAATGCTTTTTCCGTCGAAGAAACGGGATACCCATGGACAAGCCCAGCCCAACCGATGCACGCACCTATTACCATAAGGGCAACGAGCTGTTTGAAAAAGGGGAATATGACCAGTCCATCGAAGCCTATAATATGGCAATTCTGCTCAACCCCACGTTTTCCGAGGCGTATTTCAACCGGGGCCTGAGCTTTTACAACCTCAAGAATTTCGACAAGTCGATTGCCGATTACACCAAGTCCGCCGAGCTCGACCCAAAGAACGCCGTGATTTTCAATAACAGGGGCGACGCGTATTACCGCAAGCAGGACTTCCAGAATGCGATTGTCGACTACGACAAGGCGCTTGCGCTCAACAAGAAATACCTCAAGGCGTACTACAACAGGGGGCTGGCATACGCCTGCCTGCAGGACTATGAGAAGGCGGTGGAGGATTTCAACGAGGTGGTGGTGCTCAACCCCAGTTTCTCCGAGGCATACCATATCCGTGGGCTTGCATTCGACTACATGAACAACCTGGACAAGGCGATTGCGGACTATGACAAGGCGATTGAATTGAATCCGCAGTTCCAGGAGGCGATAAACCACCGCGAAATAGCCAAGGCGAAAAAGGATGCGGGAGGGACAATGCCCGGCACGCCAGGGGGGCCGGAAGTTCCCGCAGGGGGAGGCGGCGGGGGGCAGCCCGGGCAGCCATCCGGCGTGAACCCCGTAAAACTTCTTTCCAAGCCCACCATGAACTTCAATGACGTGGCAGGCATGGCGAAATTCAAGGAGGAAATAAACGAGGCTGCGGTGTATCCGCTGCTAAAGCCGGATTTGGCGCGCAAGTACGGGAAATTGGGCGGAGGCGGCATTCTGCTTTACGGACCGCCAGGCTGCGGGAAAACATTCCTTGTGAAGGCAACTGCCGGGCAGTGCTCCTCGTCATTCATCAATGCGAAAATTTCCGACGTGGTGGACATGTATGTGGGGCAGACTGAAAAGAACCTGCACGCCATTTTCGAGACGGGGAGGAAAAACACCCCGTGCATAATATTCTTCGATGAAATGGAGGCGCTCGGCGGCAGAAGGGAGGACATGACAGGCACCAACCAGTACATGAAAATGGCCGTGAACCAGCTGCTCTATGAAATGGACGGCATGGAATCAAGCAACGTCAATGTGCTCATCATAGGCGCGACAAACGCCCCATGGGATGTCGACCCTGCCTTGCGGAGGTCCGGAAGGTTTGGCAAGCTCATTTATGTGCCGGAGCCGGACTTTGTTTCAAGGAGGGAAATCCTTAGGCTCCAGGCTAAGAAGCTTCCGGTGGGAAAGGGGATACCCTGGAACCGCCTTGCGCTTGCAACATGGGGGTATTCGTCCGCCGACCTCAAGGCCATAACCGAGGAGGCGTCCGCGATTCCCTGGAGGTCCGCATTCCGCAGCGGCAAGCAGCGCGAAATATCAACCGGAGATTACCTTGCGGCCATAAGGAAAAAGAAATCCACCCTGCCCCCCTGGTACGAGCAGGCAAAGAAGCAGATAGGGAGCACGGAGGAGAGAAGCATCGTGGACGGCAAAGAACACACTAAAATTACCGAAAGCAAGATGGCGGCGGCGGAAAAGGATGCGTTCAAGCCCCTTCTTGACGTAATCAAGAAAAGGAACGAGTGGTGGCACAAGGGAATAATCTGGATGATAAAGGAAATCGGCTTATGGCTGCCTGTGCCGGTATGAGGCATTGTTATGGGAAAAATGCTTGCATTGATGGCATTAATCGCGCTCCTCTGCCCGCTTTATGCCAGCCTGTGCGATTTTGCTTCCGGCATGAACGCCGAAGTCTATATCGGCGATGGAATTTTCAACGCCTCGCCTGCCAAAATAGAGGGGACCGTGGTGGTGCAGAACCCAAGCTCCAGCAACTGGCTGCTGAGGCTGGTGCGCATTGAGGGGGCGATATGCGAGGAGGAAAAGGTTTTGGGCGTGCTGCAGCCCGGAGTGAAGCAGGCGATTTCATTCAGCTTCGACCGGAAGTACTCCGGGGAGGCAAAGAAGACGGACCAATACGCCATCGTTGCGACAGGGGGCGACACGCCGGTCGGGAAATATTTCAGGGTGGGCGAGGACTGGACCGCATATGAGAAGGAGCTTCATTCCACCCTGAACAGCATCACAGTCATAGTGGTGCCGGCGGTGGCGCTCGCCCTCATCGTGTTGATTGCGATACTTGCCGAGTGGGCGTATTCCACCCACACCGAGGGGGAATTCCAGAACGAATACACAATGCGCTCCCTGTTTTTCCCCATGATCAAGGACAGGCCGGGAAGCGAGCTTGCGGCCGATATTTTGCTTTCGCCGTTTTTCTGGGTGGTGGAGGCGCTGGTGATTGGCGCCATGGCCGGGATAATCTGGAATTCCTCCGCCGAGAAGCTTGGCAGCGTGAGCACGCAGGTAATCACCCTCTCTTTGGCAGGGGCGCTTTTCCTCCCTCTGATATATTTTGCCATAGTCTGGTATTTCAACGAAATATTCGAGAAAAAGCCCATGAGGTTTTTTGCTGCGGCGTTCTTTTGGGGGATGGTGGCGGCGCTGCTTGCGCTTTTTGCCAATTCATACGGGCTTGCCTGGCTGCGCGGCGCGGGGCTTGTGGATGCCATGCTTCTTGGCTTTATCACCACTGCGGCCATTGCCCCGGTAACCGAGGAGATACTCAAGGGGCTCGGGCTGCTGGGGCTTTTCGGGCACCATGAATACACAGATGCGCTCAACGGCCTGTTGCTTGGGTTTTCAATAGGGCTGGGATTTTCCTTCATCGAGAACTGGTTCTATTTCGCCTCAAAGGTGAATCCTTTGGAGATGGGCCTTGTGCCATGGGGCTTCCTTGTGCTCTATAGGACTTTCTTTAATTCAGTGGCGCACGGATGCTTCACAGCAGCCCTTGGCGGGGCGCTCGGCTGGGCAAAATCGCAGAGGCTGGGAAGGTTTGCGCCCCTTGTTTTCATTCCGGGGGTGCAGCTTGCCATTGCACTGCATGTCATATTCAACATTACGGCAATACTTGACAGCTTTGTCGCGGCAGGGAGGGAAATACCGGTGTTCATTTTCAATCCGACCTTGGTGCTGACATTGCTTGGAATAATGTTCGTGGTGTTCGCAATTGCGGTGCTGCAGGCAAGGGCGAGGGTGCTTCGTGGGCGGCCGACCGAAATCATGCGCAAGGGGCTGGAATCGCAGCAGTGAATGAATGCGGCATTAAATTTTCCGAAGAGCCCTCCTCGCAACGCTTCGGACCCTGCGCAAGCGCAGGGTATAAGGGCTCATTCGGAAACAATCAGCGGCCCAAGGCCGCTGGTGCCCCCAAGGCGCAGCGGCGCCTTGAGGGATGCTCGCCAAGTCGGAGTCGGACATTCATCTCCGCTCGATAAGCGGAGTATTCTGTCCGACTTGGCGATAACATTGCCCAATAGCAGCAATGCTACTGCAATATCTTTTTTGCCCCGTCAATCGTGCCCTTGGCAATGCATGACGCCGAGCCTGCGATGCAAAATGGGCAGGGGCAGCAGATTGCGCTTGCTGCGCCCCAAATCAATCCTGAGGCAAGGAAGCCTGCGGAGTGGTTGGATAGGATGGAAGTAAGACTCTGCCGGATTTTCATAAATAAAAAGAAGAATAAAGAAAATAAAAAGGCTCCCAGCTTACTGGGAGGTTGTCGTTATCTTGCCCACTGCAACTTTTGGCGGAATTGCCCCGTTCTCGTCCACGAACTTGTACGCGATGAAGACGGTTCCCGTAAACTGGGAATTGCCTCCGGATTGGATTGGCTGGGTGTCAAGGAATCGCCCGTAGCACTGCACGCGTGTTGTTGTCGTGGACAGCCCGGTCATGTCACCGATGTTGAATTTTTCGGTGGATTGCAGGTTGGCTATAGACACATTGTATCTTGCAGTCTCATACCATTGCCGGCCGTTGATCAATTCTGGCCTCGGAGAGCCGGAAATGCAGGCTATCCCAAGGATTTGGATTGCGCTCTTCTGGCCGTTAGTTATGTCGGCAAACATGATATTCTGGTTTGGCGTAACGCCTGAGATCAGCCTCTGCCCGGAGCACTGGAAACCGGGGTCGAATATGCATTGGTCGAACCTGTTGAGCGTCATTATCCATGCAAGCACTGCGATGACTACGACGATGACAAGCAGCGCCCAGCCGTATGTCATCAGGTATTCCATGGCGGATTGCCCGCGCAAATTCTTCCCCGTCACTATAACCACCTCGAAGCATGCACTAATATACAGACAATAAAGTGCAGGTATATAAAGATGCCGAAGAGGAGGGCGGGAAAAGCCGGTCAGGTTGCGGCTAGGAGCACTTGCCAACCAGCGTTTTCGCCCCTTTCATCGACTTGGCACCCTCATCCGCGGGGTCGGAATAGGAAACTGTTACGAAGTATTCGTAGTTGGTGCCGGCGGTGCAGGGGTTGGAAAGCTGGACGCGGTAAGTATGCCGCTCGCCGGCCGAGAGTGCGGCGTCATCGGAGCCGCCATAGGAGCCTTTTTGCCCCGCCGTGCCTTCCAATTTTATTGAGCCTATTTTCAGCGAGTTGGTTTCAAGGTTTTGCGCAATGATGGTTATCAAAGAGCCCGACTGGGAATGCTCAAGTATTGCAAACGGGCGCGCCTCGCCCCTCCAATAGGCTGCGGATTGCGTGGCTTTGGCATCGCCTGCCACTCCGGGGAAAAAGCCCAGCAAAGCTATGCCCATCATGCTTCCCATAAGCAGCAAAAATAACAGGCCCATGATTGCAACGGCTGCGATTACTGCAAGAATTGCCGGGTGGATGCCTTTCTTTTCAGGAGGCGGGGATTGCGAGGGCATGCCGGATGAATCCGGTGGGGCGGGTGCACCCGCGCCCTGTGGCGCTGCGGTGGATGGCTGCGCCTGCACAAAGCTTGGGTGATTATCCAGATTCGGAAAGCTTGGCTGAGGAGGCTGGGGCGGAACCTCATTCAGCTGCCATATCATTCAAACTCCCCCTATTCCCTTGATGAAGCCGTCAAGCACTGTTGAGATTATGAAGAATATCAGCAGCCCGCTTGCGATGATGAATGGAAGGTATTTCACGCCCTCCCTTTTTGCGCCCCTTTGGATGACTCCGATCATCATGGACGAGAATCCGGCCGTCAGTATCATGGATGCAACTACAAAAAGGAAGAATTGCGAGGAAGTTACGGCCGGCTTTGAGAATTTTATAAGTGAGGCGCCTCCGACGGCAATTTGGGAAGGGTCTGGGATTTGGGAGAAGACGTGCTCCAATATGGTGATAAGCTTTGATGAGACTGCAAAAAGGAAGGGCGTGCCGATGCCCGCTGCAAACACTATGAAGATAATATACATCAAAAGCGAGGCTGAAATGTCTTTTTTTATTATCTGCATATTGCGCGTGTCCTCAGAGGTGCGCTCAAGTATTTCGGCAATCTGCCCGCCTGATGCAAGCCCCTGCTTGACAAGGGCGACCATGCGCCTTACGCTGCGGGAATTGGTGCGCGAGGCAAACCCATCGAGAGCCTGCGAGAAAGGAACGCCCCCGAAAGCCTGCTTTGCCACTATTGCAACTTCGTCTGAAAGAAGCCCGAACTCGGGTTTTGCGGCATACCACATGGCCTGGTCTATGGTCATGCCTGCCCGCACATTTGCGGCCGAAAGAGTGAGGAAATCCGGCAGCGCCTGCTCTATTTTTTCCCTTCTCTTGTCAGCCATGAGCAGAAGCGCGACATAGCCTGAGATGGCAATCAGTGCGAATGTGAGCGGGATTGAGATTGCTGCGGCCGCAAAGTATATGTATTGCGGGAGGTTAAGCACAAGCGGCTTTAGGAAAACCGCCCAGATGGAAAATTGGTAAATGGCCCCCCGAAGGGGCGGAAGAAGCACGATTGCAAGGAAAAGCAAAAATGAGAGGGCGATGGATGAGAAAAGGTAAACGCCCGCTGCGGCCTCCGGCGTGACACTAAGCCCGGCCGAGCTTAGGTAGCCCCCGATTAGCCTTACCCTGTCCCTGCCGAAAATCCTGCCTATGACCTCGTAAATGGAGGCGGTGTGTGCGGATGCGGAAACCATCACATCATCTCAAAGCTCGGGCGCGAGCTTTCCACCATGGATAGGAACATGTATTGCGTGATTGCGACGATTGCGAAGATGCCCCCAAGCAGCGACGTGCCTGCCACGGAAAAGCTTGAGCCCACGATGGACAGGAGCAGTATGATGAAGGCGACGCCAAGGGACGGGATTATGACGCCAAAGAGCATGAAGAACATCACAATTGGATTGAGCTTCTGGCCGTATGCCTTCACCGCGATGATTTGCTCGCGGGAAATCTGGTCAAGCACGGTTTCGAGGCTGCCGGCAAGGTCGGAGCCGGACATGAGGGAATTTGAAATCTGCAGAATGAGCCTGCGGAAATACTGGGAGGGGGAATTTTCCGCAACATCATGAAGGGCTACATTTGCAGGGACGCCCAAGGTGATTTTCTCCACCACCTTGTTGAACTCCTTGCTGACCTCGCCATAATCCTGCGAAACCCCGAGAAGGGCGTCAAAAAGCGTGAGCCCTGAGCGGAGCTCTATCAGAATATGCCTGCCGGCAAACAACAGGTCCTGGTCTATCTTCCTGCCCCTTCTTGCAATCGCAAGGTTGGGCTGCATCATCATGAAATTGAACGAGAACCAGAATATGAGGAAAATGCCGAAAAACGCGATTGCAGCCATCTCGGCAATGCCGGTTTGCAGCGCGGACATGCCCATCAGCAGGGAAATTTCAAGCGCGATTGTTATGGCTGCTGCGGACAGGCTTGCCTTTTCAACGAATTGCGAGGGGGTGTCGCGGATTTCGGCCATGAAAAGCTTTTTTTTCAAATCCGGGAATCCGGCTGCAACGCCGCTGAAGAAAGTCTCAAGCCCGGTTGTGTCAATTCCCTTTTTTGTCCGCAACGGGGTTGTGATGAACGGCTGCGGCGCAGAGCCGCCTGTTGCTGTTTTGCCTGTCTGGGTTTGGGCCATCGCATCATCCCTACTTTCTGAACTTCTTCTCTAGCTCTTTATTAAGTTTTTGGAACGCATCGTTTTGAGGGGGGGGCTTTTGCGGGCCATCTTCATCCACTCCGGACATCTTGGCCTTTACCTGGGAGCGGAATTCGTCGATTGACATGCCGCCCATTTTGTAGATATCATATATCCAGCGAGCTCTCTCCCTGGCATACGCGAAATATATTTCGTCAGCTATCACTGCGGCGCCCTCCGCTTTTTCCTGCGAGGACGGCTTTGCCCCAAGCACAGGGGCGTTTGCCGCGGAAATGCTTGATGAAACGGTTGGGGCGGAAACCCTGCTTTGGGAAGGCGGCTCGGGCTTGTCATTGGGAGATGGGATGCCGCCGCCTTTGTCTGCGCCCTCAACGCCCTTGATTTCATTCAAAGTCGGCATAGCTCGCGAAATAGAGGGTGTTGGCCCCGCGGCTGCATATTCGCTTTTCTCGCCTTGCCGCGAAGATGGCATCGCAGGGGGCGGGCGGGGAGGCGCCAACGCAGTTGCGGAAGATGAGGGGCTTTTTTGCATGGCGCCCTTGATTTGCGCCATTACAGACGCTGGAGCGGAAAGCAAAGATACGGGTGCCGATGTTTTGTTATCGTCATCCCCATCCTGGGGGGCATCATGCGGGCTGGTTGACGTTGATGGAGGCCTAGTTTTGGCAACGCTCACCATTTCGGTTGGGAATATGCTTTTTCGTTGTGTGGCGGAAGAAGCCTGCCCGCCTTCACTTTCCAAAGCGGTTTCCCCCGTTCGCTGGCGCCCGGGGAAGACGCGCCCGTCTTTTTTTATTGGCTGCAGGGAAACATGGGAGTAGGTTTCAGTTTCGATCTCCTCCTGTGGCTCCCTGCCAAGCCTTGCCCGAAGCGCATCCACGCTTTGCCTTGTTGGGAATACTCTTTTGTCACCTGGCGGAAGCGGATATGACGGCCGGGTAGAAACCTTTTCCGGAAGCTCTTCAGGTTCCGCAGGCACATCTGGAGCAGCCCGCATTTTTGAGGGAGGAGAGCCCACTGAAGGCCGGGCTGCTTTTGGAGGCGGCATTTTTAGAGCATCGAATTGTTTCGTTGGAGCAGAAGCAGGCCCTTTTGCAGCGGGCATCGAACTTGCGCGCGGCGCGGGCATTTTGTTTGCAGCGGGCATCGAACTTGCGCGCGGTGCGGGCATTTTGTTTGCAGCGGGCATCGAACTTGCGCGCGGCGCGGGCATTTTGTTTGCAGCGGGCATCGAACTTGCGCGCGGCGCGGGCATTTCGTTTCTTGCATTTGCCAAAGGCTGAATTACCGCATCTTTTTTGCCCTTCGGCTTGCTTGGGGGGGCAGGCGGCACGCCTCCATCGCCATCATCATCCCCATCACCCGAAGGCGCAATGGTTGGGGCGGGGATTGCATCCGCATTTTTTTTCTGTTTTTTTGGCGTGGATTTTGGAATCGCCTTGATTTTTGCACCTTGTTTCGCAGATGATTTGGCAGCCTTTCCTTTGGCAGCTTTTGCAGGCCCCTTTGATGCGGGGGCAGCCTTGGATTTCTTCCTCATCGGCTTCCCTTCATCCGCGTTATCTTCTTCGGCTTCGCTTTCGCCTTCTTCTTTGCCTTCGGCAATTGCTTTTTTCCTCATCGCCTTTTCGTCATCGGCATTCTCTTCACCTGCAGCCCCCTCGCTTTCTTCATCATCGGCAGCTTTCTTTTTCCCCATCGGCTTTTCGTCATCGGCGTTATCTTCTTCGGCTTCGCTTTCGCCTTCTTCTTTGCCTTCGGCAATTGCTTTTTTCCCCATCGGCTTCCCTTCATCCGCCCTATCTTCTTCGGCTTCGCTTCCGCCTTCTTCTTTGCCTTCGGCAATTGCTTTTTTCCTCATCGGCTTCTCTTCTTCGGCAGCCCCATCGCCATCTTCCTCGCCTTTGCCTTCAAAAGCATCCATCTGCTTAATCCTGATTCCGCCGAAATCTTCCCCGAACATTTTGGCTTTTGTTTTGCCGGAAGGCTTTTCGGCAATTTCATCAGATGGCCCCAGATTCTCATCGCCAGATAGGCCTTCCTCTTTTGATGGCCCCTCTTCATTTTCAAAACCACGGCCGGCTTCATCCGACGATAGCCTTCCTTTTTCCTCGCCCGTGCCTTGCCTTGCGGCTTCAATATCTGTTATCGATTCCCCGCCCTCAACAGATTCGGCCTTTAGGCTTGGCATGGCGCGGAATTTGCGTATCAGCCTTTGCGCCGCGGATTCCTGTTCAGCGGAAGAAAGGCTGGGCTCTCCAGCAGATGTGATTTCCCCTGCGGGGCCATGTTGCCCTTCCTCTTTTGCAAAAGCCCCCTGCCCCGGGCCTTTTGCCGAAAGCGGAGTTATCAGGGGTGCGGATTGTTTTGGCAGCGGGGGCGGCATTTGCATTTCTTGCCCCATTTCTTGGCTTTGCCGCATATCGGATGGGGGGGCCGGGCTGGGCGGGGATTGGCTGGGCGCCCCATATGTCTGCCTGAATGAATATGCTGATTGGCTGGAAGGCGCGGCGTTTTCCATAGGCGCGGCGTTTTCACCCTGTGGCCTTTGCGAGGCTAAAGATGAAGAAGGCGGGGGAATTCTTGGGGGGGCCATGGATGAGGGGCTTTTTTGGGCATACTGGGAGTCTGTGCCCATGGTCGGATACCCCGGATGCTGGGTTGGGGCGGAATAAGGCGGAATGGGCGATTGGGAAGGCTGCGCCCCAAGTTGGCCAGGTGCGCCATATTGTGGTTTTGGAGGCGGTTGCCCGGAAAGCACAGTAGAAGATGCTGGCGGCTGTGGCTGGGCAGCGGTTGCGCCGCCTGTTGCTGCAGGTTTTTTCCCAAATTGCGGCAGGCCGGGAATGTTCGTGGGGAATTTAAAGCCGCCAAACCCTGCGCGCGGTGCGGGCGCTTTTGGCAAGCCGGCTGATTTTTCCTGCGCCGATGAAAATTCGTGGAGCACTTTTTCCTCGGGGGTTTCCTGGGGCTGCTGAGGTTTCATGTCGATGCGGGGAAGCTGGACGCTCATGCGGGCGCCTGAGGCCCCTGTTGCGCCTTCCACATGCCTAGCCTGCACGCTTGCCTCGAAAAACGAGATCTGCTCGAATTCCTCCTCTCCAAACGCGCCATCGTAAGATGCTCCGCTGTAATCCAGCTGGCGGCGGACCGTGGGAAGAGCCTCGCGCTCGACCAATTTTGCCTCTGATGACAATTGGGAAAAGGTGGGCAGCCCCTCGCTTTCGCTTGGCGTAATCCGCTCATTGCCTGCACCTTTTCCAGCCATATGCCATCCCTGATTTGATTAGCTTTCGAAGGCCCAATTCTGGTTTTTTGCCACGGCATCAAGGACTTCCTCGGCGTTCATGTAATAATGCGAAACAACCGCGCCCACGGAATTGACGTCGCGGTAATGCTTCTTCACCATCCAGTTGAGGACCTTGGCCTTGTCGGAAATATCCTGGTCGATTTCCTTTGGCGTGAGGCCGGCATATAGGGACAGGGTGCTTGAAAGCGTCATCATTTTGCCGGCTTCGACAATTTTGTCCGATTTTAGGTCCCAGCGGTAGAGCACGTTGGCATCCCCGCCCTTTTCAATCTCGGCAAATTCTAGGGTGCGGCGGATGTTGAGGCGCCTGTGGCGGAACTGCACCACAATCCCCGCAAGCGCGTCAAGTATTCCCTTTGGCATTGCAATGGGCGGGTTGGTGAGGCGGCTTATAGTCTCTTCGGCATTATCGGCGTGCAATGTGGCGTAAACCGAGTGGCCGGTATGCATGGCCTCGAAAAGGATTTCCGCCTCGCGCTGCTTCCTCACCTCGCCAACTATGATGCGGTCAGGGCGCTGGCGCAGCGAATTCACAAGCAAATCCTGCATCGACACTTCGCCTTTCCCTTCCGAATTGGGCTCGCGGGTGGTCATTGGCACCCATTGCAGGAAAGAGGGCAGTGTAAGCTCGCGCGTATCTTCAATGGATATCACGCGCTGGTTTGCCGGGATAAGGCAGGAAATTGCGTTGAGGAAGGAAGTTTTGCCGGAGCCGGTGCCGCCCGACACCAAAAGCGACATTTCATTCTGGATGCATAGCCAGATGAGGCCGGACACCTGGGGCGAAATGCAGTTCAGCTCGATAAGATAGGGCAGCGTCCATGGGTTTTTTGAGAATTTCCTGATTGTGATGGTATTGCCGAATGCCGAAATAGGGTAGAGCGTCGCGTTCACACGCTCGCCTGTTGGAAGGTGGGCGTCCATCAGGGGCGTAAGCACGTTGATTTGCTTTCCTATGCGCCGCCCTATCATGGACGCGTAATCGTAAATGGCCTCCTCGCTCTTGACGAAAATGTTGGATTTGCACCAGCCGTATTTCTTGTGGTAAATCCACACAGGGTCGGATGATGAGTTGATGACGATTTCCTCAAGGCGCTCATCGTGGAGCGGCGCCTCAAGGTCGCCAAGCCCCAGCGAATTCTGGATGAGGTATGCGGTCAGGATTTTCTTTTCCGCCTCGGACAGCGATGGGAAGTGCTTGGAGAGAAGCTGCACCGCCTTTGCCTCGAATTTCTTGCGCACGTCGTCGCGCTTCTTTGGGTCCATGATGTCGGTGATGTCAAGCTTCACGGTTGTGATAAGCTCGCCGCGCAATGTGTTGAGCACAAGGCGCGTGCCCTCCATCAGGCCGCGCACGGTAAGCTCGTAGTGCAGCACGAAGTCATCGGGGTAATAGACTACCTTTGCGAGCACCTGGATGCCTTCGTTGTCAAATGAGTACGATTCGATTTCCTTCCCGGAGGTGCGGCCTTGCGCGCCCTGCCGTATGTCCGTTGATTCCTGAAGGCCTGAAGACATTTTTTTTTGCAAATTGTCAGCCATGCATACTACCCCCGCAACATTCCCCATCCATGCAAACTTTCCCCGGAACCGCTTCGCAATCCGCATATCCAGCCATATCTTTTAATGGCTCTTACCCCTTCCCTTTTTTCCTCCCGCCTTCATCAGGGGAATCGTCCGATTCAAGCTCGGATGTGAATGCCATGGCTTGCAGGTAGAACAATATCTGCCTTGCCTGCCCGAAGTCCCGGATTATTTTGAGCCACTGCTCGCGCGCGGCCTTTGCCTGCTCGATATTCATGGATGCCGTGCCTTCTGCAAGCTTCAGCCCGTTGCGGATAAGCGAGATATGCTCAAGCGGGCCCGCAATGTTCGGGCGCGACATCAATAGGCGGGAGTAGGCCGTAGCGGCAAACTGGCGAACCCCCCTGCTGGCCGTTTCGTCGGACATTATGGAATCGAAGAATGAAGCCCGCATCGCAAACGCCCAGTCGCGCTGCTCATCGTCAAGCCGTGAAAGGAAGAACAGGTAGCTCCCCGATGGCTCGAGCCTGTCCTTGACAAATGAAATCTGCATCGCCTTTCTTGCAATCAGGTAGCATAATGGCTGCTTTATTTCCGGGTGCTCGGACATTATCAGGCCGTAGACCGCCAATGCCTCGCCCACCATTGCCTTGGATGATGAATTTGACGTTGCGATTTCCACGGACTTCAGCGCCTTTTTCAGGTTGATGCAAAGCTCGATTGTCGCCCTCTGTTCGATGGACGCATTTTCAAGGATGGAGAGGAAGCGCGCCTCCGCCTTTCTGCGCTGCTCAGGCTGCAGCGAGTCGTCCTTGAACTTCCAGTAGAGCGCTTCGGTGCGAAGCGCCTGGATGAATTTCTTCTGTTCGAATGAGGCGGATTCGAAGAAAGATGCCAGCGGCATTACTTTGCGGGGCATGGCAAGCTCGGCCATTACGAATGAATTCCATTCCGGCAGCGACACAGGCTCGGTGTTTTCAGGCCGTGTCATGCTTTCAAGTTCGGAAAGGTCGAATTTGGACGGCATGAGCATTCCAAGCTGCTTTTTCTCCTTCTCGGACATGGTGGAAACGCCCTTCTGCAATGGCAGTGATTTCCCCTTTTCAAATTGGGGCTCCTTGCCGCCCTCGGGCTGCACAGGCTTTGCCTCTGCTTTGGCCTCATCAGGCAGGGACAGCATGCTGGAAAACAGGTCGCCAAGAGTGCTTTTTTTCTTTGCCAAGGCTGCGCCGCCTTTGCCAGTTTTTTGCTCGTAGCCCTCATCCTTGACTATGATATGGGGCGGCTCAGGAAGCACCGGCGGAACCTCTTTTGTGGGGAACAGCTTTTCAGCAAGGAAATTCTTGCGCAAAAGCGGGTCTTCGGTGCGGATTTCGCCAAGCTGGCTTTCCAATCCAGCACCCTCGCGCAAAGTGAGGTCGCTTGGCATAAGCCGGCTTTCGGATTTTTGCATCTTGGCTTTCCTGTCCGCCTCTTCCTGTGTTGCCAGTTGCACTGTGGCTTTTTCCTCTTGTTTTTGCCTTGCTTCCCCGTCTTTTGCCATTTGCAGCGCCGCCTTTTCCCCTTGTTTTTGCCTTGCTTCCTCATCTTTTGCCCTTTGCAGCGCCGCCTTTTCCTCGGCTTTCCTTCCCGCCTCTTCCTGTTTTGCCCTTTGCAGCGCCGCCTTTTCCTCGGCTTTCCTTCCCGCCTCTTCCTGTTTTTTCTGTTTCTTTTGCGCCAGCAATTGCTCCTTCTCCTCAATCTTGATGCGCTTTTCCTGGTCCTTTTTCAGCTTCTCCACGGCCACTTGTGCCTTCTTCTCAAGCTTTTTCTGATTCGCAAGCTCTTTTGCGGAAATTTTCGGCAATGCCTTTTTGGCTTCTGCCGCCATTTTCTTTGGCACACTCCGCCCCTCTTCTTTCATGGGCGAAGTTGGAACGTCGGCCGGGGGCATTTTCGCAGCCGTTCGTGCTGGCGCCGCATACTTTGGCACTGCGGTTTCCTTGGCACCGAAGTTGAACAGCCCGCCAAACAGGCCTGCGCTTTGCGGTTTCGTTTTTAATTGAATTGACCGCTCCAGCGCGCTTTTCTGCCTTTCCAGCTCAAGCATTTTTTGCGTCTGGTCAATCCTCCTTTCCTCTTCCATCCGCTGTTTCTGCCGCTCAAGCGCAAGCCTCTGCTGCTCTTCCTCGCGCTTTTTGTTTTCTGCAGTTTTCTGCAGCTCTTGCGCAAGCCTCTGCTGCTCTTCCTCGCGCTTTTTGTTTTCTGCAGTTTTCTGCCGCTCCAGCGCAAGCCTCTGCTGCTCTTCCTCGCGCTTTTTGTTTTCTGCAGTTTTCTGCCGCTCCCGCGCAGG
>Ga0082335_1003676_pt1 | contig 24711 bp, 16 predicted proteins | sample Subgrocontami58m_FD_72375 | JGI IMG/M metagenome (GOLD analysis project Ga0082335, IMG submission 72375) | Subsurface groundwater microbial communities from S. Glens Falls, New York, USA - GMW37 contaminated, 5.8 m (SPADES assembly) (version 2) ...
CACCGCGGGCCGCTCCGACGCCCTGGCCGATACGGTGAACTACACTCTGGTCTTCCGCGCGGTGCGGGACGTGATGGACGGCCCCCGCCGCAACCTTCTGGAATCGCTGGCGGAGCAGATAGCGGCGCGGGTGCTGGCGCTGCCACACGTCCAGGAGGTGCGGGTGACCATCCACAAGCCGCAGGCGCCTCTCAAGGGCGCCGTCTTCCAGGACGTGAGCGTGGAGGTGGAGCGGCGCCGCGCTCCGCGGGAGTGACCGGACGATGCAGCGCACCGGCGTCGCGAACCTGCCCCTGCACGGCGGCAAGGCGCCCGCGTGGCTCTTCCAGCGCATGGTGCGGCTCTCCCGCGAGATCGCCGTCGTCGTGGTGGAGGACTACGGCCCGGACGAGCTGCTCCGCCGGCTCTCCGACCCCTTCTGGTTCCAGGGCTTCGGCTGCGTCCTGGGCTTCGACTGGCACTCCAGCGGGCTGACCACGACGGCGTGTGGCGCGTTGAAGGAGGGCCTGCGCGGCCTGGAGCGTGACTTGGGCGTCTTCTTGGCGGGCGGCAAGGGCGGGACATCCCGCAAGACGCCGTCGGAAATCCAGGCCGCGGGCGACGCGCTCTCCGTGGACGCCGCGCGCCTTGTCTATGCCAGCCGGATGTCCGCCAAGGTGGACTCGGCGGCGGTGCAGGACGGCTACCAGCTCTACCACCACGCCTTCATCTTCACCCGCGACGGGCGCTGGACCGTGGTGCAGCAGGGCATGAACGAGCAGAACCGCTACGCCCGCCGCTATCACTGGCTGGGCGAGGCCGTCAGCGACTTCGTGTGCGAGCCGCACGCCGCAGTCTGCGCGGACGTTCGCGGCGACGTGCTGAACCTGGTGGCGCGGGAGAGCGACGGGGCACGCGCGGCCATCCCGCGGGTCGTGGCGCGGGAGAAGCCGGAGAGGCTCGTCGCCGAGCTGAAGCACGTGCAGACGCTCGACCTGCCGCCGCGCCATCATCTGCTGGCGGTGGACATCCACCCCGACCGTCTGAGCAAAATCCTCGTTTCCACGTACGAGCGGCAGCCCGGCGACTTCGAGTCGCTGCTGGCGCTGGAGGGCGTCGGGCCGCAGACCATCCGCGCGCTGACGCTCCTAGCGGAGCTGCTGCACGGCGCCCCGGCGAGCTGGCGCGACCCGGCCCGATACGCTTTCGCGCATGGCGGCAAGGACGGCTACCCGTTCCCCGTGGACCGCGCCACGTACGACAAAAGCATCGAGCTGCTGCGGACGGCGGTGCGCCGCGCCCGCATCGAGCCGCGCGAGAGGGGGCAGGCGCTGGACCGGCTGGCGCTGGCGACGTCGGAGGGCGGCTAGCCTTGGACATCGCCTGGGGATGCTCGCACGATAGTAGCGAGGGCTTCGAGCGCGGAAGGGCGCGGGCGGGAGCATCCACGGAAGGGGATCAAGCGTTGTATTAAGTAAGGTTGACAGAACGTCAACGCGGGGGAGTATCATAGGCGTCACCGGATTGGCGTAGCTGGATTCCAGGGCTTACGGGAGGGCGAACAATGAAGACCAGCACGAACAAGGCGCGGACCATCGGTGAGCTGCGCAAGAGCGGCTACAAGGTCGTTTCCATCAAAACGGAGATGCGCAGGAACCTGGTGGAGAAGGTGCGCCGTCAGGAGGACCTCTTCCCCGGTATCATCGGGTATGAGGACACGGTCATTCCCCAGGTGGAGAACGCCATACTGGCCGGGCAGGACATCATCTTTCTGGGAGAGCGCGGCCAGGCGAAGTCGCGCCTCATCCGGGCGCTGGTCAGCCTCCTGGACCCGGAGATACCGTACATCGCCGGGTGCGAGATATACGACACCCCCTTCGCGCCCATCTGCCGGGCCTGCCGCGACAAGGTCGAACGCTCCGGCGACGGCGTGGAGCTTGCGTGGCTGCCGCGCGAGCAGCGCTACGCGGAAAAGCTCGCCACGCCGGACATCACCATCGCCGACCTCATCGGCGAGGTTGACCCCATCAGGGTCGCGGAGGGCCGCTATCTCTCCGACGAGCTGACCATCCACTACGGGCTTATCCCGCGCACCAACCGCGGCATCTTCTGCGTCAACGAGCTGCCGGACCTGGCGGAGCGTGTCCAGGTGGGCCTGTTCAACCTGCTGGAGGAGCGGGACATCCAGATCAAGGGGTACCGCGTCCGGCTGCCCCTGGACGTGTACGTGGTCGCCAGCGCCAACCCTGAGGACTACACCAACCGCGGGCGCATCATCACGCCCCTGAAGGACCGCTACGGCGCTCAGATACGCACGCACTATCCGCGCACCCTGGAGCACGAGATGCACATCATGGAGCAGGAGCGGACACGGGTGGAGGACGTGGGCGTCAAGGTCGTGACTCCCCCGTTCATGCGCGAAATCATCGCGGAGATCACCACGCTGGCCCGCCGGAGCTCGGACATCAACCAGCGCTCCGGCGTCTCCGTGCGCGTCTCCATCGCCAACTACGAGACGCTGACCAGCAATGCGCTGCGCCGCGCCATTCGGTGCAAGGAGGAAGAGGCGGTCCCGCGCGTGAGCGACCTGGCGTTCCTCGTCGCCTCCACCGTCGGCAAGATAGAGATGGAGACCGTGGAGGACGGCAGCGAGGGCCGGACGCTGGAGGGCCTGACCAAGAAGGCGGTGTCCAACGTGTTCGGGCGGCGTTTCACCGTCCACGAGTTCGACGACCTGGTGCGCCGCTTCGAGGAGGGGCTGGTCATCGAAACCTCCGACACGCTGCCCTCCGCCGAGTACACGCAGAAGATGAGCGAAGTCCCGGAGCTGGCCGAGGGCGTGCGCAGGCTGGACCTGGGAGAGTCGCCCGCCGCCGTGGCCTCGGGCGTGGAGTTCATTCTGGAGGGGCTGCATCTCAACCGACGTCTGAACCGCGACCGGGTGGAAGGGAAGACCCGCTACAGGGGGTAATCTCGCCGTGGCCTTTTACCGGTATTCGCGCTGGGACGGGAAGCAGGACGTCTTCCCGCTGCACCAGGACGACCTCATGGAGGAGCTGTCCGACCAGCTCCTGGGCCACGGGGACGTGTCCTCCGCCCTTGAGTCCATGACGCAGAAGGGGTTCAAGAACCGTCTGGGAGACCGCTTCCAGGGATTGCAGGACATTCTCCAGCAGCTCCGCTCCTTGAAACAGCACACCCTTGAGCAGTACGACCTGAACTCAGTGATGGACGACATGCGCCGTCGGCTTGATCAGATTGTCCAGAAGGAGCAGCAGGGCATTGACCGGCGCGTGGACGAGGCGCTGCGCCGCTACCAGGAAGAGCGCCGGCGCGACGGGGAGGGAGGCCTGCCCTCGGAGCTTGCGGAGAACCTGCTCAAGACCCTGCAGCGCCTGGCGGAGAAGAACAAGGACACGTTGAACAATCTGCCCGCGGACAGTCCCGCGGGCGCCCTCCGGCAGCTTCAGGACTACGAGTTCATGGACGCGGAGGCGAAGCGTCAGTTCGACGAGCTGATGCAGGAGCTGCGGCGAAAGATGCTGGACTCCTTCGTCAAGGACCTGTCGCAGCAGCTCCAGGCCATGACTCCACGAGACATGGCGGGCGCCAAGGAGATGGCGCGGGACCTGAACCGCATGCTGGAGGAGCGCGCGCGCTCCGAGGCGTCGGAGGACTTCCAGGAGTTCATGCGGAAGTACGGGCGCCTGTTCGGGCCGGAGCCACCGCGGAGCATGGACGAGCTCGTTGACCACATGCAGCATCAGATAGCCCAGATGCAGTCCCTTCTGGACAGTATGTCCCGTGAGTCACGGGAGCAACTCCGCGAAATGCTGCGGTCGGTGTTCAAGGACGAGGAGCTTCTGGGCGAGATGGCGCGCCTTTCGGCGAACCTGGAGTCGCTGCAGCCCATGGGGCAACTGCGGCGGGAGTACCCGTTCCACGGCGGGGAGTCCCTGACACTGGAAGAGGCCTCGCGGCTCATGGAGCGGCTCCAGAAGATGGATGACCTGGAACGCCAGGTCCGCAGAGCGCAGCAGAGGTCGGGCAAGGTTGACCTGGACCCGAGCGCTTTGGGAGAGCTGCTGGGCGATGAAGCGTCCCGTACTGTCGAGCAGCTACGGAAGATGACCGAGGTGCTGGAATCGGCGGGCTACATCCGGCGCATCGGAAACCGCTACGAGCTGACGCCGCAGGGCATGCGCAAGATAGGGCAGAAGGCGCTGCAGGAGATATTCGCCTACATCAAGAGGGACAGAGCGGGCCAGCACCGCGCGGAGCAGCGCGGACGCGGCGGCGAGCGCGTGGACGAGACGAAGCCCTACGAGTTCGGCGACTCATTCCACGTGGACCTGAACCGCACCCTGATGAACGCCGTCGAGCGCGGGGCCGGTGTGCCCGTCAGGATGCGCCCCGACGACTTCCAGGTGTTCAAGACGGAGCAGGTCAACCAGTCCTCCACCGTGCTCATGCTGGACCTGAGCCTGTCCATGGCCATGCGCGGCAACTTTCTGGCCGCCAAGAAGGTGGCGCTGGCGCTGGACAATCTCATCCGCACGCAGTTCCCACGGGACAGCCTGTTCATCGTCGGGTTTTCCACGTATGCGCGGGAGGTCAAGCCGGAGAAGCTGCCGTACCTCTCGTGGGACGAGTTCGACCCGTACACGAACATTCAGCACGGCCTGGCCCTCTCGCAGAAGCTGCTCGGCAAGGTGCGCGGCGGGACGAAGCAGATAGTCATGATCTCCGATGGCGAGCCGACGGCGCACATCGAAGGCGGACAGCTGTTTCTCCAGTACCCGCCCAGTCCGCGGACCGTCCGCGAGACCCTCCGGGAGGTGCGGCGCTGCACGCAGAAGGGCATCGTCATCAACACGTTCATGCTGGACAAGAACTCTTACCTTGTGGAGTTCATCGAGCAGCTGACGCGCATCAACCGGGGGCGGGTGTTCTACACAACGCCGGAGCGCCTGGGGCAGTACATCCTCGTGGACTATCTGAGCAGCCGCAAGCGGCGCGTGTTGTTCTAGAAGCTTGAGGCCCTCACCCCCTCGGTGTCCCCCTCTCCTGGGAGAGGGGGATGATGGAGAAAGCTCAGGGGACACCCCTGAGACCCCGTCGGAGGGACTCTGTCCCTCTGAACTCCCTTCAGACGGACGCATGATGCCGGCGCAGTCCCCTGACGCACGCGGGACGCGACGGGCTGCTCCGAGGTCGGCCCCTTTCTGTCGCGGAAGGCTATCGCGGCTTTGGCCCCGTGACGCGGTACAGCGGCCCGCGCTTCTCGACGGCGTAGGCGGCCTGGACGTGCTCGTTGGGGTCAGTCAGATAGACGGGCCGCACGGGCAGGGCCGCGGCCACCAGGCCTCGGAGCCGCGCGGCGTAGTCCTTCTCCGTCGGCGCGGGCACGTCCGGGTAGCGCCGGTGTAGCTGGGCGACGTACCAGTCGTACTGCACAAGCTCGGCGGAGACGACCCTCGCGGGCCATCGGGCGTCAATGGCCTGCTGATAGTACCAGAGGGTGAACACGTGGCGCTCCGTCTGGGCGATGACGAGGGCGTCCGGCTCCACCGTCGCGACCACCTCGCGGGCGTAGTCGAGGGCCGACGTGTCAGCGCGCAGGTCCTGCACGGCGTACTGCGTGACGAGCGACGCGCCGGGCACGACGGCCAGCGCCAGCGCTATCGCGAGCGCGGGACCCGCCGTGGACATGCGCCGTGCGGTGGCGAGACGCGGGGCCAGGACGCCCGCGACGAGATAGTGCAGACCGGCGACGAGCCAGAGGGCCATCACCATGAAAACGGGCAGCAGGTACAAGTACGAATCAGGGGTGTTGTAGAGCACGGCGAACACGGAGATGAGCAGAGCGCCCCACAGCGTGAGCAGGGTGAGCGCGCGGTTGTACGTCCATAGGAACGCGAGTCCGACGACCGCCAGCCCGAAGCCCACCGGATTGAACTGCTGGATGAGGTATCCGGCGTAGCTGGCCAGCCTGGTCGGCAGGGCGGACGCGGGAAGACCGAACACGAAGTTACGGTAGGGTTCGCCCGTCACCACCCACAGGAACCCTGCCAGATTGGACGCGTCGCTCCAGTTCACCGGAGGATCGGTCGCCGCGCGCCAGGGCAGATAGGCATAGACGGTAAGCCCGGCCAGGAGAGCGGACGGCGCCATGACCGCGCCGGGGATGCGGCGTCGCAAGGCGAGGGCGAGGAAGAGTCCCGGCGCCGCCACGAGAGCGAGCGTCAGATGGTTCCCCGTCCCCAGCCCCGTCGCCAGCGCGCCCGCGATGAGCCATGCGCTCGTGCTTTTGGGCGAGGACGCGAAGGATACCGAGTGGAGCAGGCCGAGGGTGCAGAGGAGGACGGCGGAGGCGAAGAATGCGTGAAGGGCGTACACCTCCGTGATGGTGGCCTGCGACCAGGGGAGGGGCGCGAACGCATAGGCCAGCGCGCCGACGGCCGCTATGGCCTTGCGCGTGCGCGGACTGCCGGAATCCGGCTTGAACGTCAGCTCCTGCACCAGGCGCGCCGCCAAGTATAGCACGCCCGCCGCCGCCGCCGAGAGGACGGCGGACATCATGTTTAGCCGGTATGCTATGTCTCCCCACGGGAGGGCCGTGGAGAAGAAGCGCCCCAGCAACATGTACGTGGGATAGCCGGAGGGGTGCGGCACTCCGAAGGTAGCGACCGCCGCCGCCAGGTCTCCGCCGTCCGCGCCCACGTTCCGCCACGTGAGCGTGGGCGCCACCATGGGGCCGTACACGGCGAGAGCGCACACGGCCACAGCCAGAGCCATCAGGACGTCAGGGCGTCTGATACCAGAGCTGTGAATCGTTCCCGCGTGCATACGACGCCTCGCTCCTCACAAAAGTGTAGCCCGGCGGATACCCGTCGGGCTACACGATGGTCAGGCTGGTGGATTGGACCGCGTTATATTCGGCCCTTTCGCTGCTCGCGCAGGAGGTAGCCGCCGGACAGGAGCAGCAGCAGGCCCAGCGCGCCCATCGCGGCCAGAAGCCCCTGGGAGGGAGCGCTGTCGCCGACGACGGGCGGACGTGGCGTCGCGACAGGCGTCGGCGTGCCGACCACAGCGGGCGTCGCCGTTGGCGTGGGCGTCGGCTGCGGCGGCGGCTGCTCGAAGGCCGTCAGGTAGAAGATGCCGAAGCCGTCAGGCGACATGCCCTGGAAGACGGCGCGCTTCTCCTCGTCCGTGCCCGTGCGCCTGGTGGCGAGGATGGAGAGATCGCCTTCGGGAGACTCGCGGAGGATGGCGATGTTCTGCTCGCCCACGGAATCAACCCATGCCTGGTCCACGTTCATCACGATTTCCGCGTCCGTGGTGGGCAGGTCCACGGTCACGATGTTGATGGCGTAGGCCACGTCCTTGACGAACGGAATGGACGGAGTTGGGACCGGCGTTGGCGTCGTCGTGGCCGCCTGCAGCGAGAAAGCGACAGGCTCCAGTTCAAGCGGGCCGAACGAGCCGGGCAGTACTCGTGCGGAACGAGGCCGGTAGAGCCGCAACGCGGCTACACGAGAGCGCGCGTTGAAGGGTGAGACAACGCTTGCCGACAGGGACGAACGGCTCGTCGGCGAGGCCCTCAGCGGAGAGCGGGGGACCGAGAAGGCGATGTTGCCGACGCGCGGGTCCTCCGTCCTAAAGTTCTGTGTTTGCTGCACCACAGAGACGGACGGGTTCCCCACAGTGATCTGAGCTTGGGTGCCGGTGCCCTGCACGAAGTTGGGTACGCCCGAGATGATGGCGACGGTGAATCCGTTGATAGGGTTGAAGGCGAAGGGCATGGAGACGAACTGCGGGGTCACGACCAAGCCTGACGCCTGGTCGCGGAACGTCAGGCCCACGCCCTGCCCGGTGCCAGAAATAAGCGCTCCCAAGTTTACAGGGATATTCAACTGAAGCTGCGGCGGTGGCGGCGGCGTGAACACTCCTGGCAGCGATGGTGGCGCAAAAAACGGAGCTGTCGGCTCCATGCTCCACCCAATGCCGGTAAGAGTCAGGCCAGGGCTGACGTTCACGGTAAACGGGTTCACGGTCACGGTTGTAAAAAGCGTTCCCACGGCAAAGTTTACGCTGGGGGGTGGCGCTACCGCTGGTGGCGGCGGCTTCGGCGCTGTTATCGCCACCACGGGCGGCGGCGGGATCACCAGCGATATTACTGGTCCTGTTATCACCGGTCCTATTGGTCCTATTGGTCCTACTGGTCCTACTGGCACTGAAACCGACGGCCCGGTGGTTATGACGGATGAAGTCGTGGCTGGCCGCGGCGTGGGCGTCGGCGTTGGCGTGATGGTCGGCGTAGGCGTAATGGTTGGCGTTGGCGTTGGCGTAATGGTTGGCGTGTTGGTCGGCGTCGCCGTGGGTGGGACCGGCGTATTGGTCGGTGTGGCCGTCGGCGTGTTAGTCGGCGTCGCCGTGGGTGGGACCGGTGTGTCGGTCGGCGTGGGCGTGGGTGTATTGGTTGGCGTCGGCGTGAACGTGGGCGTCGCCGTGGGCGTATTGGTCGGCGTCGGGGTGTTCGTGGGCGTTGGCGTAGGGGTAGGCAACGTGCTTTGCGCCAGCACATCGCGAGTCCCTGAGGTGGGACTGCTCCAGGCGCCTCCCACGAGAGCGGCGCCGAGAAGGACAGCTCCAGACAGAAGGATTACGACCGATGGGAGTTTGAAGGTTGGTGGTCGTCGCATAGCATACCCCTTTCCCGCGAAAGGTGGAAACGGGAAAAGGCCCCGCCTGGCCCTCCTGTCCTCCTTTGCCTGCCGGAGGCGTCACCTCCTGGCTATGGCTATGTGGAACTCCCTATTCGTGTTCAGACTAGTCAGAAGTCGAGCAGGATTAACCGTCACCGGACTGGCGTACGGCATCCAGACAGTAGGAAGCATAGAAGATGGGGCGACGATTGTCAAGGTCAGAGGGATTTCTTTTGTGCCGGGTTGTTTCTCGACGAAAAGAGTGTAAGTCCACTGGTCTCCCTCGCGCCGCACGACCGTCGCGGGCAGCGCGTATTCAAAACGGATTTGTCGGGTCTGGCCCGGCGGCATCACGAAGAAGTGGGAGAACTCCTGCTTGCCCCACTGGATGTCGCCCACGACGTTCCACGTGCTCGCCAGGTCCGGTCCGAAGCGCGCCACCATGCTCCCCTGCGGTATGGGGACGAAGCTGGTGCCCAGAAGCCTGCTGCCCTCCGGCACATACGTGCGCAGGAAGTTCCAGTAGCAGCCCTCCTGCCACTCCTTGTAGTCCGAGACGAAGGTAGCCTGTTGCTGGCAGGTGGTCAGCGTCTTGCGGCTGGTGTTGGTGTATGTGATGGTGAGTTGGGCGGTCGCCTGTCCATTGTCGTCAATAAGCACCCGGTAGTCGAGGCTCTCGGTAATCGCCGCGTTGATTTTGTTGAAGCCGACGTTCGTGTCGGTCACCATCAGGTAGTCGCCATCGCCTTTGACAATGGCCCCGTTCCACTGGCGATCGTGCAGCAGGGCTTTCAGCGGCTGGTCGTCCATGTCCATGAGAAGGTGCTTGTCCTCCAGGTTCTGCAGGACGCTTCGGACCAGCTTGCCGCCTTCCGTGAAGGATAGGCCCTGGTTGAAGCGAAGGAGGATGCTTTCGAAGAGGCCCTTCATCAGCACCTTCTTGGCGGGAAGCGTTGGGCTCTCCGGAGGCGTCCAGAAGCGGGAACTCATGCCGTATTCCAGCTTCTGCTGAATGTTGGAGGGGTCAACGCGCTCTCCCGTGTACTGGAGCGTGATGGAGCCCAGTGCTTCCACCAGGTTGCGCACCGCTACCTCGTCCACCGCGATGACGCCGTCCACTGTCTCTCCCTGACCCCTGCGATAGAACTCCCGCGCCTGGCTTGCCGCTGTCGGGAAGTCCGCGGACCAGTTGGAGTCCCGGAACGTCCATATTCCTCCCCACAGGGTGATGGCCAGAGAGCGCGGTGGGGTGGGGGCCTGCACGAGCCGGTCGTCCACGTCGGAGCTGTTGAAGAAGTCTAGGCGGACCACTTTCGCCTTGTCCACGGTGACCAGCCAGACTCCGGACAGGAACCCGCCCGTGGGGCGCAACTCCTGGGTGTTCTGGGCCAGGATGAGAAACGAGCGTGGTCTGTCCAGCCCCAAAAGCGTCCGGCTGAGCGCTGGCCCCGCCGTGGCCAGTTTAAGGCTCGCGTCCAGGCGCGGACTAGCCGCGTCCACGGCGTTGACCGCCGCCGCGAGACCGGGTGGCAGCTTGCTGGCGTCAATGCTCCTGCGAGCGGCTTGGGCTCGTTGCATGGCTTCCTGGGCCAGCGCGAACTGGGGCGCGCCGGCCTCCAGGGCGGACGCCATGTCAGCGTCGAAGGTGCTGAGTGAAATGCGGCTTAGCTGTCGCCGCGTCAACGCCTGCGCCATGGGATTCAGGCCAGCCAGAGTGTACTGGCCCGCGTGCACCACGTCCAGCCCGAACTCCAGAACGGGAGGCGCCTGGCGGAGTTCCTGGGCTTCAGGGAGCCAGCCGGGAACCAGGGGGCCGTAGCGCTCCGCAACGACCTTGAGGGCGATGAGGTCTGTTTCCGCCCCGTCCATGTCCGCGCGCAGGGCGGACAGACCACTCGAAGGCAGCATGAGGGACGGGCTGGTCATGGCCTCCTGCAAACGAGAGAGACGACCCCTGGCGCTCTGGGTCAGGCCCTGTATGCGGACGTACTCGACGAGGCCAAGCGCCGCGATGATGACCAGCAGCGCCACGGCGGCCAGAAGAAGCCTGCGCCAGCTCATAACGCGCTAGGGCAGGACAATGGTCTGGCCGATAGAAAGTCCGTTCACCACTTCCACTTCCAGACCGCTGGTGCTGCCGGTGGTGATCTCCACGCGGCGGGTCCTGCCCCCATCCAGGACGTCAACGTACTTGCGCACGCCGTCTGACGTGATAGCGCGGGAGGGGATCAGGAGAGCGCGGGAGTTGGGACGTGTCACCAGGATGGCGTCAAGGCCAATGCGGATGGTGCGGGGAATCGATTCGCCCGAGGAGAAGCCAATGAGCACGTTGTAGGCCCGTTGTCCCTGCCACAGAGTGGGCTTGTCCGACACGGAGAGCACCGTTCCCACGTGCTCGACGCTGGGGAAGGGGTCAAGCACAACGCGGGTCTGCTGGCCCGGGGCTACCTTCAGGCGGTCCGCCTCCAGCACCGTAGCCTCCGCCTGCACACGGGAAGGGTCGGCGAGCACGCCCACGGGGTCGAACGCCCGCACCTCTTCACCCACTTTCCGGTCCAGGGATAAGATGACTCCTGGGAACGGGGCGCGCAGCCGCAACGCCTCCTGTCTGTCCACAAGGCGCTGGAGGACGCTTTGCCGGTATGCCACCTCTCTGATGGCGCTCGCCGTGTCCAACTGGGACACCTGGTCCTGCCGCTGCTGAATCATGGCGTCCAGCTGGGCTATCTGCAGGTTGATTTCCGCTATGCGCTGGGCGGATGACGGCCCTGTCTTCAGCTTGGAGAGCTGCTCCTGGGCGGACTGAAGTCTCGACTGCGCGTTGGACAGGGCGCTGCGTTTGGCGGCCAGATCGCTGGAGTCCACTCGCGGGGTGAATCGGATGATGTCGTCCCGCAGGTTGTCGAGCGCCACGATGGCGAGCCCAATCTCCTGTACCGCGCTGGCGAAGCCCTGCGCCGCCGCCGCCCGCGCGTCCGTCAGCTTTGTCTCCGCTTTGCGCATGTCAGCCTGGAGAGGGTCTATCTGGGCGCGCAGCAGTGTTCCCCGCGCCACTTGCGCGAGGGCCTCGTCATAGGCTTTCTTGGACTGGTCGTACTCAGCCTTGGCCTGCGGGATGAGCAACAGGACGCCGGTCTGGCCGACGATGAGGCCAGTCCGGGAGTTCTTGAGCCGCGTCTCGACGCCGACCGTCGAGGAGTTCCCGACGATACGCACGTCCAGGGCGTCCATATCCTCCAGGCGGACACCCGGGTCGCGCCGGGCCTGCACCACCGTCCGGCGAAGATCGGTGACCTTGTCCAGAGCGCTCTCCAGGGCGTTTAAGGAATCATGGACTCCGCCGTCAGCCAGCTTGTCGGCCAGGCTCTGGACGCGGTCGCGCAGGAGGGTCAGACCCGTCTTGAGGTAGGCAACCTGGTCCTGGCTGTCCCGCAGGTGAATGGCGGGATTTTCGGCGCGCGTCAGATCGTCCTGCGCCTTTGTGACATCGTCCCGCGCGGCGGACACCGCCAGCGCTGCGCGCTGCTCTTCCGTCTGGGAGGTGATTTTGTCGAGCTCCGCCTTGGAGACGCTTTCCAGCATTTGCGCCCGTGTGAGCTTGAACCGGTCAATCTCGTCCGATGACCGCTGCAATCTGGTCAGGTCACCTTTGGCCCTGTCCAGGGCGAACTGAGCATCTTGAATGGAGTTGGACAACGTGGAGTCGCCCAGTTCGGCGAGCACCTGTCCCGTTTCGACCTGGTCGCCCGCCGCTATCTTGAGCGACTTGAGCGTGCCGTCGCCGGTGAACACGAGGGGCTCCTCACGTGCGGATACAAGGCGTCCGCGGAGTTTCAGGGACTCCGTCAGGTTTCCCTCGGCGACGGTGTACGTGGAGCGCTGAGGAGTAGGGGTCGGCGTGAAAAAGGGTTCAGGCACGGGGCTGCCCTGGGCATAGGTCTCGCAGCCCGCGCTGATCAGGGACGCAGCAAGGATGAGCGAGACGGCCAACAGGGACGGATGCCGGTACGTCATAGCCTTGTTCACGAGACTTTCGCTGCAGACGCCGTGTCCGCAGTGGTCTTTCGGGCCAGGCGCATGAGGCGCTCGGTCACAACTCGCTGCTCGCCGGTACGCGCTGCTTCCAGCAACGCGCGCGTCTCCTGAAGCAGGGCCGCACGGGAAGGGAAGTCGTTTGTCCGCACCTCGCGAATGCTGGGGTGGGCCGTGGGGACCAGCGTCTCCCGAAGGGAAGACACCAGGCTTTCGGTCAGCTTCTCCCCGGGGCGCGGCCCCGTGTAACGTATCTGGATGTCTTCGTCAACGCGCAGGCCCCGCAGTCGAATGATGCGCCGCGCCAGGTCCGCGATGCGTATCTTCTCTCCCATGTCCAGCACGAAGACGTCGCCGCCTTTGGTGAAGCACGCCGCCTGGATGATGAGGCTGACCGCCTCCAAAAGGCCCATGAAATAGCGGGTCATGTCGGGATGAGTGACAGTGACCGGGCCGCCCCGCTCTATCTGCTTGGCGAACGTGGGGACGACGCTTCCGCGGCTGTTCAGGACGTTGCCGAAGCGGACGACGGCGAAACGCGTGGCCCCGTCACGGGGCATGGTCACGGTGAGCAGCTCCCCTATGCGCTTGGTGGCGCCCATGACGCTTTCCGGCTCCACGGCCTTGTCCGTGGATATCAGTACAAACCGCTCGGCCTGATATTCCCGTGCCAGGTCGCACAGGATGCGGGTGCCCTCCACATTGACCATCACCGCAGCGTCCGCGTGTTCCTCCATCAGGGGCACGTGCTTGTAGGCGGCGCAATGGAAGATGAGGTCGGGCCGGTGTTCTCTGAATATCGTCTCCATCCGGTTTTCATGCAGGATGTCACAGACCAGCAATCGGAAGGCTACATTATCGGGCAGGAGTCCTATCTCCAGTCCCAGGTCGTACAGCCCGCTCTCGTTGCTGTCCAGCAGCAGGAGCGTTTTCGGATTGTATTTGGCGATCTGCCGGGACAGCTCGGCGCCGATGGACCCCGCGGCTCCGGTCACGAGGACGGTCTTCCCCGTGACGAGCTGCTGGCAGGCTTGCGCGTCCACGGGCACCGACTTGCGGCCCAGGAGGTCCTCCACGGTGATATCACGCAGGCGCAACTGGCCGTCCTGTCCGTTCACGGTCTCCATGATGTCGGGTTCGATTTGGATTCTAGCGGACGTTTCTTGGCATGTGGAGAGGATCTCCCTTACGTCTGCCCCGGACACCCGGTGCATGGCGATGACGATGGTGTCCACATTCAGGCTGTCCGCCAGCTCTTTGATTCGGCTGCGGTTCCCCAGGACCTTCACCCCGTGCACTTGCATGCCCAGCTTCTGCGGGTTGTCGTCCACGAACCCGACCACATCGTACTTCTGGGCCGCCCAGTTCTTGAGCCGCCATGCCATAAGCTGTCCCGCTTCGCCCGCGCCGATGATCAGCACGCGGTTGCCCGCGACGCCGTGATGCTGGACGCGACGGAGGCGCCAGAGAAAGCCGGTGACCAGCCGCCAGCGGTACCGGGTGGCGGCGAATAGGCCGGCGGTGAAGATGCTGCCCACGATGACGACGCTGAGCGGAAGAGGACGGCCTGCAATCAGAGCGTCGCCCACAAACAGCAAAAGACCAGCCAGACCTACGGCGCCTAGGATGCCGGTGGCCTCGGTGGAGCTGGCGTAGCGCCACAGGCGCTCGTAGAGGCCGAAGGCGACGTTGGACAGACAGTAAACGGCGGCAATGGGGAGGATGTATGCGCGAAGGGCCTGAAGATAGTCCTCGGAGATGCTGCCTTCAAATCGGAGGAAGAGGGCCGCGACGTATGCCGCTCCCACGAGCACCGCATCGGTCAGGATGGGCAACACATAGCGGCGGAATACAAAGAGCCCATCCCGCTGGGGAAGACTCGTGTTTGCCAGGCCAGCGGACATACATCCCTCTGGTATCTCTGCACGCTCCTGCCGCCTCTCCTCCGTCCCGCGTCCCCTATTTCGCTACCCGCAGCGCCTCCTGGAGCGTCTCGCAGACATGTTCTATCTGCCCTTGCGTCATCACCCCGGAAAAGGGCAGCGCCAGGGATGACCTACCCGCCGTCTCGGCCACCTGAAAGTCGCCCTCCCGATATTTAAATTGTGCGCGGTAGAAGGGTTGCAAATGGATGGGCGGAAAATATGGCCTTGTAGGCACGCCCCGCGTCTGCAACTGGTTTAATACTGTATCGCGATTTGCCCCATTCGTCAATCGCACGACATAAAGAAACCAGCTTGCGCGCGTCGTGTATGGAGCTATGGTGGGGACATGGACGCCCGGAATGTCCCGCAGCAGCCGCGTGTATGTCTCCGCCACCCGCTCGCGCTTCCGCAGCAGCTCCTCAATGCGTTCCAGCTGTACCAGCCCCAGGGCGCAGCTCATCTCGTCCATGCGATAGTTGTAGCCGAGGCGCTCGTGCGCTAGCCACAGGTCGCCCTCGCCGCGGCCCTGGTTGCGCAGGCTGCGAAGGAGGTCGGCCAGCGCCGTGTCGTCGGTGACGATGACTCCCCCTTCGCCGGTGGTCATCTGCTTGTTGGGGTAGAAGGCGAAGACGGCGGCGCGTCCGAACGTGCCCACCTTGCGTCCCTGGTATTCGGCGCCAATGGACTCGCACGCGTCTTCGATGACCGTGAGGTTTCGCCGCCGGGCTATCTCCATGAGCAGTCCCATGTCGCACGGCTGGCCGAAGATGTGGACGGGCAGGAGCGCCCTGGTGCGCGGCGTGATGCGCTCCTCCACCTGTCGCACGTCCAGGTTCAGGGTAACCGGGTCCACGTCCACGAACACCGGCGTCGCACCGGCGTAGAGGATGCAGTTGGCCGACGCGATGAAGCTATAAGGCGACGTTATGACCTCGTCGCCGGGGCCGATTCCCGCGGCGACCACGCACATGTGCAGCCCCGCGGTGCCGCTGCTCACGGCGATGCCGTGCCGCGCGCCGACGTAGTCGGCGAAGGCGCGCTCGAACTTTTCGAGGTTCGGGCCAAGCGCCAGGTGCGGCGTCGCCAGGACCCGGTTGACGGCCAGGATTTCCTTTTGCGTGATGTCCGGTCGTGACATGGGTATGTCCATATCAGCCTTTCGTCCAGGACGGCCGCAGCCGCAGGTTCCACCACAGGAACGTCCCAAAGAACATGATCCCTTCGAAGATGCAGACGCCCAGCGCCACTTCAAGGGGTAGGTAGCGGAGGATGAGGGCGCTCAGCCCGAAGCCTATGGCGAAGAAATACATCAGGAGGACAGTGGCCGCGCGGGGAAGGCCCGCCTCGTGCACGAGGTCGTAGATGTGATAGCGGTCGCCCATCATGACGTCCTTGCGACGCACGGCCCTGCGAACGACCGCCAGGATGACGTCGGCGATGGGCATGCCCAGGACCAGGAGCGGCGCGGCGGCCTGGACTATGGACTGCGCCTGCGCGGTGAGGAGCACGGCGACGGCCCCCATGCCGAACCCCAGGAACAAACTGCCGCCGTCGCCCATGAAGGTGCGCGCGTGCGGGAAGTTATAGGGCAGGAAGCCGAGACACGCGCCCGTCAGGGCCGCCGCCAGCAGGAAGGCCGCCTCGTTGTGGCTCTGTACGGCGAGCAGGGCGAGGAAGCCCGCGGCGATGGCCGTCATTCCACCTGCCAGTCCGTCCATGCCGTCCAGCAGGTTCAGCGCATTGGCGCCGCCCATCAGGTAGAAGAGCGCCGCGACTCCGCCCAGTACGGCGGGCGGGACGGCGGGGCTGAGGGAGACGCCGGAGATGACGGCGAGGACGCCCGCGCCGAGCTGCCCCAGGAGACGCGTTTTGGGCGAGAGACGGCGCATGTCGTCCAGCACGCCCACCGCCACGATGGCGATGAAGGAGAGCGCCACGCCGCCCCATGCGAGGGCCGCGCCCCCCGTCGGAGCGTAGGCCAGGCCGATGGCCAGAGCTATGATGACCGCCACGAATATAGCGAGCCCGCCCATGCGCGGTGTGGGTTGCGCGTGAATGGCGAGCGGCCCGGGCTTGTCCACGACGCCCATCCGGCGGGCGATCAGAATGGAGGCAGGGGTCAGCGCGAGGGCCGACACCAGCCCGGCGATGACGAGAGTCAGAAGCAGCCATGGAGTGGACATCGTCTTGCTAGTCCGTGAACCTGTACTTGATGAGCGCCCACACGGCCTTTACTCCATCTCGCCAGTTTATCTTCTTTCCCTCCTCGTAGCTGCGCCCTCGGTAGCTTACAGGCACCTCCGTCACGCGGAGCCTGCGCTTCAGTACCTTCGCCGTAATCTCCGGCTCTATCTCGAAGCGGCTGGCATGGAGCGGCATACTCTTCACGACGGGAGTCGGGAATACCTTGTAGCAGACCTCCATGTCGCTGATGCTGCCTCCGTACAGGATGCGCGTCAGCAGGGTCAGGAACCGGTTGGCGAAGTACTGCGCGGGGGTGAAGCCGCGGTTGCCGCCCAGGAATCGCGAGCCATAGACCACGTCCGCCGCGCCCGTCAGAATGGGCGCCAGCAGCGCCGGGTACTCGCCAGGGTCGTACTCCAGGTCCGCATCCTGGAAGATGACGATGTCGCCGGTGGCGTGCGCGATGGCGGTGCGAATGGCGGCGCCTTTGCCCTGGTTCCGTGCGTGGCGCACGACCCTGACGGTCGGGCTGCGCCACGCGGCCAGCACGTCGCCGGTGCCGTCCGTGGAGCAGTCGTCCACGACGATGATCTCCTTGTCGTAGGGGACTTCCTCAAGGCGCGCCAGCACGTCGCGCACGGTGGCGCGTTCGTTATAGACGGGGACCAGGATGCTCAGTTTCATATTGTCATCCGCCGCCGCGCGGCGTCAGGCGGAATACCGGGCCCTGGGGGACGAGGTCGTAGCTGCGGGTCAGATCCGCCATGCGAAAGCCTTCGGGATAGGCGTCCGGCGCGACCACGTAGATTGGGCGTTTGACGATGTTCTCCTGAACGTATCGCAGGTCCAGAGGCGGCTCGTCCAGGGTGCCGACAACCAGCAGGGTGATGTCCGGGCGCTTCTTTTCCACCAGTTGAAGATACCGCAAAGGCTCATACGGCGTAAAGTCCACCACAACTATGGCGTTGGGAGCCGCCACGTTGAAGACCTCCTCCGCGAAGCGCCGCGCGCCGTCGTACCCGCTCTTGTCCGGTAGATAGAAGTAGCGTGCGTTGTCCCTGTACGGTAGCGAGCGGATGCCGAGAGGCTCCCACCCAAGCCGGTCCAACACGGGCGGCGTCGCGTAATAGGCGGCCACGGGCAGCACCACGCAGGCGAGCGCCAGCGCCCCTCTCGCCGCGGCGGGCCCGTGGAGCGTGCGTTCGAGCGCCCGCCACGCTCCGCTCCGCAGAAACGCGTCCACGGCGACGGCTCCCATGAGCGCGAACACGATATAGCTGGGCACGAGAAGCTCCGGCGCGCGCTGTCGCATGTACCCGCTGATGACAACGACGTCTATGAGCCAGATGCCGGCCAGCAGGACGAAAAGACGCTTGTTCCTGCGCCATGTCACCACGACGCCCGCAGCGCCCAGGAGCAGCAGGGGGCTGGGGAACTGGTAAAGGATATAGGCGACGTACCGCAGAATGCCGGAGAGCATGGTGGATGGATAGTAGTACTGGAACATGGACGTGGAGGTCATGAAGCTCAGCAGAAGCTCCGGGCTTTGTACTTGGAGTCGAAGGTAGAGGATATACAGCGTCGGCAGGTACCCCGCGACGGCGCTGACGGCCAGCAGGCCCAGTCGTCGCGGGTGGAGCACGTCGCGGGCGCTCGCCAGCAGCAGATAGGCCGCGAACGCGGGCGCGAACGCCAGCAGCAGTGTGTTGTTGCCCGTGCTCAGCATGAAGGTGAAGCCGAAGAGGTACAGCCAGCGCTCCCTGCGGGTCTGCACCCACAGCACGGCGCAGAGCAGGCAGACGGCCATGAAGAGGTAGAGCGGCGCGTAGCTCTCGTTGATCGTGGCCATCCACCAGAACGTGTGCGAGACGGCGACGGCGGAGGCCGCCACGAGAGCCGCGAACAGGGACCACGTGATGCGATAGGCGACGAGGAACAGGCCGGCCACGGCCAGCGACGCGAAGACGGCGTTGAGAAGGTTCTGGCCGTAGGCGTAGTCGGCGAAGGGGATGTGTCCCCACAGCCAGCCGATCATGTTGTGCAGCGAGTGATAGTTGGGGGACGGGCTCAGATAAAGCTGGTATGCGAGGTTAGTGAGCTTGGCCGGGTCTCCCCACGTGACCGTCGGCGCGAGGGACTGCACATACAGGATGAAGGCCCCGGCTAAGACCAGGGCCGTCGTCGCCCAGACGCGCCGCGACATGCGTGCTCCGGCCGTGCCGGAGGGCAGCACGAAGCGCCAGATGCCCGCCATGTAGCCCAGCCCGTAGCTCACGTGCAGGCACGCGAACACGGCGGGCAGAATTGGCATGTGGCGGAGGCCGTGGCGCAGGGAGAGCTGAGCGGAGAACGCGAAGGCGAGCAACAGATAGACGCCCGTCAGCACCACGAGCGGCAGGGGACCCACGGACGTCAGCGCAATTGCTAGCTTTCCGGCCAGGGCCAACACGAAGGCCAGCGGCACCCAGTGGCGGACCGAGAGCGCGCCGGGAGTCACCTGGGCCAGCCGGACGTTCCAAACACCGTTGTTGAAATACTGCCGCCACAGGCCGTGGAGCGTAGCGCGGTTCCGGTAGCTCGACCGGAGGGCGGGCGTCAGCAATACCTTGCCGCCGGCCTGCCGGATCCGGTAGTTCATCTCAATGTCCTGACCGCGCAGCAACTCTTCGTTGAAGAGGCCCACGCGGTCGAACACGTCGCGCTGGAACGCGCCCATATAGGCGGTGTCGGCCTCTTCCTCCTGCGTGGCGTGGTGGAAGCGCCCGCCGCCCAGGCCGAACCGGCTGTGATGCGCCAGCGCGATTGCGCCGCCGACGTAGCCTTCGCCCGTGGCGCGCATCAGCCCGCCGACGTTGTCCGCGCCGGTCGCTTCGAGGCGCTCCACGCACACGCGCACGTAGTCAGGTTCAATCGTGGTATGCGCGTCCACGCGGACGATGTACCGCCCGCGGCCGGCGCGGATGCCGGTGTTGAGCGCGGCGGGAGTCGTCCCGGGGGGGTTGTCGAGAAGCCTGACGCGGCTGTCCTCCGCGGCGATGTGCGCTACGGTGGCGCGCGTGCCGTCCGTGGACATGCCGTCCACGACAAGCACCTCCATGCTGGCCCGTGGATAGTCCTGGGCCAGGACGGAGCGCAGGCACGGCCCGATGGAGCGGGCCTCGTTGCGGCAGGGCACCACGACGGTGACCAGCGGCGTGCCTGCGACCGCGCGGGTCTGGGAGAGAGAGGGCGCGGGGCTTTCGCTCATCGGCTCCTGCTACGCAATGTCGCGCAACGAGAGCGCGGGCTCGGACGTTATCGTGTTCTCTACGTACAGGCTATGCCACACCTGAAAGATTATAAGGGCCCACAGCAGATGTGTATAGTTGCCCTGGCCGCGGGCGTGGCTCTCGCGGACGCGCTCCACGACGGCGGCGTCGAACAGGCCCGCGCGGCTCAGCCGCTCCCGCGAGAGGAGGGCGCGCGTCATCGGCGCCATGTCGGCGCGCAGCCACTCGCCGACGGGCACGCTGAACCCCTGCTTGCGCCGGTACAGTATCTCGCGTGGCAGCAGGCCCTCCAGCGCCTTCTTGAGCATGTGCTTCATGTCGCCGCCGGGCAGCTTGACGGAGGGAGGAATGCGCGCGGCGAACTCCATCACGCGGTGGTCGCAGAAGGGCACGCGCAGCTCCAGCGAGTGGGCCATACTCATGCGGTCGGAGTAGGTGAGCAGGTTGTCCGGCAGATAGGTCGTGATGTCCGCGCGCAGCACCCTGTTCAGCCACGCCTCGTCCGGCTGCGCCGTGAGCGCTCGCCGGACCGACCGCGCCCCGTCCGCGCCGTCCAAAGCGTCTCTGAGCGCGGGCGCGTACACATCGCGCCGGAGCGCCGACGGGACGGCCGTCTGCCAGTTGCAGTAGGCGTCCTCCGGCGAGCCTGTCGCGCCGTCCAGGAACTTGTGCAGTCGCGTGCCCAGCGAGTAGTCGCTGGCGCTCCGCGGGACGGCCCGCGTGGCAAGCCTGACCATGTCGCGCAACGGTGAGAGAAGGCCCAGATAGAGCGGCAGCGCCTTGGCGGCGACGTAGCGCGGGTAGCCGCCGAACGCCTCGTCGCCGCCGACGCCGCCCAGCGCGACGGTTACGTGCTGGCGGGCCATCTGGCACACGTAATACATGGGGATGGCCGTCTCATTGGCGAACGGCTCATCGAAGTGCCACACCACGCGCGGCAGGATATCGGCGGCCTTCGGCTCCACGGTCATCTCGTGGTGCTCGGTGTTGAACTGCTTCGCCACGACGCGGGCGTACTCCAGTTCGTCGTAGGCGCCGCCGCTTGCGCCCGGCCCCGCGAAGCCGATGCTGAACGTCTTGACCCGCTCGCCGGACGCCTGGCTCATGAGCGCGACGATGGCGCTGGAGTCAATCCCGCCGCTCAGCAGCACGCCCAGCGGAACGTCGCTGAGGAGGTGCGAGCGCACGGCGTCGCGCAGCGTCTCCCGCGTTCGCGACGCCCACTCGACGTCAGGCACGCCACGCTCCTCGTCGAAGCGCATGTCCCAGTAGGGCGCGACGGAGACGGCGCCGTTCTCCGCCACGAGCTTGTGGCCCGGCGGCAGGCGGCGGATGTCCTTGAAGATGGACATCGGCGCGGGCACGCACAGGAGCGACAGGTAGGCGTCGAGCGCCCGTGGGTCTATCTGACGCGTCACCCACGGCAGAGTCAGCAACGCCTTGGCCTCGGAGGCGAAGGCGAGCGCGTCGCCGCTTTGTGCGTAGTACAGGGGCTTGATGCCGAGCCGGTCCACGGCCAGCAGGAGCCGCCGACGCCGCGCGTCCCATAGCGCGAAGGCGAACATGCCGCGCAGGCGCTCCAGGCATGCGTCGCCGTGCTCCTCGTAGAGGTGGAGTATGACCTCCGTGTCCGCGCGGGAGCGGAACGGATGGCGCGGCTCCAGCTCCTTGCGCAGCTCAGGGTAGTTGTAGACCTCGCCGTTGTAGGCCACCCACAGGCTGCCGTCCTCGTTGGTCATGGGCTGGCGTCCGGCGGGCGACAGGTCCAGGATGGCGAGGCGGCGGAACGCGAGGCCGATGGGGCCGTCCGCGTGCATGCCCTCGTCGTCGGGGCCGCGGTGGCGCAGCGTCGCCCGCATCGCGCCGAGGAGGGCGCGGTCCACGGGCTGGCCGTGACGCAGGTTATAGACGCCGCAGATGCCGCACATACATACCAGAAGGCGTTATGCTGTCCCGGCGCGGCGGGATTTCGGTGGCGTTACCGACATCGTGCGGTAGGAGGTGCAGCAAGGCACAAGGTCTATTCAAGAATTGTCGGGGCCGGAATCGTCGTGGCTTGGGCGAGTGTCTGCCGCAAGACCTTTTTGTCCTTTGCTGCGTACACCACGATCCGCGTGCAGAAGATATTCCGTATAACGGGGATGGACTCAAGCGCATGTCCAATCAACCGCGAAAGACGCCCCTCCAGTTCATAGCTGTCGCGTGGCATCAGGTCGACGCGGACATGGAAGCCCTGTTTCTTGAACAGGTCTCGCAGAAACACGGGATTGCAGGGGCTCACGTGCTCCGGCTCATTCCGACGCATCTCCTCGTATGTTGGCAACCGCCTTCCGAGCAGGAGTTGCTTTATGGGCCTCAGTATCCTGTACCCGTACTTTTCATACCAGTCGCTGGGGTCCGTCGCCACCACCACAAGTCCGTCCGGCCGGAGCACGCGGTGCATTTCCTGAACGCACCGTTCCAATTGCCATGGATACAGGTGTTCAAACGTTGACCACGACATGATGCGGTCGAAGAACTCCTTGGGGAATGGCAGAGAGGTCATGTCGGCCTGGGCGAGGTGTATTCTCTCCCTCGCCGATGATTGGTAGAAGTCCACGCACTTCAGGCCGATCTGTACGGCTGCTGGAGAATAGTCCAGCCCGTAGGCGTCCATCCCGAGGAGACCTCCTCCGTACAGGACGAGTTCGCCTCGACCGCACCCTACGTCAAGCAGACGCATTCCGATTTTGGTCCGGCACAGGCCAAGGTCACGCAGGCGGTACCTGGTGAGGACCCGTCCCTTCGAGTTCACAAACCATTCCCACCCACCCTGGGCCATGCTCTGGTAGTAGGCTTCGTCGTAATACTCGGACGGGAATATTTCCCGTGAATTCATGTCTGGCATACACTCGCGTGCCGTCTCAGGCGCAGGCCGCCAGGTTGCGGCGCCTGAGACGCCCTCCTTTCGGAGTGTAAACGCTTGTATTCCTGTGCGCCAGCAGAATTACACAGCTCATGGATACCCCACTGAGAGGAGTATGTCATTTGGGGCGTTTCACTAAAGAATCCACAGAGCACGATTCCCAATGGCACGCTATCACTTCTGGCATGTCCATATGATGTATCCGGCAAAGCGGAGTGGCATCTTTCGTATGAAGTCGTCAAGTTGACTGTCCTGGCGTGAATGGCGACCAAAACGCAGCCAGATGTAGATACGCCCCAGGATACGTGTAGCGTTGAACAGTAGAGCGCCGGCTATTTGCGCGGATGCAGGAGCGAACTTTGTGCCTGCTTGATCAAACAAGCAGTTTGCGGTAGGCAGAAACATGCTTGAGCCAGGTTGCATATCACATACCTTGAATTGCGTATCATCAAACAAGGCTTTCAGCCCCCAGTGGCTGAGATGGAAATACGAGTCGTGAAAAGGCTCCAGAAAGGAGGAACTGCCATACACGAGACCATTGGGCCGGAGCACTCTGCGCACCTCCCGCATGGTCTGCCAAGGGTTTCTCAGGTGTTCCATGACCTGACACATTACTACGATGTCGAAGGTGTTATCAGGGAACGGGAGGGTTTCACCATCGGCCAGACAAGTCAGGCTTTGTGAAAACTGGACGTCAACGCCTATCCATGCATATCCCAGCGACTCGATTGTCTGATGCAGCCGTCCGCCGCCCGCGCCCAGGTCCAGGCAACGTCCGGTTCCAACGGGAATGACGTGCTCCGCGGTTTTGTATTTGTGAACAGGTTTATTCTCTGTAACGGGGCAATCCGGCGGGAAAAATTCCCAGGGCGTATTCCTCGCAGATGAATCGCTTGTGGGGGTGTTTGCATTTTGATGCGTGGTCATATATTTCGCTAATTGTACGGCTTCTTATTGCACGAAGCCAGGTCTTCGACTGTTTGTAGTAAGCTCTGCCGTCGCTTTTCCAGCGGGAAGCACTCGACGATGCGCTGCCGCGCGCGCGGGCCCAACTCGGGCCGCCGTAACGCTTCGGCAATGGCCCGTGCGACGGCCTCCGGCTCGCGCAACTCCGCGTACACGCCGCAGTCGCCGACGACCTCCGGCAGTGCGCAGACGCGCGTGACCACGGGGACGCACTCGCACAGCATTCCTTCCGCCACGGCAGCGCCGAAGCTCTCCCACTCGGAGGGCTGCACGACGACCGACGCCCTGGCGAAAGTCTGCACCAGCTCCTGGGCATAGCGCGCTCCGGGAAAGCTCACGTTGGGCGAGGCGACGCTTTTGAGGGCGTTGACGGAATCATCGTCCATCATCCCGACCATGTGGAACGGGATCTCAGGCAGATAGCGCGCGGCCTCCACGAACAGTCGAAGGCCTTTGCGGTGCACGTTCTCCCACGTGATCTGCGACACAGCGATGACCGAGCCGTCCTTGCGTATGTCCGCGGGGCGTGTGAAATACGCGCTGTCGAAGCCGTGATAGACGAGCCTCGGGCGGTCGGGCGAGACGCCCGTGTTGCGGACGGCCTCCTCCAGGTTGAACCGCGAGACGGCCAGGATGCGGTCGGCCAGGCGGCACGTCGTTCGGGGAAACCAACGCTTGAGGGGGTGGGCGCACACGCCGTATGGCCGTCCATTGACAGTCCAGTTCGCCACGTCGTCGCCGCC